>Ga0192647_103033_pt1 | contig 10227 bp, 8 predicted proteins | sample LauGreFa1BDMLBSN_2_FD_133046 | JGI IMG/M metagenome (GOLD analysis project Ga0192647, IMG submission 133046) | Freshwater lake microbial communities from Lake Michigan, USA - Fa13.BD.MLB.SN - reassembly | ecosystem: Environmental > Aquatic > Freshwater > Lake | place: Lake Michigan, USA...
AACAAACTCTATAAAACCTACTGAATCATGCTGCTTGCCCATATCAACTAACTCGTCAGAAAGCATAAAAAGTAGTGATAAATCTTCATTAACGGGCTCTCCAGCTGCGTAGGTATTTGTCAACAAAACGGTTGAAAGCATTACAACTGCAAGTATATTTTCAAAGCACATGTGTTTCCCCTTAATAGTTAATTGTTATTGTGAAAGCACGTCAATCTAAATCTCACTAGATATAATTAAGCCAATCCAAGTTAATCTTTACAAGAATAGTTAAGGCCTTATTTATTAACCAGCTAAAAACAATCATCAATAAATGAGGCATTAAACTTTAATAGCTTGCTCGAAAAAAATAGTAGTGAATCGATACTATAAGAACTACTAAGTAGCTTGTCAACAAATAACAAAAAGCTATCACATATCAATTGGCTGTAAAAAATACACAAAATATTGCAATACCTCAGGCAAACCCCTTTTTTGTTATAAGTATTTTTCAACTCAACCATCTATTCTGTATACAAATCAGACCACTATTAATACTTATCTATATCCTTAGAACGAAAGCATTGCATTCAATCGCAACATATTGCGACAATTTCTGCGATAATAAGATCAAATATCTAGCAAAAATCAGTTTTTTTATATCCGCCTTTAAATCTCTATTCGACAATCAATACATGAAAGACAAAAATGCATTTAAACCCTGTGATTTAGTAATTTATGGCGCACTCGGTGATTTATCAAAACGAAAGTTAATTATTTCACTATATCGCCTTGAAAACGCAAACTTTCTTGAACCAGATACCCGTATTATCGGTGTCGATCTGCACGACATAGAAAGCACAAAATTTGTTGAGATAGCTTATAAAAGTTTAGAAGAGTTTTTAAGTGATAAGATTGACGCTGTCGTCTGGAAACGCTTTTCTGCAAGACTTTCTTATTTAAAAATAGATCTAACCAAACCTGAACAATATAAACAATTAAACGCAGTCATTGACCAAAAATCGAGGATTATGGTCAATTACTTTGCTGTGTCTCCGTTTCTATTCAAAAACATTTGCCAAGGTCTCTCTTCATCAGGTGTTTTAACAGAAAACTCCCGCATGGTAATGGAAAAACCCATCGGTCATGATCTAAAATCATCTAAAGAAATCAACGATGAAGTCGCTGCTGTCTTCAGCGAAAAACAGGTTTATCGTATTGATCATTATCTGGGCAAAGAGACCGTATTAAATTTATTGGCATTACGGTTTGCCAACTCTATTTTCACTACTAACTGGAATCACAATACAATCGATCATATTCAAATTACAGTTGGTGAAGAGGTTGGTATTGAAGGTCGCTGGGATTATTTTGATAAAACCGGACAGTTACGTGACATGGTTCAGAATCACCTACTGCAGATTTTGACATTTATTGCCATGGAACCACCGGTAAACCTTGAAGCTGAAAGCATTCATAATGAGAAAATAAAAGTACTCAAAGCACTGCGCCCAATTACTATCAACAATGTTGAAGAAAAAACCGTACGCGGACAGTACACCAAAGGCTATATTAAAGGTAGCGCCGTTCCTGGTTACCTTGAAGAAGATGGGGCAAATACTGAAAGCACTACCGAAAGCTTTGTAGCCTTGCGCGTTGATATTGATAACTGGCGATGGGCCGGTGTACCCTTTTACTTGCGAACTGGTAAACGCCTAACTGGTAAACGAACTGAAATCGTTGTCTACTTTAAACAACTACCACACAATATCTTTAAAGACAGTTTTCGTGAATTACCCCCCAATAAACTAATTATTCATCTACAACCGAATGAAGGCGTGGAAATCGAAATGCTTAATAAAATACCCGGCATTGATGAACATATAAAACTTCAAAAAACTAAACTGGATTTAAGTTTTTCTGATACATTTAAAGAAAGCCGTATTTTCGGTGGATATGAAAAACTGGTACTTGAAGCTATGCGTGGTAATCCAACCTTATTTCTTAGCCGAGAAGAAATTGAACAAGCTTGGACTTGGGTTGATTCCATACAAAATGCTTGGCATCATTATCGGGATACACCCAAACCATACTCTGCCGGCACATGGGGTCCTGTTGCCTCTGTTGCATTAATTGCCAGAGACGGCCGTGCCTGGGAAGAATAACCCTCCCCGCGTAAACTTAACTCAGGAAAAAACATGCATCCAGTCATAGAAAAAGTAACGCAAGATATAGTTGATCGTAGTCACAAAACCCGTTCAGCTTACCTAAATTATATCGATGCTATCGCCAAAAAAGGCCCTATCCGTTCAGGAATGGGTTGCGGTAATTTAGCTCATGGATTTGCTGCTTGTAGCGCCAGTGAGAAAGCTGATTTAACTGGCGATCAAAAAGCCAATATAGCTATCATCACGTCTTATAATGACATGCTATCGGCACATCAACCTTATAAAGATGCCCCTGACCTAATTAAAGCAGCCATAAGAGAAGCAGGTGGGGTTGCCCAAGTTGCCGGTGGTGTACCCGCGATGTGTGATGGCATTACCCAAGGTCAGCCCGGGATGGAACTATCCTTATTTAGCCGTGACTTAATTGCCATGACAACCGCTATAGGCATGAGTCACAACATGTTTGATGGGGCTTTGTATCTAGGCGTTTGTGATAAAATCGTACCTGGACTTCTGATTGGCGCTTTAAGTTTTGGTCACCTGCCTACCCTATTTATTCCTGCAGGACCAATGCCTAGCGGCCTAACCAACAAAGAAAAAGCGCGTGCCCGCCAAGCCTATGCTGTTGGCAAAATTGGCCGCAAAGAATTACTTGAAGCTGAATCAGCCTCTTACCATAGCCCAGGCACCTGTACATTTTATGGCACAGCTAATAGCAACCAGATGATGATGGAAATAATGGGTTTGCACTTACCTGGCAGTTCATTCATTAATCCCTACACACCCTTGCGTGATGAATTAACTAAAGCCGCTGCAAAACAAATTTTAAAATTTACTGCCATGGGCGATGATTACCGCCCGATTGCACACATGGTTTCGGAAAAAGCAATTGTAAATGCCGTAATTGGTTTGTTGGCAACAGGTGGATCAACCAATCATACTATGCATTTAATCGCTATAGCCCGAGCATCCGGTATTATTCTCAATTGGGATGATTTTGATAGATTATCCAAAGCCATTCCGTTAATAGCTAAAATCTATCCTAATGGCCCTGCTGATGTTAACCATTTTCAAGCCGCTGGTGGTATGGGCGTATTAATAGCTGAACTCTTAAGGAACGGGCTGTTACATGAAGATATATTAACAGTTGCTGATAAACGAGGCATGGACAATTACTGCCAAGAACCTAAGCTAATTAATAAAAAGCTAATTTGGGAGTCAGTCCCTGATTCCTCTTTAGACACCAACGTTCTAGGTACGGTCGACCAACCTTTTGCGACAGGTGGAGGTTTACATGTTATGCGCGGCAATTTGGGCCGAGGCATATCCAAACTTTCGGCCGTATCAACAGAACACCAAATCGTTGAAGCCCCCGCTGTAGTGTTCGATGACCAAGAAGATATGCTAGCAGCCTTCAAACGCGGTGACTTGGAAAAAGATTTTATTGCTGTTTTACGTTTCCAAGGTCCCCGCTCCAATGGCATGCCCGAACTTCATAAACTAACCCCTCCCTTAGGTGTGTTACAAGACAAAGGTTTTAAAGTCGCACTGGTCACTGATGGGCGCATGTCTGGCGCTTCGGGCAAAGTACCTTCGGCTATTCACATGTGTCCAGAATGTGAAGCAGGTGGCCCATTAGCTAAAGTGCGTACTGGTGACATTATTTATATGAACCTACAAACCGGTAATATTAATGTCCTGGTTGACGAAACTGAATTTAATAATCGAATTCCTTTACCAAATACTGCTAAAAATCATCATTATGGCATGGGGCGCGAGATGTTTGGAGGCTTTAGACTTGGGGCATCCTCCGCTGAAACTGGCGCATCGAACCTATTTCTTGTAGATTAACATAAAGATCTGTTGATTAGCTTTGCCTAAAATAACCCAAAATTTCTGACATATTTGCCGGGTAGCTTTAACCCCACCTAAAAAACTAACGAGTAATTCATGAATTTAAACAACTGGAAAATCCAACCCAAAGATGTTTTAAATGCAGGTCCCGTCATGCCGGTTATGGTCATTCAAAACCTAGATGACGCTGTTCCTTTAGCGAATGCCTTGGTAGCTGGAGGCATCAAGGTATTGGAGATTACCCTACGCACACCTATCGCATTAGACGCTATCAGACTCATTAGTCAAGAGGTAAAGGAAGCTATTGTCGGTGCTGGAACCATTACTACTCCCGAACAATTAAAAGCTGCTGAAGATGCCGGCGCAGTCTTTGCAATCAGTCCTGGCTTAACACCATCATTACTGACTGCCGCAAAGGCAGGCAGTATTGCCTTAATTCCTGGCATAGCCAGTCTGTCAGAATTAATGCTAGGCATGGAGTACGGACTGGATCATTTTAAATTCTTCCCAGCTGAAGCCGCTGGTGGAATACCCATGTTAAAATCAATTGCAGGCCCAATTCCTCAAGTCACTTTTTGCCCGACCGGGGGTATATCTCCAGAAAATTACAATGCTTACTTAAAACTAAGTAATGTCGCTTGTGTTGGCGGCTCCTGGCTAGTTCCTGCAGATGCAGTAAAATCCAAAAACTGGTCTAAAGTTACTGAATTAGCTAAACAAGCTATTACTAATGTTGAACGGACTTAAGCTTATCCAAATTGTAAAGTGCTACACCATTACTTAAACATTAAGAGAAACCCATGACCACCATACGTAGCCTGAGTTTAAATGAAAACGTTCATTCATTATGCGAATTGCCTGTGTTGTCTGGAACAACAGGACCTGATGTCATTAATGTTGAAGCTCTGTATAAACAAACTGGCATGTTCACCTATGACCCAGGATTTACATCGACTGCTAGTTGTAGTTCAACTATTACTTACATAGATGGTGAAGCAGGCATATTACTCTATCGCGGCTACCCTATTGAACAATTGGCTGAAAAATGTACCTTTCTTGAGGTTTGTTACCTATTGCTAAATGGTGAGTTACCAACCACCTCTGAAATGTTTAAGTTTGAAAGTACCATCACGATCCATACAATGGTTCATGACCAACTCACTAACTTCTTTAAAGGCTTTCGCCGCGACGCTCACCCAATGGCCATTATGGTTGGCGTTGTAGGTGCATTATCAGCCTTCTATCATGATGCTCTTGATATAAAATCCAAAAATGACCGTGATATTAGTGCCATTCGCTTGATAGCAAAAGTACCTACTATCGTTGCAATGTGTCACAAATACAGTACCGGCTTGCCATTTATGTACCCACAAAACAAGCTGAGTTATGTGGAAAACTTTATGCGTATGATGCTTGGCACTCCGTGTGACGATTTTGCGCCAAATCCAGTATTGGTTCGGGCGTTGGATAGAATTTTAATTCTTCACGCTGATCATGAGCAAAATGCTTCAACTTCTACAGTTCGTCTAGCTGGCTCAAGTGGCGCAAACCCTTATGCTTGTATTACCGCTGGTATTGCTTGTCTTTGGGGTGCAGCCCATGGAGGCGCAAACGAAGCAGTACTTAACATGTTGAAAGAAATTGGTGATGTTTCACATATCCCTAAGTATATTGCTAAAGCCAAAGATAAAAATGACCCTTTCCGTCTAATGGGTTTTGGTCACCGCGTTTATAAGAATCACGACCCTAGGGCTAAGCTCATGCGAACTACCTGCCATGAAGTCCTTACAGAACTGGGGTTACATGATGATAACCTATTCAAGTTAGCTCTTGAACTTGAGCGTATTGCACTTGAAGACAATTACTTCATTGATAAAAAACTATACCCTAATGTAGATTTTTATTCGGGCATTGTTTTTCATGCCTTAGGCATACCGAGCAACATGTTTACTGCCATGTTTGCAATGGGAAGGACAGTAGGATGGATTGCACATTGGGCTGAGATGATAGCCGATCCCGATCAAAAAATTGGGCGTCCAAGACAACTTTATACAGGAGCAACCAAGCGTGATGTACCTAAAAATCATAACACATCGTCTTAAATTTTCCTTTCGTTGATCATTTTTAGTTACAAAAAACTAAATTATTTTACAAAGTGACATTAACCATTAGAATCAAATACTTACTTATACTTGTATTATTTTTACCTGTCAGCCATGCTGTTGAATTAACTGGGAAAGTATGCTTAAACATACCCGAACGAGGTGTAGAAACAGTTAAGATTGAACATAACTGTAATAAAGGCGATATAATTCAACTCAATAAAATGCATGTTGCAACTCTTTGCGATTTCGGTTCGGCGATCATAAATTATGACGGAAAAGATCAATTTGTATGCGTATATCTTGGTGAAAAAAGAGCTCTCCGTGAAAATACCAACTATTAAAATCAGGCAAATCGATATTCTGCAAAAAAAGATTATCTAGCGCGTTATCCAAAATTGCAGTCACTGGCGGGATATTTCAATTTCCTAGCTTTTCATAGTGAATTTTCATCACGCGCATCAACCACCTGTCATACTCATATAGCGCAAAATCACAGGTTGCTCATGAATATTGAACTCGTGCTTTTCTGGTTTGATCAGCATGGCATCAATAATCGCTTGCTTAAGAACAACCATATCGCTAGGATTTTCTCTAAGCACGGCTTTTAAATCAACCGAATGTTCGTTACCTAAACAAAGTAACAAGCGTCCTTCAACAGTCAATCTTACCCGGTTGCAAGTGCTGCAAAAATTTTCACTATGTGGTGAAATAAAGCCTACACGCGTTTGCGTGCCCACCACTTTGAAATAACTTGAAGGTCCGCCAGTTTTTTCAAGAGTGGCTTCTAGAGAAAACCTCCGAGCCAAATCCTCCTTAATTAAAGCACTGGAATAATAAGCTTCTGAACGATCATGCTTAGTAACAACTCCCAATGGCATTTCTTCTATAAAACTGATATCAATTACTTTATCAACAGCATACTGTACTAAATCACAAACTTCCTGATGATTACTACCTTTGAGAATAACTGCATTAAGTTTTATGCGCTCAAAACCGACCGCCTTGACTGCATCAATACCTCTAAGTACTTGCTGTAAATCACCAGTTCGCGTAATGGCTTTAAACTTATCAGCATCCAAGGTATCCAGACTAATATTAATTCGCTTAACACCGGCAACTTTTAAATCAGACGCCATCGTTTCAAGTTGTGAGCCATTAGTTGTTATCACTAACTCATTTAAACTTTCAATCTGGCCTATGTTTTCAAGCAGTTCCAAAACACCTTTCCTAACTAGTGGCTCTCCACCCGTTACTCTGATCTTTTTGACACCCAATTCTGCAAAAGCTTTGGCAATTGTATAAATTTCTTCCAGCGTTAACACTTGCTCACGAGGCAAAAATGTCATGTCTTCTGCCATACAATACACACAACGATAATCACAACGATCAGTAATGGAAATTCTTAAATAATCAACTGTTCTACCGAAACGATCAATTAATCGAACTGGTGGGGTTGGATAGGCCATAGTAATCAAGAAAAAATCAGACAGCTAATTTTACCATAATATCACGCGAACACTTGTTCGCTTGCCTCAGTTTTAACGAATCGAAAAGGCAATTTACACTTGACATTAATTATTTTTACACAATCACTTTTTACTTACGCACATAACCTTTTCAATGAAACAGCTATAACAAAAAATAGATTAAGTCCCTACCAAAACCTCGATCATAAAAATAAAATATTGATTTTTATAGAGAAAAATATATTGTGCAATTATTAGGCAACCTGAAAAATATATGAAAAATTATATAGTTAACAACTTACTCCAAATTTAATCCACAGACTTATCCACATATTCTGGGGATAAGTCTGAAACAGACTATCTATCAAGTAGCCAGGAGAAAACAGTGCATTATAAGGTTAAATCGTCAGATGATCTAAACTATGCACTGGATCTATTTAATCTTATAAAAAAGACTTATGATTTAATTATAAAACCCTATCAAATGAAAGCATAAATAAAGCAAACATGGCATAATAATTGTATAAATATGACAGATTACTTCAGCTGAATGATTACCAAACTTAATAAGTCATTTATTCAGCACACTATTTATTACAATTTCGGCTTGCCATGAAACTAGATGATCAAAAACTCCGCGAATTGGGCTTAGCCGTTATTCAAGTTGAAGCAGCTGCTATTTCAGCATTGACTGAACAGATTAATGAACAATTTATTGCTGCCTGCAAATTACTTTTCAACTGTACAGGACGTGTAGTCGTTATTGGTATGGGTAAGTCCGGCCATATTGCTGGAAAAATTGCAGCAACCTTTGCGAGTACTGGCACACCGGCTTTTTTTGTACACCCAGGTGAAGCCAGCCATGGTGATCTTGGGATGATTACCCAACAGGATGTCGTGCTTGCCTTATCTAATTCAGGTGAAACTGAAGAGATTTTGAAGATATTACCAATCATTAAACGGTTAGGTGTACCTCTAATTGCAATGACGGGCAATCCAATGTCGACACTGAGCCTTGTTGCCAGCACACACATTAATGTAGCGGTAACACAAGAAGCCTGTCCTTTGGGACTTGCTCCCACCTCCAGCACAACTGCGGCTTTGGTGATGGGAGATGCTCTAGCAGTGTCATTACTTGAAGCAAGAGGCTTTACGAAAGATGATTTTGCCTTATCTCATCCGGGCGGTAGTCTAGGACGGCGTTTATTATTAAGAGTAAATGATATTATGCACTTAGGTGATAATATTCCTTCAGTTGCTGAATCTGCGCTAATAAGTCATGCTCTATTAGAAATGACTGAGAAAAAATTGGGCATGACTGCCATTGTTAATGATGAACAGGAAGTGGTAGGCATTTTTACAGATGGTGATTTACGACGTACTTTAGCAAAAAACCTTGATCTCCAGAAAACCTGTATCAGTGACGTTATGACATCTCACTGTGCTGTTATTTCTGAAGACATTCTTGCCGCTGAAGCCATGCAAATTATGGAACAAAAGAAAATTAATGCTCTGATCGTCGTTAATAAACAGAAACAAGCAATAGGTGCCTTGAACATGCACGACTTAATTCGAGCTGGGATATTGTAATGACAGCCATAACACCCCCTTCCTTAATCAGCATTACAGAAAAAGTCAGAAAACTAAAGCTATTAATTCTGGATGTCGATGGCGTACTAACTGATGGCAAACTTTTTTTTGATAATGAAGGAAATGAATACAAATCCTTTCATGCCCGTGATGGACATGGAATTAAGCTTTTACGCCAAACAGGTGTTGAAGTAGCCATTATTTCTGGTCGAAAATCAAACTCAGTCGCACTCCGAATGAAAAGCTTGGGTATCGAGCACGTTTATCAAGGGCATGAAAATAAAGTATCTGCTTTAAATGAAGTGTTAAAAAAATTAAACCTAACACCAGATCAAGCTGCTCACATGGGCGATGACTTGCTGGACCTGCCGCTCATGACCCGAGTTGGATTATCAATTGCGGTAGCTGATGCTAATTTCGCAGTTATTGAAAGAGCAGATTGGTGTACAAAATTATCCGGTGGAGAAGGTGCTGTTCGAGAAGTATGTGATTTTATCATGCAATCTCAAGGGCATTTTGATGAAATCTTAACTACTTATTTAATATGAGTTTACGAGATTATAAATTGTATCTGTACCTACTTGTTGTCTCTTCTATAAGTTGGTGGTTGGTTGAAATAACAGGGTTGATTGAAATCATGCATGGACAAATACCGCCACATAGTGCTGATTATTTCAGTAAAAATTATACAAAATGGGAAATGAATGAATTTGGTCTTTTAAAAAATAAGCTAATTGCCGATCAACTCACTCATTACAGTGACGATGCGACAACACATATCACAGCCCCCGTTATGTTTTTTTATAATGAAAAACCCACACCATGGGCTACTACTTCAGCGCCACCTTGGGTTGTTAATTCAGAAACAGGCATTTTATCTGCAGATGGAACGGATTTACATTTAAATGGTAAAGTTAATATTAACAGGGGAAAAGCGATAGGTTTCTCAGCCCTTACTATTAATACCAGCGAATTAAAAGTAAACCCTCAGACTAGTTATGCGGAAACCAAGGAGTGGGCTGAACTGATTAGCCCACCAAATATAACAACAGGAACAGGAATGAA
>Ga0192647_103040_pt1 | contig 10218 bp, 19 predicted proteins | sample LauGreFa1BDMLBSN_2_FD_133046 | JGI IMG/M metagenome (GOLD analysis project Ga0192647, IMG submission 133046) | Freshwater lake microbial communities from Lake Michigan, USA - Fa13.BD.MLB.SN - reassembly | ecosystem: Environmental > Aquatic > Freshwater > Lake | place: Lake Michigan, USA...
ATCGTTGGTCTGATAGCGCTCCGACTATGATGGCTGTTGAATTGGATGTAGTTACCATCGATAATACAATCGAGGAACTCGAATCAAAAATCGAAACCATTCAAAATGAATTGGATGTGTGGAATAATACACACCACATCTAAATAACCTTGGGATTGTAGGGGGAGACTGAAATTACTCGTACTCATATTTTACATTCAGCTACTAGCCATGATATCCGATATTGATATTGCTTTCAAAATTCAAGATTCACGGATTCAAAAGTAAAAATTCACAGCTCAAACCTCTTTGACCATATAAGTTACCTCTAATTGAGGTTTCCCTCACAACCCTACCATTTTCAACACATGAAGAAGCAATTATTTACCGAGTTACAATTTGTAAATGTCATTGGTAAAAAAGAAATACATCAAATTGAAGAAGTTGAATATTTCCAAGAAGCTGATGATTATGTCTATTATACAACCACCGGCCAATCATTTGGTGATTGTCAATTAGAACCATTAGAAACCGTATACGAACGTGAAATGTCTATAACAAACGAAGAGATTATCGAAGAAATCCTCATGGAAGCAAACTCATGTGGGTTACGACAAGAAGTGTTGGATTGGGCTAAATCTTTAATGGATGCTAACCCACAATTGGATAGAGTAGATGCATATCAGCTTGCATATCACGAATTAATAAAATAATGGTATATTGGTTTTACGGTCAGCCCGGAAGTGGTAAGACAACATTAGCAAAAACATTATCAGAACACTTACAATTTAATCTACATCGACAAGTATTTCACATCGATGGTGATACCTTACGTTTGTTGTTTGGTAATACAAATTATTCACGAGATGGTCGTGTTGAAAACATCAGACGAGCTATATCAATAGCAAGATATCTTGACTATTCTGGATATGATGTTATTATTTCTTTGGTAGCTCCATATAAGGATGTTAGAAATGAATTAAAAGAATTGGTTAGATGTCAATACTTTTATGTACATACATCGGAAATTAGAGGTAGAGAAGAATTCTTCAGTTCCGAAATGGAAATAGATGGTGATGATGTTAAGATTGATACTACATCAAAATCAGCAATACAATGTTTATCTGAAGTAAATAGGTTTATATGAAATATGCAATGTTTATAGGTAGGTGGCAGCCATGGCATGATGGTCACCAATGGTTGATTGACCAACAACTAAATCAAGGTAGTCGAGTGCTATTATGTATACGAGATGTACAACCAGATGAAAACAACCCATGGACATCAGAACAAGTTTATAAGAATTTATCCAAGGTTCATTATGAATTGATAAAACAGGGTAAGATTAAATTGATGGTTATACCGGATATTCAATCTGTTAATTATGGTCGTGGTGTTGGGTATCAAGTAATAGAACACATACCACCATCGGAGATATCAGAAATATCTGCCACAAAGATTCGTGAACAAATGAAAACCGATGGTAAGTTATAAAAGACACATAGCTAAAACCATCACTTGGAGAATCGTTGGTACGTTGGATACTATGATTCTTGGATGGATAGTCACCGGAGACTTAAAGTTAGGTCTAGCCATTGGTGGATTCGAAGTAATAACAAAAATGTTATTGTATTACTTACACGAGAGGGCTTGGTACAAGTATATCAAGTTTGGATTGGAAAAATAAAATGAAACGTATAACAATGCTGTTAATGCTTTTGGTCTCCTTAGCAACAGCAAATGCAAAATGTGATTGGAGCTCACTAAAACTCCAACAATGGAATCAACGTAATTTATACAAGTGGTATGTAAGTGGTGACGTTCTTGATGACACTTGTGTAAATTATATGTTTATGGTTTACGATTACCAAACTAAAAAGGTTGATACTGTAGAATCCTTCAGAGGTATTTGTGAAGTTCAGTTTAATACCAAGGGTAAGTACAAAATGTATTTAAAGGTTTGGAACAAATGTGAAAAATGTGATACTGCTCTATATCGTGAAGTCAATATCATTTATTTCCCAAAATGTACCTACACTTATAATTTAAAATCAACCAATGGTAAATGTTTAGATAGCATGGTTGGTGAAATGAGTTTAGGTCCTTGGATTAAAGGAGATACTTGTTGGGAATGGTATTCTTACATTTGGAATGGCCCAATGTTGGACTCATTAGATAAGAAGACTTTCCAGACTATGAGTGATTATGACTTGTGGATGTATTATGATTTTAATGACAGCGATATGGTACATTATGATGGACCGACCAATTCAGCTCGTTTAATTAAATATAAATTCCCACATAAAGGAAACTACTTGGTGGCTACTCAATGGTACAACAAATGTTTAGACCAAGATACTTTTTTCTTTACCCGTATTAGTTATGATTGTACAACGTCTGGTGTCAATACACTTATTAAAGCTGAACCAAAATTGATTGGGATGTTTGATATGATGGGTAGACCTGTATCATATGCTCGTGAGAATGAAATCGTAATTTATGTATATGATGATGGTTCAAGTCGCAAAATAATGAATCAACGTTAACAACTTGTTGATAAATTTAACATAAAATTAACAAAGGGGGCTTGTTTGAGTCCCCTTTTTTTATTATCTTTGTTATGTATTTGAGAGATGAGTAAGAAAGACAACACATATAAGGAAAAGCTTGACTTCAACGGGGGATGGTCTCGTGGTGAAGCCGCCCATCACATCTCTAAAAAAACCACACAACAAACCCAAAAGAGCAAAAAAGCTTATACTCGTAAAGAGAAACACAAAAAAGATTTAACAATTTCTTAACATTGGGATTTGGCGTTGTCAATTATTTTTATTACCTTTACACTGTAAATGAGAGTTATGAAGAAAAATAAGTATTCGAGTTATTCATCCTTTTGGATGGACAAATCTTTGTTTGAAGATGAGTTTGATGGTGTGGAATCAGTTTCCTCTATTGAACGTAAATCTTCAGATATCATGAAGTTAGTATCGTACAAACGTTCGATTGCTAACTTCGTTTCTATTGTGACTGGTCAGTCGATACCAGTTCGTTTTGAAGAAAAAGGTGATTCTTACACCGATGGTAAGTCAGTTGTGATTTCCGCTAAGATGGATGGTAGTGATTTTGACTCGACTGTGGGTCTCGCTCTCCACGAGGGTTCACACATTAAATTGACCGACTTCTCAACACTACACCGACTGATTCGTGACAACTATCTTCCGAGTTCAGTTGATGTCCAATACTTGAAACAAAAGTATGGGGTGACTGAAGATTACCAATTGGCTGGTTATATTCTTGACAATCTGAAATCATTGTTGAATTACGTTGAGGACCGTAGGATTGACAACTTTGTCTTCACCACCGCTCCAGGTTATCGTGGTTACTATCAGTCAATGTATGAGAAATACTTCAACGCTCCAATCATTGACAAAGGTCTTGAGTCTTCCGAGTATCGCTCTGAAGATTGGGATTCGTATTTGTTCCGAATCATCAACTTGACCAATCCCAAACGAGACCTTACTGCTTTGAATGGTCTTCAAGAAATTTGGAACATCATTGACCTTCGTAACATTTCTCGATTGAAGACTTCTTGGGAAGCTCTTGAGGTTGCTGGTCAGATTTTGATGGTCATCGAAAAAAACACTCCGGCACCACAACCAGGTCAGTCACAATCATCCGCTGATGGTGAGTCTGACGAATCGATGGATGGTGAGAATGGTCAAGCTGAAATGAGTGGTAATATGGATGAGACTGCTACTTCACCGAGTCAAGGTATGAAAGGTTCTGGTGCTGGTGAAGCTATGAAATCTGATAACGACTCTGATGGTGATGCTGATGGTGAGTCTGATTCTAAAGAGTCCGGCGTCCCAACGGGTGGTTCAAATCCCCATGGTGCTGGTGGTAACTTGGATGGGTTGTCAGAAAAACAACGTCAACAACTTCGTAAGGCCATCGAGAAACAAAAAGAATTCCAAGATGGTGATGTTAAGAAAACCAAACTTAATAAGAGTGATGCCAAAAAAGTTGAATCCCTTGATGCTGCCGACATTCAGACTGAAGTTACTGGTAAGGGTATGAACCAAGGTTGGTATGGTCAGATGAAATCGGCTGGTACTGAAACCTACGTTATCAACAACATGACCAAAGGTTTGATTGAGTCCGGCTTGGTAGGTATGTTATCTAACTCAACATGGTTGATTAATCGTCAAGAAGAGACTATCAAGAAAGGAATCGCTTTGGGTACATTGCTTGGTAAAAAGCTCAAGACTCGAAACGAAGAACGTAGTCTGGTTACACCACGAATGAAGTCCGGTCGATTGAGTGGTCGTATGATTCATGAGATTGGGTTTGGTAACTTTGATATCTTCGAACGTACCATGGTCAACCAAGTTAACCCCGCTCTGATTCACATCACAATTGACGCCAGTTCGTCAATGAGTGGTTCTAAATGGGATAACACCCAAGTGGCTGCTGTCGCTATCGCTAAGGCAGCCTCGATGACCCAAAATATGGATGTTGTGATTTCTTACCGCGCCATCTACAATAACCGAAATGGCAAATACCAACCATTGGTGTTGATTGCTTATGATAGTCGTAAAGATAAGTTCTCCAAGATTCAACAACTCTTCAAACACATCACTTACGATGGTACTACTCCCGAGGGTTTGTGTTTTGAGGCAATCATGAAAGAATTGGTTCGTGTAAAGAAAGGTACTGATACCTACTTTGTGAACTTCTCCGATGGTTACCCTGGGTTTGATAACCACGACATCAACTATTGTGGAGATACCGCTGTAAACCACACCGCTGAACAAGTTAAGAAGATTCGTTCTTATGGTGTGAATGTTCTTTCTTACTTCATCTCCGATGGTTATAGTGGTAGTGGTAACGACCAGTTCCGCAAGATGTATGGTAAGGATGCTGAGTTTATCAATGTGACCCAAGTTTCAGAACTGGCGAAAACATTGAACTCAAAATTCCAAGTTAACATTTAACAATTTGATAACATTGGGGGCTTGTTTAAGTCCCCAATTATCACTACCTTTACTCTGTAATCAATGAGAGATATGAAAGTTAATTTAATCCCCTTCGTTTCAGGCCTCGCCTGTTTTTCGGTTGTCTATGGTTTGATGGCCGGTAAAGTCCAAGAATTTATCTACTTCGCTGACCCTTTGAATGAGATGGCTATGGCCTTCTTGTTGAGTATGATTGGTGGTGTTTGTTTTCTGGCCGCTTTTGAGAAAAAAAATGTTAATAACTTTTCCAAATAAATTTGGAATATTCAAATAAAAGTATTATCTTTACACTGTAATAAAAAATGATAGTTATGAAAAATCAAAGACAAGTTTTCGGTAAGATTGTTGAGTTGAATGGTGTGTTGTTGTTTCAAGACAATGCCAAAAACCTTTTTAACGTGCCCGCTCTGAATGAGGTTGGTACGTCAGTTTATAAACGTGCTCGTGGTGCTGCTAAACACCCTGACCGATTCGGTTTCAAAATCCGTGTGGTTGGTAACCTAACAAGTGGTGAACTTGCTTATGGTCGAGTGCCTGCTGAAAAAATCAATGGGGCTGAACCCGTTATGAACTTCTCTAAACCAAATGGTGGTTTGGAACAATTTAAATTTATGCCTGCTGAAGAAAAACCAACTGTAGTGGCCGCTCCGATTGCTTCGGATGTTATGAACTTTATTCACTCCGAGGCTGCCGGACTGAAACCTAAAATGTTATTCATGGAGTCTCTGAAGTGGAAGTATCTACTTCGTAACATCATCCGTGGTAAGAACATCATGATGACCGGTCCTGCTGGTTGTGGTAAGACCATGGCGGCCAAGGCTGCTGCTAATTCGATTGAGGGTTACAACACTTTCATCATTAACTTGGGTGCTACTCAAGACCCACGAACCACGTTGATTGGTAATACTCAATTTGATACCAAACAAGGTACTGTGTTCAACACATCACCATTCGTCAAGGCGATTCAAACTCCAAACACTGTTGTGATTCTCGATGAGATTACTCGTGCTCACCCAGAGGCTTGGAACATCTTGATGACTGTTCTTGACCAAGGTCAACGTTACCTACGATTGGATGAGGCTTCTGACTCGCCAGTTGTCAAGGTTGCTGAGGGTGTGTCTTTCATCGCTTCCGCTAACATCGGTAATGAATACACCGCCACTCGAATGCTTGACCGCGCCATCCTTGACCGATTCACTGTCATTGAGATGGATACCTTGACCAAGGAACAAGAATCTTCACTTTTGACCATGATGTACCCATCGGTTGCATCGGCTGACCTTGAGGCTATCGCCGAGATTACTTCGATGACTCGTTCAGAGGTGATGTCAGAATCTCCGAAATTGTCTAACTCACTTTCTACACGGGCTGCTGTTGAGATGGGTTCGCTTCTTTACGATGGATTCTCACTCGAAGAGGCTGCTGAAATCACTATCTATCCTTTCTTCGAGAATGCCGGTGGTGCTCAGTCAGAACGAGTTTACATGAAACAATTCGTTCAGAAATTCATCAACCAGTCAGTCAAAGAAGACCTCTTCAATGTAGAGACTGATGACTTGTCTAATCCTTTCTAATCCAAAGGATATGACTTCAGGACCCGTAGCTCAGCGGTCAGAGCAGCTGACTCATAATCAGTTGGTCGCAAGTTCAAATCTTGCCGGGTCCACAAAAAAATAAAAAGATTATGGCGTATAACAAGTATCGTTGGTGGACAAAGAATAAACGTAAGGAGCTTCCCGAAACGGCTCACTTATATGATAAAATCCTCAACGGTGATTTTAACTACTCTCATTATTACACCGAAGCGGAAGAGGCTCGACGCCAGGCCTCTCTCCGTTTCAATTCTGCTTGGGATGCTTATCGTGGAAATAATGAGGCTAATAGATTGAGTGCTGCTCTTGATGCTGGTAGGATGTTTCGTGTCAAGGCTTTAAAACTAATGGAAGAAGGTCACAAACATGAAGTGACCATGTTACATAAATTACGAACCGAATTAAAAGAAAACTTTGGATTTGATTTGTGGGATGATATCATGAATCAAGAACCAATGGAGCTTGAAGATTTATATGACTACTATTGTCAAGAATACATGCGTAAACGTGGAATGGATGTTTAAATATATTATATGAGACTTAAAAGCAAAGAAGAATTAAAAGTTGTTAGGGAAAGCCATCACAAAAGATATGGCGAATCAAATGTAATTGGTAAATTACGAGCACATGGCAGATTTAGAATTCGATATGCCGAACGTGATGACCAGCCAGTATTTATGGGATGGTGTCAAGCCGCCGGTACGGCTGATATGTTTCGTATTTGTATTTGGAAAAACTCCGATGATTATAGATTTGAAATCATAGAACAAACTCCATACAAAAAAGCTCAAATTTCATCACTTCCATTTTGATATATCAATTTTATTTTGTATATTTGTCATATGAAATACGACCCTAAAAAAGAACTAACCGATGTTGAGTTGGAGTCATTATCTGATGAATCTCTGATGGAATATCTTGATGGTAAGGCCGAATATCTAAAACAATTTTCAGCACCTCTACCCGGTTACTATTTGAAAAGGTATGCTTACATTGATGCTGCTAACCGAGGGTCAAAAGTTACTGACGAACATCATAAGTCATTAAATAAGATGGCTAAAGAATATCGTCAAGAATCTAACCGACTTATGTCAGAGCGTTTAAAATCTAATGAAGATGGGATTTAATAAAAAATATATACCTACAATTGACATACTGCAACAAATGGTCTATGACTATGGAGTTAGATACGTTATAAATCAATTTGAAAAAGCAGACGCTCTAATCGGTAGTGAGGAGTCAGTTAGATTTCTTGAAAAACTAAAAGAAGAAGAACATGAGTTGGGAGCAAAATGAGTTTCAAGAAATGTTGACAAAGGTAGTTCTTTTATTAGAGAGAGAAAACTTTTATCAGAAAAATGAAGTAGATGACCGATTTAAGTTTATCGAGATTCTTGAAGACAAGTTGTACGAATCAAACGACAATTCTCGATTGAGTTCGATATTGTTAGATTGTTTAGAAGAATATCGTGCTTGGGAGATTGGTGTAATCATAGATTCACTATCCCAAAAAGGATTGATACAAATGGTAATAACCGAGGATGGTAGGTTGTCATACCAACCAACCATTGAAGGTGTAGAGATATCAGAAATTATCAAAAAAATGTTGGATAATGATAGTTCTGATAGTGATAATAAATTTTTTTAATCCAACACTAATTATTTGAAACCAATAAAAACAAAACAAATATGGCTTATTACATCGCAAAAGTAAAGGTTCATCATCAAGATGACAAAGGACGTGTTAAAAAAGTAACTGAACAGTATCTTGTAGACGCTGTGTCTGTTACTGACGCTGAAGTTAAGGTTGTTGAAGAGTTCCAAGGTTCTAACCTTGAGTTTGAAGTAACAGCGGTTATTGAAACCAAAGTAGTCAAGGTTATTGCATGAGTTACTCGGTTAAGGACCTAGTGGTAGTTCGAGTTAATGGTGTCTATAGAGTAGGCACCATTACTCAAATTACAAGATTAAAGCGAGGTATCATTTATTCTGTTTTGATGGAGAATGGTAAACTTGTTGAAAATTGTTCCGTGAACAAGGAACTTACCCCAAACCATATTATTAAAGGATTGACAAAAACATTGAACAATGCAGATGGACAAAAAGAAATTTCTTCGACTGAAGAAGAAGGTGTTGAATAAATACCCGAACGCAAGTACCAAGGTTACACCAACTGGTAAGTTTTATGTATCTGATGGTATTGGGTCATATGTTGGTGAAGAATTTTTAATACCACCACAAGATACTGTTACAGCCGCTTGGTATTGGGCATCTGAAACTATTAAGACGAGTCAAAATATAGAACGCACCCACCCAGATAAAATGGAGTTTGAATCGGATGAAAAAAAATTCATGCGTTTGTCTCGTAGAAATCGAAAGAAATAGTTTTATTAATATTCCTAATGATATTTATTAATAAATAAATTTATATCGTTATGAACAAATACAATAAAACTAACCGCAAGAGTTTCGTTAACAACGCTTTTGGGGTTTCTGAATCAGAAGAATCACGTTTGGAAAAAGCGTTTGGTTCGAAATGGAACACTATCGATTTTCAGTTTAATCCAGATTTAAGACCAGAGGATTACCCATTGCGAAACGCAAGTGAAATTGGTATGTTAATCGTAGGTAATCATGAGATTGCTATTACGAAAGCAGAAGCTGAACGAATCATCCATACACTTGATGATGCTGTTACAAGCTCGCACAAAAGATTTAGAGTTGGTACTTTAGGTTAAGGTGAATGAGTGACCTCATAGATAAAATATTAAATTTAGGGGACACTTCCGAATCTTCAGAGTTAAAAGACTATTTAGAAAATGGGGTCATGGAAATCATAAGAGATAAACGTGACCCCTATTTTTATGTCGTTTCTAAAAAAATAAAAGAATACTATTTGTACAGCGATGTACCTATTTCTGACCAGTATAAAGATACCATGTCATATAAGTTAACTGAAATGTACTGGTCCATGAAGGATGAGTTTTCTAAAAACTTTGTAAAGATATGTATGGACTATATTTCGGAATGTGATACTGCTATGTCAAAAGCTGGATTAATTTATCTAAACGAGTTGTACAAATCAAGTAAAACCATATAACCAAAATATTTATAGAATATGGGAGGTGTATATATGGAAGACTCCGATTGGATTTGGGACGCCGAGGAATATGACTTCTTCATGTCCATGACAGACACAGACAAATTACAATATATCTATGAATTCTTCAATTATGATTTATCCGATGAATTTGAATATGAAGTTTCCAATACTATTACTGACATCGATGTTATCATTACCGAAAACTCATTTTTGATTAAATGTGATGATGCTGACCTACGAAAACGAACTGTGGCTTCGTTTATGATTGATGGTTTAATACTGACATTTCGTGAGAATAAAGGAAATGTTGACATATATAATATCATTGGTCAGATACCAGCCGCATCTATAAACTGACATAATGTCAGTAAATTGGATTTGGTACACATTTCGTCATGTCAGTATTAAAAAGGAGAAATATTTATGACATCAATTTTAAAACACTTGTTAGAAGACAAAGACTTTAGTTTGTGGTCAACAGCCGCTACAAACTATGACATCACGAGCGACCACATGGAAGTTACTGATT
>Ga0192647_103047_pt1 | contig 10199 bp, 6 predicted proteins | sample LauGreFa1BDMLBSN_2_FD_133046 | JGI IMG/M metagenome (GOLD analysis project Ga0192647, IMG submission 133046) | Freshwater lake microbial communities from Lake Michigan, USA - Fa13.BD.MLB.SN - reassembly | ecosystem: Environmental > Aquatic > Freshwater > Lake | place: Lake Michigan, USA...
GCAGCCACTCGTCCTCGAGTTCGGACTGCTCCTTCTGGAGTTCCTCGCGTCGGGCAAGCAGTTTCTTGGTGCGTGCGGCATCGGCGGCGATCTTCGGGTCGCCGAAGTCGGCGTCGATCTGCATGAGATCGCGTCCGATGCCCGCGATGCGCGACTCGATCGTTTCGAGCGGCAGGTTGGAGAAGCGGCCCTTGCCGGTGGGCGCCTTGCCGATGGGCGCCTTGCCAGCGGGCGTCTTGCTGGCCGCCGAAGGCTTCGGTGAGCCGGAATTCTTGGCCGCTGCTGGAGCCGGCTTGCCCGCAGACGGGGCGGGAGACTTCGGCGCCGCCGGCTTCCGGGCTCTCTCCGCCGCAGCGGCGCGCTCGGCCTTCTCCCTTGCCTCCCAGTCGCGGTAGGAGCCGTCGAAGACGCGGGTGTTTCCCTCGCCGTCGAGGATCACCAGGGTTTCGCAGACATCGTCGAGCAGCGCGCGGTCGTGGGAGATCAGGAGCAGCACGCCGCCGTGTCCGCCCTTGCCGCCGATGCGGGAGCGGTCGATGTCGCCGAACCGGTCGAGGGCCTCCTCGAGCCGCTCGGCGCTGGGGATGTCGAGGTGGTTGGTCGGCTCGTCGAGCACGAGCAGGTTTTTGGCGCTGGCGATGAGCGACGCGAGCACGAGCCGCCCGCGCTCGCCACCCGAGAGGTCGCCAAGGGCCTTGTCCTGCTCCTCGCCGGTGAAGAGGAACGCTCCGGCGAGGTTGCGCGCCTCCTGCTCGCTTGCGCGGGGGGAGCCCTCGAGCGAGCGGATCGTGTTCTGCAGGAACTCCCAGGCGAGCTGATGCTTGTCGATGTGGTCCTGCGTCTGGCGGAACCAGCCGATCGAGAGGCGCGGCGAGCGCTTGATCTCGCCCGAGTCGGGCTCGAGGTCGCCGAGCAGCGTGCGCACCAGCGTGGTCTTGCCGGCGCCGTTGGGGCCGATGATGCCGATGCGGTCGCCGGGGCGTGCCGACAGGGAGAGGCCCTTGAAGCACACGCGGTCGCCGAACGACTTGGAGATGTTCTCGGCGACGAAGGCGAAGTCGCCCATCTGGGGCGGATCGGGCAGATCGAGGTTCATGACGCCGAGTTCGGCGTGCTTCTCGACCAGCGAGTCCTGCTTGAAGCGCTCGAGCCGCGTCTCGCGGCCGCGTGCCTGCTTGGCGCGCTGGCCCGCCTTGTAGCGGTCGATGAACGCCTGCTCCTGGCGGATCTTGTCCTGCTGCTTCTCGTGCTGGCGCTCGACGGTGAGCATGCGCTCGGCGCGCAGGGCGCGGAACGCGGCGTAGTTGCCGGGGTACTCGCGCAGGACGCCGCGGTCGATCTCGATGATGCGGGTGACCACGCGGTCGAGCAGCCAGCGGTCGTGGGAGATGAGCACCACGCTTCCCTTGAACTCGTCGGCGAGGAAGTCCTCGAGCCAGCGGCGGCCCTCGATGTCGAGGTGGTTGGTGGGCTCGTCGAGGAGGAGCAGGTCGGGGTTCGAGAGCAGCAGCCGCGCGAGGCCAAGGCGGGCCTTTTGGCCGCCGGAGAGCCCCTTGATCGGCAGGTCGAAGTCGTCGTCGGTGAAGCCGAGGCCATGCAGCGCGGCGTCGATCTTGTGGTCGATGGCGTAGCCGCCTGCCGCCTCGATGGCGCCCTCGAGCTGGACCTGCCGGTCCATGAGCTTCTCGAGCTCGTCGGGCTCCGCGGTACCCATGCGCTCGTAGACGCCCTCGAGCTCGGTCTTGAGCTGGTCGATCGCGGCGAAGGCCTCGGCGGCGGCGCCGCGGAGGGTCTTTTCCTGCGGGAGCTTGGGGTCCTGCTCGAGGTAGCCGATGCGCACCGTGCGCGCGATCTGGACCTCGCCGTCGTCAGGCTTCAGTACCCCGCAGATGAGCTTGAACAGCGTGCTCTTGCCGCAGCCGTTGCGGCCGACGAGCCCGACGCGCTCGCCCTGATGGATGGAGCCGCTGACCCCGTCGAGCAGAAGACGGGTTCCGTGGCCGAAGCGAAGATTGGCGAGGGTGACGAGAGACATGGCGAGACCCGCAAGCGTAGCGGACGACGCGGTGCACGGCACGTGCCATGCAGTGCCTGGCACCCGATGGCACATACCGTGCGGGATGAGGGGCGCGAGGAATCGCCGAGACCACGGGGCGGCGGACGGGTGGAGTGGGCTGCACGGCACGTGCCGCGCAGTGCCTGGCACTGCCTGGCACGTGCCGTGCACGGGGTCACGTGCGGGGGATTGGCTTGCCGCGCCATTCCCAGAGCCATCCGACGAGGGCGCGGTCGCGCGGGGGGAGCACGAGACGGGCGATCGCGGCGGCGACGGCGGGGCCGGTCAGAGCGATGGCCAGACACCAGATGCAGGTCCATGCCGCTGCCACGAGGGCGAAGAAGCTCCCGTGCGCCTGCGCGCACACGATCGTCCAGCTGCGGGCGACGCTCGGTCCCATGAAGGTGCTGTTCAGGGAGGTCACCGACAGGGTGATCGCGGCACCGAGCACGCAGGGAAGCGCGACGAGTGCCATCCGCCGCAGTGGTCCGTGCCGGAGCAGTGCCATGCTCAGCAGCAGGGCGAACGGCGTGGCCAGGGCGGTCGCCACCGCGCTGAACGCGATGGTGGGTATCCACGGTGGCAGCGACCAGCGTGCGGATGCGAGCGCAGTGGCTCCCGCTTCCGAGGCCAGCCACTCCTCGTTGACCGTGCCAAACCGCCAGCCTTCCTGGTCGTTGACGCCGGTGGCCTCGCGGTAGTCCGCCGCGAGCACCTCCGCTGCGTCGTCGGGCGCCACACCGGACACCGCGCCCGAGAAACCACCGACGACCGCGGTGAGGGCGATCACCGCGAGCAGGAAGAACGCCGCGAGCGTCGACGCCGCCACCGCCTTGATGCGGTTGATCCACGGCGTCACGGTCGGGTACTCGAACAGGGCGCTGGCCGCCCCGCACTCGCCGCAGCGCACGAAGAGGAGCCCCGTGCCCGCATCGCGCTCGATGCTGCGGCCCGCGAGGGGATGCAGGCAGTGCATGCACAGACGGTCGCCTGTGAGGGTCTCGCGCGGCGCGTGCCCGCCCGTTGCATCGTCGGTCGAGGTCTGGTTCGGAGGGTTCTGCATGGGAGGTGATCGGTGGGGATGTCGCGTCGGGGTGGGGTCACCCGGTGGCGCGGACCAGCGATGCGAGGCGCCGATGCCGCCGCGTGAGCCAGCGCGCGATGAGGCGGTGCGGGTGGTCGAGCAATGCCGCGAGCGGAAGGCTCGCCAGCACGGGAAGCGCGCAGGCGATGAGCACCGCCGGGCGCGGATCGGGATGGAGGATCGCGCGTGCCTTCTCGAGTGTCTCGCGCTGGTCGAAGGTGAGGGGCAGCGCGACCAGTGCGATCGTGACGGGAAGCACGCCGAGCGTCCATGCCGCGAGCCATCGCGTCACGATCCCGCGGTGGGGCGCGATGGCAACCGTCGAAACCGCCGCAAGCGTGGCGCAGGCCGTCGCGAGCACCACGAAGGCGGCGAGCCCGCCGCTTACGAAGCGCGGGTCGCCCGCCAGCGCCGCGCGAAGCCCCGACGGCCCCGTGTCGGCGAGCACGCCGCCGATGACCGCCGAGAGCACCCCCGCGACCTGTGCGGCGCCCAGCGCGACGCCGAAGCGGTTGTTGAGCGCCCGCAGCCGGTTCCACACGCGCAGGGGCCTGCGCGCCCCCCGCGGATTCCACCGCACGGCGAATCCGCAGCGCGGGCAAGCCGCCACCCACATGCCCAGGTCGCGCGCAAAACAACGCGATTCGGGTCCGAGGGGCTTGCCGCAGGAGGCGCAGCAGTGGGAGAGCATGACCCGCAGGATAGCCGCGCGTACACTCCCCGCCCCGTGTCCGACCGACTCAGCATCTACCGGCGCAAACTCGCCTACCCCATCATCACGCTCTGCGCGGCGGGGGCGATCTACCTCTATTCACGGGGACAGATCGCCGTGACTGCGCCCGCCACCCCCGATCAGTACATCGCCTTCGCCCGCGAGGTGATGGCCGAGGCGCGGGTGCGTGGCGAAGTGCCGCATGCGATCAACGGCACGCTCAACGCGCTCTGGCCGAGCATGGCGCCCGAGAGCGTCCGTTCACCTCGCGGTGGCGAACTCGTCTTCGAGTATGCGGGGCTGGTCGACCCCGCCGCGGGGCTCCCGCATGTCCAGTCGGTCATCGTGCGCGCGCCCGATGGCGCGGGCGTGGCGCTGTCCATCTCCATCACCGGTGGGCGCTCCGACGTGGTGGGCATCGCCAAGGTGGAGCCGACCGTGTCGGGCGCGGGAGGTGCGTCATGACCGACTCGGTGGCCCAGGCGGAACACGCGTCCGTGGGACCGCAGGCATGGATCAACGGGCACTTCCTGGGGCTCGCCGACGCCAAGGTCGGATTCTTCGACGCCGGTTTCCAGCATGGCATCGGACTCTTCGAGACCATGCTCGCGCGCGATGGCGCGGTGCTGCGGCTCGAGGCGCATCTCGAGCGCCTCGCGACGAGTGCCCGCGAGCTGCGGCTCTTCGATCCCCTTCGCGTGGAGCCGCTCGCCGAGGCGGTGCAGCTGGCGCTCGCCCGCAGCGGACTCGGCGACGCGCGCATCCGCATCACGCTCACCGCGGGCGACCTCGGCAAGCCCTTCGCGGGCGCGAATGCCGCCGCAGAGAAGCCCGCTCCGCCGCAGCCCACGGTGGCGATCCACGTGCAACCCCCGACGCGCTACCCCGACGAGCTGTTCACCAACGGCGTGGCGGTGCAGGTGGCGCAGTCGCGTGCCAATCCCTTCGATCCCTTCGCGGGCCACAAGACCCTCATGTACTGGCCGCGCATCGCCTCCGTGCAGCGCGCAGGTGAGGCGGGATGCGCCGAGGCACTCTGGTTCAGTGTGACGGGGCACCTGGCGAGCGGCAGCGTGTCGAGCGTGTTCCTCGTCAAGGACGGCCGCATCCGCGTGCCGTTCGCGCGCGGCGAGGAGTCCGCGTCCGACGGCGCGCACGCGGCGGCCCCGTCGATGCGCCCGCCTGTCCTCCCGGGCTGCACCCGCGCCGCGATCATCCTCTGGGCCGAAGGTGGCGGCACCGGGGTCGGACGCATCGAGGTCGAGCGCGCGGCGCTCACCATCGAGGATGTGCTCGCGGCCGATGAACTGTTCCTCACCAACTCGAGCTGGGGCGTGATGCCCGTCGTGCGCGTGGAGCGCCACAGCGTGGGCGCGGGCGTGCCTGGCCCGGTCGCGCGTGCCATGCGGGAGAAGTGGCTCGCATGAGCGCCACGGGCGGGCCATTTCCCGGCGGGTTCCGCGTGTTCACCCTCGGCCGCGATGCGGCGCAGCGGTTCCGCGTCCGTCCGCCGTGGGCGGTGCGCCCGACGGCGGGGCCGCTCGAGCGGGCGGTCGTGGCCATCCTCACCTTCCTGCTGGCGGTGCCGGTGGCGCTGCTGCTGCTCGCGCTCGGGATCGCGCTGCTGGCCGTGTTCCTCGGCTGCGCCGCGGTGCTGGTCGCGTTTGGCCTTGCCATGTGGCTGGTGCGCAGGATCTTCGGAGCGTCGGCGCCGCGCCGCGCGGGAACGGTGCCCGACGGCCGCGAGAACGTGCGCGTGATTCCGCCGCGCGACGGCATGTGACTTCCCGCGCAGCGCTTGCGCGCGCGACTTTCGGCGCGGCCGCTTCGCGCGTGATCGCCGCAAGGCGCGTTCGCGCGTGTGTTCCCCACGGGTTTCCGCGGGTTGTTTCCGCGCGTTTCCCGTAGACTGCGCCGACTGCGAGGACGAGCAAGATGGCTGAAGGAACAGCGCCCACAGCGAGCGGCGGGTCGGTGACCGAACCCGTGTTCGCGCACCTCCACCTGCACAGCGAGTACTCGCTGCTCGACGGCGGCAACCGCATCGAGCGGCTGCTCAAGCGCGTCAAGGAGCTCGGCATGGATGCCGTCGCGGTCACCGACCACGGCAACATGTTCGGGGCGATGGAGTTCTACCTCAAGGCCAAGGAGCTCGGCGTCAAGCCGATCCTCGGCATCGAGGCGTACGTGGCCGTCGACCGCGAGGGCAAGGTGGGCGACCGCCGCGACAAGACCCACACCGGTGAGAAGGACGGTGGCTGGCACCTCGTGCTCCTCGCCGAGGACATCACCGGCTACCGCAACCTGCTCAAACTCTCGTCCGACGCGTTCCTCAACGGCTTCTACTACAAGCCGCGCATGGACAAGTCGACCCTCGCGCAGTGGGCCGACGGCGTCATCGCCATCAACGGCCACCTCGGATCGTCGCTGGCGTCGCACCTCGAGGACTACCTGAAGTCGGGCAAGGATCCCGTGTTCTGGGAGCGCGCCGTCGCGGAGGCGAAGTGGCATGCCGCGACCTTCAAGCCGAACGCGAGGGGTGAGCCGCGCTTCTACATCGAGCTCCAGCGCCACGTGCCCGAGCAGGAGGAGATCAACCCGTATCTCCGCAAGCTCGCCCACGAGCTCGGGCTGCCGCTGGTCGTCGACAACGACGCCCATTTCCTCCGCGCAGAGGACCACGATGTCCACGACACCCTGTGCTGCATCTCGATGCAGAAGAACAAGGACGATCCGAACCGGCTGAAGTACCCGGAGGATGTGTACGTGAAGAGCCCCGAGCAGATGCTCGCGCTCTTTCCCGGGGACCGCGAGGCGGTGCTCAACGCCGGGCGCATCGCGGCGCGCTGCAACGTCGCGCTGCCGAAGGGCGAGAACCACGCACCGGTGGTGAAGGTCCGCCACCCCGGCGTTGGCCCGAAGTACGACGCGCGCAGGGACGGCGACCTCACGGAGTGGTTCAAGACCTACTGCCGGCTGTTCGAGACGCTGCCGTTCGATGCGACCAAGGACACGGAGTCGAGGGAGGACCTCAAGGACAGCTGCGACCGCGCGCTGCGCGACCTCTGCGAGGCCGGTGCGATCTGGCGCTACGGGCCCGAGGGCATCACGCCCCAGATCCGCGCACGCCTCGACCGCGAGCTCCGGATCCTGGCCGACAAGTCGATCAGCGCGTACTTCCTGATCGTGTGGGACTTCGTCAACTGGGCGCGCCAGCGCGGCATTCCCGCGAACGCGCGTGGCTCGGGCGTCGGCACGATGGCGGGCTACGTGCTCGGCCTCTCCAACGCATGCCCCGAGAAGTACGGCCTGCTCTTCGAGCGCTTCACCGACCCCGACCGCTCGGAGTACCCCGATATCGATATCGATATCTGCCAGGACGGCCGCGCCGCGGTCATCGACTATGTCCGCAAGAAGTACGGGCATGTGGCGCAGATCATCACCTTCGGCCGCCTCAAGGCCAAGGCCGCGGTCAAGGACGTCGCGCGCGTGATGGGCCTCACGCCCGCGGAGGGACAGCATCTCGCCAACCTCGTGCCCGCCGAGCTCAAGATCACGCTCGACGAGGCGGTGCAGAAGGAACCCGAACTCGCGAAGCTCATCTCCACCGACGCGCGGATCAAGCGCGTGTTCGACCACGCCAAGGGTCTCGAGGACCACGCGCGCAACCAGGGCGTGCATGCGGCAGGCGTGATCGTGGCGACGCGTCCGCTCGACGACATCGTCCCGCTCTGCCGCGCGGCCGGCGGCTCCGAGGACGCGGTCACCCAGTGGGACGGCCCGACCTGCGAGAAGGTCGGCCTGCTCAAGATGGACTTCCTGGGCCTGCGCACGCTGTCGACGATCGAGCTCGCCAAGAAGCTCATCCGCGACACGCTGTCCGATGAGGAGATCCACCGCGCCGTCGGGCGCGAGATGCCGAAGAAGGGCGAGTTGCGCGCGGATCCGCTCGACCTCGACCGCATCCCGCTCGACGACGCGAAGGTGCTCGGCCTCTTCTGCCGCGCCGACACCAACGGCGTGTTCCAGTTCGAGTCGGGTGGCATGAAGAAGCTGCTCATGGGCATGCAGCCCGACCGCCTCGAGGACCTCATCGCGGCGAATGCGCTCTTCCGCCCGGGTCCGATGGACCTGATCCCCGACTACAACGCGCGCAAGCACGGCAAGCAGGAAGTCCCGAAGGTGCACGAGGTCGTCGAGCGCTTCACCGCCGAGACCTACGGGATCATGGTGTACCAGGAGCAGGTGATGCAGGTCGTGCACCACCTCGGCGGCGTCCCGCTGCGCGCGGCCTACTCGCTCATCAAGGCGATCTCCAAGAAGAAGGTCGACGAGATCAACAAGGTCCGCGAGCAGTTCGTGAAGGGCTCGGCCGAGAAGGGCCTCACGACCGCCAAGGCCGAGGAGCTGTTCGAGCTCATCCTGAAGTTCGCCGGCTACGGATTCAACAAGTCGCACTCGACCGGCTACGCGATCATCGCGTACCAGACCGCGTACCTGAAGACCTACTTTCCCGCGCACTACATGTCGGCGGTGCTGTCGTTCGAGAGCCAGGCGCGCAAGATCGAGGAGTGGAGCGTCTACCTCGACGACTGCCGGAAGCTCGTCTACCCCGATCATTCCGCGAAGAAGCCGCACATCGGCGTCGAGGTGCGGCCGCCCGACGTGAACCTCTCCGAGGAGGACTTCGCGGTCGTCTACGAGGCGGGCGAGAAGCGCAGCGCGTGGGGCGGTCACATCCGCTTCGGCCTCAAGGCGATCAAGGGCATCGGTGCCGGCGCCATGCGCGCCGTGATCGAGGAGCGCCGCAAGGGCGGCCCGTTCAGGAGCGTGTTCGAGTTCTGCGAGCGCGTCGACTCGAAGCTGGTCAACCGCGCCGGCATCGAGGGGCTCGTGAAGGCAGGCTGCTTCGACTCGCTGCACGGCGCCGACAACCGCGCGAGCGTGGTGGCGAGCATCGAGAGCGCGATCAGCGCCGGGCAGTCGCTCGCGCGCGACCGCGCGGGCGGGCAGGAGAACTTCTTCGGCATGTTCGAGGCCGCGGCGCCCAAGGCGAGCGCGGCTGCCCCGGCGGCGAGCCTGCGCAAGGTCGCGCCGTGGGACCGCATGGAGGCGCTGCGCTTCGAGAAGGAGGCGCTCGGGTTCCATGTGTCGGGGCATCCGCTCGACGGCTGGCGCGAGCAGATCCGCGCGTTCTGCACCGCGGATGTGAAGAAGCTGCTCGACATGCCGCAGGACACGCCGTGCGTGGTGGCTGGGCTGGTCGCGCGCACGCGCGTCGTGGTCACGCAGAAGGGCAAGAATCCGGGGTCGAAGATGATGATCCTCGGCCTCGCCGACAAGAACGCGACGATGGATGCCGTGCTCTTCACCGATGCGTTCGCCAAGTTCGGCGACCTGATCGTGAACGACCGCCCCGTGGTGCTGATCGGCTCGGTCGACCGCAACCGCGGCGAGCCCAACATCATCGTCGAGCGGGTGATCGCGCTCGAGGATGCCGAACGGCATCTCGGCACGCTGCTCGAGGTGGCCGTTGAGGTGGGTGGTGAGCTTGCCACGGCGGCCCTCGGCACGATCGAGATGGTGGCGGGTCTCCTCAAGCAGGCGGCCAATTCGGCGGCGCTCACGCAGGGCAAGGCGGTCGATGTGGTGATGCACCTCGACGGCGACGCGCGGCGCACGACGCTGCAGTCGCACCGGCTGCGCGTCGTGCCCGACCGCGCGCTGCTCGACGCGCTGCGCGGGCTCGTGGGCGCGCAGGGAGTGCGCGTGCGCGGCGGCTGGGTGCCCGAGCGGCGCAAGCCGAAGCAGTGGGGGGCGCGTCGGCCGAGCGAGGAGGCGGTCGAGGCATGAGCGGCGATCTCGCCGCGGGAGCGCGCGTCGGCCCCTACGAGCTGCGCGCGCCGCTCGGCGAGGGCGGCTACGGCAGCGTGTGGCTCGCGGAGCGGCGCGAGCCGTTCGAGCAGCGGGTGGCGATCAAGTTCATCAAGCGGGGCATGGACTCGCGGTCGATCGTCGCGCGCTTCGAGCGCGAGCGGCGGTCGCTGGCGCGCATGAGCCATCCCGGCATCGCGCGGGTGATCGACGGCGGCATCACCGCCGACGGACGGCCGTTCGTGGTGATGGAGTATGTCGACGGCCGGCCGATCACCGAATGGTGCGCCGCGGAGAAGCTCGATGTGCGGGCGCGTCTTGCGCTGTTCGCGCAGGTGTGCGACGCGGTCCAGCACGCGCACGCCAAGGGCATGATCCACCGCGATCTCAAGCCGTCGAACATCCTCGCGATGCGCGATGGCGATGGGCGTGCCGTTGCGCGCGTGATCGACTTCGGCATCGCCAAGGTGCTC
>Ga0192647_103050_pt1 | contig 10193 bp, 8 predicted proteins | sample LauGreFa1BDMLBSN_2_FD_133046 | JGI IMG/M metagenome (GOLD analysis project Ga0192647, IMG submission 133046) | Freshwater lake microbial communities from Lake Michigan, USA - Fa13.BD.MLB.SN - reassembly | ecosystem: Environmental > Aquatic > Freshwater > Lake | place: Lake Michigan, USA...
TATCAAAAAGACATAATGATAGATTTTTTATACCAATATCAATACTGAGAAGTTTCATCTATAATACTAAATTATTTAAAGTTATTATTATATTGTTTTTTATTGTTTTATATTGGTATATTTTTCATTATATATTAAAATATGTTAGTTGGAATGGAAGGTGAAACCATTTTAGATTTCATTTGTTGTTTTTTCATATAATCTTGTTTCAAATCGCTATTTCTAAATCCATATTCAGGATTGTTAGTATCGTGTATAGAATTATAAAGATGTGGCTGATTGTTAGTTATATGGTTATTTAAAACAGAATAGGGATTGTTTCCTGAATCGTGAATAGTTTGCATAGTATTATATTTCATTATTTGGTTCGCATTTTTTTGCATATATTGTCTATATTTCCAATTTGAATGAATCCCATTATCATGTTGAATATTTTTGTTAGTTGCACCTTCTGGTTGCCATAAACTATATGACATCCCTTGAAAATCTTGTTGAGGATCTATAGTATAATAAATATGATTCATATTATACTAAAGGTAGATAAAATATTCAAAGGGTTTTTATTCGTCACCAAGAAGTTTTAAAAGTTCATTTTTTTTTAATTTACTTGAGTCAACTACAAGACCTTTATTGACAACTAATTCTCTTAGCTTGTTTAGTGACATTTTTTTATATTCTGTTTTATGTAAATGAACATCATCCATTTCTTCTAAATGTACGTTCCCTGTACCAAGTTCTTTAATAGATATATTGTTTAAAAAATCATTATTATCATCTGTTTCCTTTGTTTCGTGGGATAATTGAATATCTGTTTCTTCAAGTGTGTTTTCAAATTCAGCTAAATCTTTTGTAGAATCAAATACTAAATTATTTGCTATAGTATAAGACTTGTCATCTTCATCTATTTCTTCATATGGTATTTTTATATTTAAATCTAATTCTTCGCTTAAATTAATCGTTTTATACGCTTGTTCTTCTTTGTCTTCTTCTTCGTCTTCGGATTCATTTTCATCGTCTTCACTTTCGTCTTCGTTTTCATCATCTTCATCGTCTTCATATTCGTCTTCATCTTCTTCACAATCACTATCATCCTCATCATCCGAAACATTAATTAATTCATTCTGGGCTCCTCCCATAAGTTGACTAGCATATTCTATTTTATCAACTACTGGTAATTCTTGGCCTGATAATTGTTGTTGTATTATATGTATTTTATTTGTAAGGTATCGTGAATCTTCGGCCATTGCTGAAATTAACCCAATCATTGAATTTAATTTATGGTCTTGTTCTCCAATTCTATAACTAACATATGCAAAGATCGCACCTATTAATATTATAATTATAGCAATGCTAAATAAAAATGATGTACTAAATATATCAAAAAAAGGCATTCTTAAAAAAAAACAATATTTTTAAATTTTTTTTAAAACGAATTAGAACTTATTTTAATTTTAATTCAAATTTGCTAAATCTAAAATTTCTTTTGGATATTTCATATCATATAATACTTTTAACCCTCCTTTTATTTTTGAAATGCCTTCATTTAACTGATAAGTATATTCAAATTGGTCGTTTTTTTTTAGCGTTTTCATATGATAATTTTTTATCATTTTATTTTTTAAAAGTTTCTTACAAAGTTTAATATAATGTGTTGTTAAAAGACACGTCACATTTTTATATTTAACAATATAATCCATAAAAGCAAATGCGCTAGAAACAGCTTCCTCTGGATTTGTTCCAGAATATAATTCATCAAATATGCAAAAATGTGTTTGTTCATTATGGTCATCAATACAATCTATAATTTCCTTGCATCTCCTTGCTTCTGCTTGAAATAAACTGTCTCTACCAGATGTATCAGGTATATTTAAATAACAATGTATATTATCATATGGATAAAGTATTAATGAATCGAAACAACCATAACCAATTTGTTGAGATAAGAGAATATTTATTAAAGCGGTCTTAAGTGTTGTAGTTTTACCTGATGCGTTGGGACCAGTGATTATCATATTTTTATTTAAATTGCAGTCGTTTTTAATTATACTATGTTCTTCATCATTAATAAATTTGGGATAATACATTTTCTTAAATACAGGTTTATTTTTTTTATGTGTAAATTTTGTTTTGGTCATTTTTTTATCACCTATGTTAGTTTTAACGTGTCTTAACATATCAATATAACCATTAAAACCAAAGGAATATAATAATGCATTATGATAAACTTCATTATCATATATTTTATAAAATACACACATAATATGACCTATTTCACTTACTTTTGAGAATGAAAATGAAAAGGGAGTGATTTTATTTAATTCGTCATGTAATAACATAAGTGTATTTAGTTTGGTTTGATTAACAATATTAAAATCATTATATGTTGTTAGTTGAAAAACCTTTGAAGAATGATAATTTAATACGTCAATGGTATATGCCAAATAATTTTTGAATTGAGAAATATAATTATGAATCTTCTTCATATTAGAATAAAAACGAATACAAACTAACATATTTTGATAAATTGAAAATAAATAAAACGCAGCGGATATTACTAAATATATTTTTTGATTATTATCTACCTGATGAAATTGTGTAAATATTTTAAAAATGGCGTGATTAGATATAATAGATTTTAGTATTTCAATATATTGTTTAATATTTAATTCAACTCCTTTTAATTTAATAATAAAAAAGGGAATAATAAGAACAAAAATAGGTAGACATAATGATAAAATAGGTGACGCAATATTATAAATACTCATAAGCTGTAAAAAAGAGGAATTATTATTCAGTTTTTTTGCAAAAGCAAAATCAATATATAGATATTTTTCACAAAATCCAGTTTCATTTTTTATATCTTCCCATGAATTAATTATATTATTTAATTCAAAGTCGTTAAAATTATGTTTGTTGCGAATAGTATTTATCTCTTCAATTTCAAGCGTTTTAATTAATTTTTGCGTATCTGTTAAAAAATCTATATCAGTAGTATAATAATTCGTAAATTGTTTTATTACTTGTTTTGAAGATTTATTAGATGGATTAAACACGCTATCATAAATAGACTCTTCATCTTTATCAATAGAATTAACTAATTCAAGATCAGTGATAATATTATCATTAAGTTTTTTACTATTTTTATTATAAATAATAGGAATTTTAAAAATATCGTGAATATTATCTAAACTAGATTTTTTTATTTCAGTCATTATTTGTAAAATAGAATATATTATAATAATCTATTATACGAATTATTATTATACGAATTATTGTTATACAAATTATTATTATACAATTTAGTTGATTAGAAAATTATTAGGGAGTTCTTCAATTTGTGTATTATAATAAGTTTCAATTTCTTTCATCTTAATAACATCTCTTCTGGTAATAAAATTAATTCCTGTACCCTTTCTACCCCATCTACCAGATCTACCGATACGATGAAGATAATTATGAACATCTCTGGGTAAATCAAAATTAATAACAACACTTACTTGCTGAATATCAATTCCTCTAGAGGTTACATTCGTTGAAATAAGAACTCTGGCAGTACCATTTCTAAAATCTTTAAATGCTTTATCTCTTTCATATTTATCCATGCTACTATGAAGACAGCATACAGGAAACCCATCTTCCTTCATAGCTTCATAAAGGTCAACCACTCGTCTAACACTATTAGAATAAATGATACATTGAGCAAGTGTAATATGTTGATATAAATCTTTTAAAGTAAGATATTTTTGTCTATCATCTTCTACTGCTACATAATATTGTTTAATTCCTTCAAGAGTAAGACTCTCTGCTTTAACGCAAATTTTAACAGGATTTCTCATAAATTTATTTGCAATTTGATAAATATTACTAGGTAATGTAGCACTAAAAAGAGCAATTTGAACGTTTTTATTAAGAAATTGAAAAATATTATACACTTGTTCTTTAAATCCAGATAATAACATTTCATCTGCTTCATCAAGAATAACTAATTTTAATTTATTTGCGTTAATATGTCGTCTTCGAATCATATCATATACTCTTCCAGGACAACCAACAATAATATGGGGAGGGTTTTCACGCATATCATTCACATCTTCATCAATAGAAGAACCGCCAATAATAGTTTTAATACAAATTCCATTCATCATATTAGATAAACTATTGATTACATTTGTAACTTGTTGAGCTAGTTCGTGTGTAGGAACCATAATAAGAATTTGATTTGATTTGTCACTAATATTAATTCTTGAAAGGGCACCTATAGCAAAACAACCAGTTTTACCTGTTCCTGATTGGGCTTGTGCAATAATATCTTTTCCCTCTTTAATAGGTGCAATTCCTTTACTTTGAATTGGACTAGGTTTTTCAAAGCCATGTCCATAAATACTTCTTAATAGGTCGTGGTCTAAATCTAACTCATCCCACGCGTTATATATTTTAATAGATAATTCATTATCATTATCGTTATCGTTATCATTATCAGTTATACTTTTTTCTTTGTCATGGGGTATTATCCTTATATCATTTGTATTTTCAATCGACATAGTTATATTATAATATATAGATTGGTTTTAAGTGTATTTAAATTATATATTATATTTAAAAAAAATTGATATAAATAAATTCGTATATAGTTAATTACAGATATAATGGCAGATACTATGAAATACGACTTAAAACAAATTAATGATATTGCTTGTTCTGGATTTAAATTTGAAATTCCAGAGGACGCTTATAATATGATTAATTATTTATCTACTCAAGTAGGAACTGCTGGGTTATCTTCAACTATATTTGTTAAAACTGAAAGAGATAATAATGAAATTGCTATAAAAGATATTAATAATTCATTTGCTATTTCAAAAATCAAGAAAAGAAGGGGAAATAAAGGGATGGAGGTAAATTCAGAAGATTGGGAAACAATTAGGACATTTCAAGCTACTAAAATTGAACAAAAAACTGGTATTGATGGTGATATTGATAATATTCGTTTATTGCTTAATAAATTAACGGATAAAACATACTTGGATATTAGAGAAAAAATGATTGAAAAACTGGATAAAATTTGTCTTGAATTTGAGAGTAATATTGATAGTGATATTGATAGTGATAGAGATGAAGTTTATAGAAAAGTAGGTAATATTATTTATGAATTATCTGCAACGAATAAATTTTATTCGAAAATATTTGCTGAATTATTTACTGAATTATGTGGAAAATATACGTGGTTAATGAGTCTATTTAATGAAAAATATTTAAATATAATGGAACAATATGGTGATATTCAGTATATAGATTCTGAAAAAGATTATGATGGTTTTTGTGAGATGAATAAGCAAAATGATAAAAGACGTTCAATAACTACTTTTATAAAGAGTTTGGCAAACAATCAATTTATTAAGAATAAAAACGTGGTTATAATTTTAAAAAAACTATTAGTGATGGTTTGTAATATGATTAATACTCCTGAAAAGAAAAATGAAGTGGATGAATTAACTGAAAATATAGCTATTTTATTTGATAAGACTATTATAGAAAATGTTATTAATAATGATGTAAATAATATAGATGAATTATATATTAATGGTAAAACAATCATTGAAACTATTAATAGTTTAGCAAAGTCAAAAGCAAAAGATCATCTAAGTTTATCGAACAAAGCAATCTTTAAGTTTATGGATTTAATTGAAATGTAAGTAAATGATGTATAAAAGATATTAAACACTATTTTCAATAATAGTATATGAATAATGATAATGTAAATTTTTTAATTGAAGAAAAAATGCAAGATACAAATACAAATACAAATTATGATATAAATTTTTTAATTGAAGAAAAAATGAAAGATATGTTGGATACATCACTCTTTGAAGAAGAACAATGTAGCAATGAATTAGCCTATTTTATTGATAAATTTTTATATAGCAGTGATGAATTATTTTATGAAAAGTATACTGTAAAGGAATTATTAGATATATGTCAGTATTACGAAATAGATAATTATATTAAAAAAGCGAAATGTAAAAAGGCGGAAATCATAGATGCTATTATATATTTTGAATCCGTGCCTGAAAATTTTGAAATAATTAAAAAAAGACATACAATGTGGGCTTATATGGTTGAACTAACAAATGACCCAAAAATGAGAAAATATATTATAATATAGAATATTAAATCTAACTAATTTATATACATATGGTTGTATCTAAATTAGACAGTTCAATAAATTATCCAGAATTAAAAAGAGTAGATCCAGAAGATTTAAGCAAAGAAGCCAATTTATATCTAGTAGAGATAAAAGATTTAGAAGTGATTGTAGCTATTGGAGGTCCTAAAAATACATTTTCTGATAAAAATGTAACCTATTTTCCTGTTTATTTAGTGAAACATAATAACAAAGTTATTCAAATAGGGGTTTATGAGATTCCTTCCAGTAATATGGTAGATTATATTGATGAAGAATCAGTATTAGATGTAGAACGATTAAATTATCCATTAATTTATACATTTGCTACAAAAGAAATGATTGAAAAACTTAGAAAAGTAATAAAAGAAGAAAAACCAGCGAAAAAAGAAACAAAAAATAAACAAAAAACAGAAAAAACAGAAAAAATAGAAGAAACTGAAATATTAATTCCACAAATAAGAAGAGATATATTTACTGTAAGAATAGGTGCAAATATTCCAGAACAATTAAAACCCGAAACATTAAAAATGGCGCAAGATATAAGAGAAAAATATCATGAAAGTGAACACGATAATTGGATGCAAAAATTTATGAAAAATAAAAATTATTTAATACTAGATAATGAAGGTCAGGGGGATTGTTTTTTTGCTACAATAAGAGATGCTTTTCAAAGTATTGGTCAGGATACAATTGTCAGTAAGTTAAGAAACAAGATTTCACATGATATAACACAAGAAATGTTTAATGATTATAAAGAAAGGTATGATATGTTTAATAGTGAAATAAATGAAACAAGAGCACAAACTATAATTAAAAAAAAAGAATATGATGAACTGAAAGATAAAATAACAACAACCATTGATAGAACACAACAATTAATTGTAAGAGATGCTGCGTTAAAGGTTAGAAAAGAATTTGAGCAAGTTAAAAGAGAAGGTGAATATGCGAAGGAAAATATAGCAGATGTGTTATTTATGAAACATATAAAAAATGTTGAAGAATTTAAAAAATATGTTAGAACGTGTGAATTTTGGGCTGATGCGAAAACTATAAATATAATGGAAAAATTATTAAATATCAAATTTATAATAATGTCTAGCAGTAGATATGATGATGAGGATTTAGATGGAGTATTGCAATGTGGTACAGATGTTGACCCAATAATATTAAGTAGAGGTGAATTTAAACCAGAATATTATATAATAATTGAACATACAGGAAACCATTACAAACTAATAGGATATAAAAAAAAATTAATATTTACATTCAAAGAGATACCATATGATATAAAGAAGATGATAGTAGATAAGTGTATGGAAAAAGATGCAGGTGTATTTTCATATATTCCTGAATTTGAAAAATTTAAAACGGAAATGGTAGGAACAGTTAAAGGTAAAGGGGTAGCAAAATTTGATGAATTAAGTGAATCAAAAATATTAAATCTATATAATGATAATATTATTTTTTCATTTTATGCAAAATCGTCTGATAAACAATTGCCTGGAAAAGGTCTTGGTGAGAAAATCCCAATAAGAAATATGAATGAATTTTCAACATTATCAAAAATACCAAAATGGAGAAAAAAACTGGATAATTTTTGGGTACAACCATTTTCAATAGATAATCATCGTTGGGCTTCAGTTGAGCATTATTATCAAGCGTCAAAATTTAAGAAAAATAATAATGATTTTTATTTATCATTTACGTTAGATTCAGGAACCGAATTATCTCAGAACCCTGAAATGGCCAAGGGTGCTGGAGGTAAAACGGGAAAATTTAAAGGTGAACAAATAAGGCCAAAATCAGTTGAAATAGATAATGATTTTTTTGAGGTTAGAAGTGATAAAGAGATGTATGCTGCTCAACAAGCAAAATTTACCCAAAATGAAGATTTAAAGGACTTGCTTTTAGAAACCAAAAATGCGAAACTAGTTCATCATAGAAGGTCTCAAGAGCCTGAAATATTTGATTCGTTAATGTTAATTCGTAATGATATTTTAAAGGGTGAAAAATAAAAAAATAAAAAGAATATAAAAAGAATATAAAAAGAATATAAAAATAATATAAAAATATACTATATGAGCGATGTTGTTGAAAACACCTTGAATGAAATTTTAGCGGTTGTTACAGATGAACCAAAATGCGTTACGGAAGAGGTAAAATGTGTTACGGAAGAGGTAAAATGTGTTACGGAAGAGGTAAAACCTGATAATACACCTATAAATCAACCCATACTTTTATTTTCTCAAATATTAGAAACTTATTTAGAGGAATCTTCGGTTAAGTTAGACTCGTTAAAGATACCCATAAATCCTGAAATCCAAAAATATATGTTAATTTTATGTAAGGATAAATCATCATTTTTTTCTACTATTGAAATGTCTCTTAAAAAAATAATTATAGATAATAAGATTGACACCAAAGATATTCCAGAAGTAATTTTGTTAGTTGCAAATGTATATGAAATGGTGAAAACAGATAAAATGATTATTCATGTTAACCCGTATGATATAATTAGAACTATTTTAGATTTGATATTTACTCAATATATTGAAACTAACAAAGTTCAAAATAAAGATTTGGCAATTGAATTATTGAGAATTGTTGATATGGCAATTGAATTATTAAAATTAGAGACAATTAAACCTTCAAAGTCGTGTTGTTTTTTTTAGATTTTTTTAGTTGATATAATTATACAGTTTTATTATATAAGATTTATTTTTGCTTATCAATAAATCTTATAAAAAATATAATAAAACATTATTATATACATAATTATGAAACTAACAAAAGAAAGTAAAAAACTAATGTCCTTTTTTGCTAATAATAATTGTCTATTGCCTTTTAAACAAACAAAAAAAACAAATACTTTATTAAAACAAATTTATAATAATATTACCGATGGTGTTAGTTATATTCAATCTTTAAAAACCAAAAATGGACCATCGTTTTATAAATTAAAAATAACTCATATTACTAATATAAATCAAATACCGAAACCAACCACATTTCCTCCTAATGCATTTCCTACAGAAATTAGAAAGCATATTGACGAATATTCATTAAGCCTAATCACATATTCATTTCATTTATTTGATAGAAATATAAATATTTTATTTTTAATGGAAAATGGTAATCCTGAACATCATTTAAAAATATATAATAATTATGTTGATTATATGTTAGTTTGGTTATATATAGTAAATAAATACGCTTCGAGAACTTGTTCAACTGAACTAAAAATATATATATATCATACTAGTTTATTAAAAATATTACCCTCTTCTAATATAAATATATTAAATGAAATTAATGTAAATACCGCATTTACAAGAACTTGCCCAAAAGATTCTGAAATAGTTGTTTTTAGAAAAGAAGAGTGGTTTAAAGCATTTATACACGAAACATTTCATAATTTTGGTTTGGATTTTTCAGATATGAATCTATCGGCATGTAACTCACGAATATTATCCATCTTTAAAGTAAATTCTGAAGTGAATTTATTTGAAGCATATACTGAATTTTGGGCAAGATTAATGAATTCATTATTTTGCAGTTTTATTAATATGAAAGATAAAAATGATATACACGAATTTTTAACCAATTCAGTCTATTTTATTAATTTTGAACGCGTGTTTGCCTTTTTTCAGATGGTAAAGGTATTGCATTTTATGGATATGACTTATAAAAATTTGTATGAAAAAAGTATACAATCTGAAAATATAAGAAAAACAATGTATAAAGAAGAAACGAGTGTATTATCTTACTATATTATAACGTTAATTTTATTTAATAATTATCAAGATTTTTTATCATGGTGTAATACTAACAATACATCTTTATTACAATTTAAAAAAACTATTCAAAATCTCAACCATTTTTGTAATTTTATTGAAACAAAATATAAAACTAGGTCTATGATAGATGGGATAGATTGTACTGAATATTTATTATTTAATATTAATAAGACAGCAAAAAAACAAAGGGAATTAAGTTATTTAATAAATAA
>Ga0192647_103051_pt1 | contig 10192 bp, 7 predicted proteins | sample LauGreFa1BDMLBSN_2_FD_133046 | JGI IMG/M metagenome (GOLD analysis project Ga0192647, IMG submission 133046) | Freshwater lake microbial communities from Lake Michigan, USA - Fa13.BD.MLB.SN - reassembly | ecosystem: Environmental > Aquatic > Freshwater > Lake | place: Lake Michigan, USA...
GTAATACGCAAGCATATCCTGCAGTATAAACCAGTACCAGGCCTGACTTTGATTCAAGTAGAGTTTTTCATAGAAACCATCGCAATCAGTTGCGCCATCGGGCATGTTTTCCTGGTAAAATGATTTGATGGAAGCAATATCTTTTTCATCACGCACATGACCATTTTTGATGTACCAACCATACAATTGAAGTGCCAGGTTGCTGAGTTTGCCCACCATTGAAAGACGACCGCTCAGGTCATCCATCTCTTTCGACAACAATTCTGCACGATCGTCAAAACTTCTGGTGATGTGCAATGATTCTATTTTCTTTTCAAAAAACAACGCCTGCATCCAGAAAGTCATTTGATGGTAATGCCCGGCCAATTCTTTGATTTTCTGCAATGTTTTCAAACTCTGGTGATAGAGCCCCTTGTTGTATAAAATCCTTGCATGATCCAAAATTTCATGCAACTGCATGTCAATTGATTGATCGTTTCGAATCAACCTCAAACTTGATAAAATTTGTTTGTACAAATGTGACTTCAGATTGGATAACTGCTGTTTTTGGATTGATGGATTTTTTTTAAGAATCACCTCCTCGTCGTACTGATCCAATTTATCGATGGCATCAAAAAGGGTAATAATTTTAAGCTCATCAGAAGATATATTTCTGCTGACATAGAGTTTAAAATTTCTTTTTTCACCTTTTTCGAGGGTTTTGATGAGGTGAAACAATTCATCTGCTAGGCGGTTGGGCATCGTATTTATCTTTCAATAAAATCCTTGTCAATCAAGGATTTTGGAATGAAATCGGGACTTTACAAAGCGTAAATTACAAACCATTTTGGGTTATTTAATCGTTTTCTGAAAGTTAAATTCGTAGACATCAATTTTTAGCTTTTAATCTAATTGGAAATCCGTTGATATGACAGAAGAAAAAATTTTCATATTTGACACTACCCTGAGAGATGGTGAACAAGTGCCTGGATGCAAACTAAATACAAAAGAAAAAATTGAATTGGCCCTGGCATTGGAAGATTTGGGAGTAGATATTATTGAAGCGGGATTTCCCATTTCGAGTCCGGGTGATTTCGAATCCGTTTCAGAAATTTCTAAAATCATTCAAAAGTCCACCGTATGCGGACTGAGCCGTGCTGTTCAAAAAGACATCGAAGCAGCAGGAGAAGCACTCAAGCATGCAAAAAGAGGCAGAATACATACTGGCATTGGTACATCTGATTCCCATATCAAAAGTAAATTCAACAGCAACAGAGAGGAAATACTTGAACGTGCTGTACAAGCCGTGAAATGGGCAAGAAAATATACAGCTGATATTGAATTCTATGCAGAGGATGCAGGCAGAACTGAAAATGAATACCTCGCAAAGGTGGTAGAAGCGGTCATCGCAGCCGGTGCCACAACAGTGAACATTCCAGACACGACTGGTTACTGTCTCCCCCATCAGTATGGTGAAAAAATCAAGTTTCTGATGGAGAACGTAAAAAATGTAGACAAGGCTGTATTGTCCTGTCATTGCCACAACGACCTTGGACTTGCTACTGCTAATTCCATCTCAGGAGCCATGAACGGTGCCCGTCAGATTGAGTGCACCATCAATGGACTGGGAGAAAGAGCAGGAAACACTTCTTTGGAAGAAGTGGTGATGGTGTTGAAACAACATGCCTACCTTGGCATATATACAGACATAGATGCAACCAAATTGAATCCCATCAGCCAACTTGTTTCTGAAACCATGCGCATGCCTGTGCAGCCGAACAAAGCAATTGTGGGAGCAAATGCATTTTCACATTCATCCGGAATACACCAGGACGGATTTTTGAAGGATGCACAAACGTATGAAATCATTCGTCCTGAAGAAGTGGGAGCCTTGACTTCAAAGATTGTCCTTACTGCAAGAAGCGGAAGATCTGCACTCGCATACAGACTGAAAAATCTTGGTCACCATTTTGACAGAAACGATGTAGATGTTTTATATGAGAATTTTCTACAATTGGCAGATCAACTCAAAGAAGTTGGAGATGAGGAATTGAAAATATTAGCCAAACAATATGTAGCAACAGTATAAATGGGAATCAAAAAACAAATAGCAGTTCTTCCGGGTGATGGCATCGGTCCAGATGTAATCAACCAAGCCGTGCGCGTGATTGACACCATCGCCAAGAAATACCAGCACGATTTTTCCTTTCATTTTGCACTTGTTGGGGCAGACGCGATCGACAAAACTGGAGACCCACTTCCACAAGCAACATTGGATCTTTGCAAATCAAGTGATGCAGTATTGTTTGGAGCGGTAGGTCACCCAAAATACGACCAGGACCCCAATGCAAAAGTGAGACCAGAACAGGGTTTGCTCAAAATGAGAAAAGAGCTTGGATTGTTTGCCAATATACGACCAGTTACCACTTATAGTGTACTTCATCATCTATCACCAGTTAAATCAAATCTGCTGGAGCACGTCGACATAGAAATTTTCAGGGAACTGACTGGCGGAATTTATTTCGGCCAAAAAGAAACATCTGCTGATGGAAAAACATCAACAGATATATGCATATACCATGTTGATGAAATTATCCGCATTGCACACCTCGCATTCAAACGTGCACATGAGAGAAAAAGAAAGCTGACGCTGGTAGACAAAGCAAACGTGATGGAAACATCCAGACTCTGGAGAAAGACAGTCAACGAAATTGCCAAGCAATATCCAGACGTAGAGTATTTTCAAATGTTTGTTGACAATGCTGCCATGCAGCTTATCATCAATCCTTCGCAATTTGATGTAATACTCACAGAAAATATGTTCGGCGACATCCTGAGCGATGAGGCCAGTGTGCTGGCAGGTTCTCTCGGACTCCTCCCCTCTGCCTCCATTGGCACGGGTACAGCAGTATTTGAACCCATTCATGGTTCATATCCCCAGGCTGCTGGAAAAGACATTGCCAATCCATGTGCTGCCATATTATCGGCTGCAATGATGATGGACCATTTCGGTTTGCATCAGGAGGCTCTTGAAATACGCAACGCAATTGATTGGACCATCTCCAATGCATTTGTTACCAAAGACATTGATCCGATAAATTTTTATTTCACATCCACCATTGGTGAACTCGTATGCGACTTTATCACCAACCGTGTAGAGGATGCAATTCACAAGGCAAATATTCAATTGAGAAAATCAACCATCATATAAAACATTCATTCATGGCAGAATTGAACAAATACAGCAAAACCATCACCCTCGATCCAACTCAGCCTGCTGCACAAGCAATGCTGTATGGCATCGGCCTAACAGATGATGATTTGAAAAAACCACAGGTTGGTGTTTGCAGTATGGGTTATGATGGGAATACCTGCAACATGCATTTAAATGACCTTGCAAAAATTGTAAAAGAAAGTGTGTGGGCAAATGACATGGTGGGATTGATATTCAACACCATAGGAGTAAGCGACGGAATTAGCAATGGTACAGATGGAATGAGGTATTCACTGGTGAGCCGCGATTTAATTGCAGATAGCATTGAAGCGGTTTGTGGCGCACATTATTATGATGGCATTATTGCAGTACCTGGTTGTGATAAAAATATGCCCGGTTCCATCATTGCAATGGGACGTTTAAATAGACCATCGATCATGGTCTACGGCGGCACCATCGCACCAGGACATTATAAAGGAGAAGAGCTCAATATTGTTTCAGCATTTGAAGCACTGGGCAAAAAAATAGCAGGGAATTTGGATGAAGCAGATTTCAAAGGCATCATCATGAACGCTTGCCCAGGACCTGGTGCATGTGGTGGAATGTATACCGCCAATACGATGGCTAGTGCAATCGAAGCACTGGGTATGAGCTTACCATATTCATCTTCCAATCCGGCTTTGAGTGATGATAAAAAACAAGAATGCAAACGTGCGGGGGAAGCTATTAAGATTTTACTTGAAAAAGATATAAAGCCTTCTGACATCATGACTTTTAAAGCATTTGAAAATGCAGTAACGCTGATCATGACCTTGGGCGGCTCAACCAATGCTGTATTGCATTTGATTGCTATGGCATGGAGCATCGACATTCCATGGACACAGGATGATATTCAGCGGATCAGCGACAAGGTGCCAGTAATAGCTGACTTGAAGCCGAGTGGAAAATATTTGATGGAAGATGTGCATAAAATAGGCGGCATACCAGCTGTGATGAAATATTTACTTAAACATGGATTCATCCATGGTGATTGTTTAACCGTAACAGGTAAAACCGTGGCAGAAAATTTAGCTGATGTCCCAGACCTTGAATTTGAAAATCAGAAAGTGATTCACCCATTACAAAATCCTATTAAGAGAACTGGCCACTTGCAAATTTTATACGGGAACCTAGCAGAGAAAGGAAGTGTTGCAAAAATCAGTGGTAAAGAAGGAGAATTTTTTGAAGGACCTGCTCGTGTCTTTGATGGAGAACAAGAATTGATTGCTGGTATTCAAAACGGCAGAGTAAAGGCTGGAGACGTTGTGGTAATCAGATATGTTGGCCCACGAGGGGGTCCGGGTATGCCTGAAATGCTAAAGCCAACATCTGCAATCATTGGTGCGGGATTGGGGAAATCTGTTGCCTTGATAACAGATGGACGTTTCAGTGGCGGAACACATGGATTTGTGGTGGGTCATATCACACCCGAAGCTTATGATGGAGGTTTGATTGCAATGGTTAAGGATGATGATGTAATTGAATTGGATGTAAACCAAAGAACCATTACACTAAAAGTCAATGAGGAAGAAATTGCACAACGAAGAGCCGCATGGAAAAAACCAGCTCTGAATGCGAAAAAAGGATTGCTTTTCAAGTTTGCTCAACGAACTACAACAGCAGCCCAAGGTTGCGTAACAGATGCACTCCAAGAAAGTAAAACTGAATAAATAATTTGCTAGTATGAATACAACTGGTGTAAAAGAATCAAAAATTGACAGCAAAAAAAATCCAAATGTTGTTCAAACGGAGGAGCTATCAGGTGCTGAAGCAGTATTAAAGGCTTGTATTGCTGAGGGGGTTGAAACAATTTTTGGATATCCGGGTGGCGCCATCATGCCCATTTACGATGCATTGTATGATTACATGGATCAACTTGATCATATTTTGGTAAGACATGAACAAGGTGGAATTCATGCTGGACAAGGATTTGCAAGAACATCTGGGAAAACTGGTGTGGTGTTTGCAACAAGTGGTCCTGGTGCAACCAACCTGGTCACAGGTTTGGCAGATGCAATGATTGACTCTACTCCATTGGTTTGTATCACCGGACAAGTATTTGCACATTTACTCGGGACTGATGCTTTTCAAGAAACCGATGTAATCAACATCACTACACCTGTTACAAAGTGGAATTACCAGATTACAGATGCGAATGAAATACCTGAAGTCATGGCAAAAGCATTTTACATTGCCAAAAGCGGCAGACCTGGACCAGTTTTGATTGATATTACCAAAAACGCACAGCTACAAAAATTCAATTATACCGGATATACCAAGTGCAACCACATCAGAAGCTACCGACCAAAACCAATCGTGCGAAAAGAATATGTGGAAGCTGCTGCAGCAATGATCAATAAAGCCGAAAAACCATTGGTGCTATTTGGACAAGGCGTGATTTTAGGAAAAGCAGAAAATGAATTCAAAGCATTTATTGAAAAAGCAGGATTGCCTGCTGCATGGACCATCCTTGGTTTGAGTGCGTTACCGACAGATCATCCCTTGAACGTAGGGATGCTGGGCATGCATGGAAATTATGGTCCTAATGTTTTGACAAATGAGTGTGATGTGCTGATTGCAGTGGGTATGCGATTTGATGACCGGGTTACAGGAAGGCTAGACAGATATGCAAAACAGGCCATGGTTATTCATTTGGATATTGATCCTTCGGAAGTAGATAAAAATGTGAAAGCGGATGTTCCTGTTTGGGGCGACTGCAAAGAGACCCTTCCCATGTTGACCAGTTTAATTAAACAAAATAAACATGAGGATTGGTTAAATAAATTCAAAGATTGCACAGCGAAAGAAGTTGAGGTGGTGATTGAAAACGAATTACATCCTACCTCTGAAATCATGACAATGGGTGAAGTCATTGATCAATTGAATCATCTCACGAAAGGAGATGCAATCATTGTTACGGATGTAGGACAACATCAGATGGTTGCATGCAGATATGCTCAGTTCAATCAAAGCAAAAGCAATGTTACATCAGGCGGATTGGGCACTATGGGATTTGCATTGCCTGCAGCGATAGGTGCTAAATATGGCGCGAAAGACAGAACAGTGGTCGCGATCATTGGAGATGGAGGCATTCAGATGACTATTCAGGAATTAGGAACCATCATGCAAAGCAAAGTGGATGTAAAAATTCTTATCCTCAACAATCAGTTCCTTGGAATGGTAAGGCAATGGCAACAATTGTTTCATGAAAAAAGATACTCGTTTGTAGATATTGCAAGTCCAGATTATGTAACCGTTGCAAAAGGTTATGGCATTGAGGGCAACTCTATTAAGCAACGAAATGAATTGAAAGATGCGCTTAAAAAAATGCTGGATCACAAAGGCCCCTACCTGCTTGAAGTATTTGTTGGAAAAGAAAACAATGTTTTCCCAATGGTTCCACAGGGATGCGGCGTAAGTGAAATCCGCTTAAAATAATTCATATGAAACAGGAATATACCATAACTATATACACAGAAAACCAGGTGGGGTTGTTGACAAGAATTGCCATCATATTTTCAAGAAGAAAAATAAATATTGAAAGTATGAATACTTCTCCATCAGAAGTAGAAGGCATCCACCGGTTTACAATTGTCATCAATGTAACCGAAGATGTAGTAAGGAAATTGGTAAGACAAATTGAAAAGCAGGTAGATGTACTGAAGGCGTATTTCAATACAAATGATGAAATCATTTGGCAGGAAATGGCATTGTACAAGGTGCCGACCGACACGATTGCAGAGAAAGCAAAAGTTGAACGCCTGTTGAGAGCTTATGGAGCCAGAGCAGTTGTCATCAGAAAAGATTATACCATTTTTGAAACTACCGGACAAAGAGAAGAAACGAATACACTGATCAATGTATTGGCGCCATTTGGATTGATCGAATTTGTGAGAAGTGCAAGAGTAGCCATTATTAAAGACAGCAAGGGCTTCCACGAGAAGCTGAAGGAATTTGAAGAAACAGCACCTACCAAACATATTATAAGAGAAGAAATTACTGCCGAAAAAGCGGCAGAAATGGACAGATAACTTTTTATACTTTAAAATCAAAACAGCAATTATGGCAAAATTAAATTTCGGCGGTGTAGAAGAGAATGTGGTAACACGTGAAGAATTTCCGCTATCAAAAGCCCAGGAAACTCTGAAAAATGAAGTAGTAGCAGTCATTGGCTACGGCGTTCAAGGCCCAGGTCAGGCATTGAACCAGAAAGAAAATGGCATCAATGTAATCGTGGGACAAAGAAAGAATTCAAAATCGTGGGACAAGGCTGTAGCAGATGGATTTGTCCCTGGCAAAACATTGTTCGAAATTGAAGAGGCCCTTGAGAAAGGTTCTATTATTTGTTATTTATTGAGCGATGCAGCACAAATTGCAATGTGGCCTACTGTGAAAAAACATCTTACTCCTGGCAAGGCATTGTACTTTTCACATGGTTTCGGAATTACCTACAGAGAACAAACTGGCATCATCCCTCCTGCAGATGTGGATGTATTTTTGGTTGCACCCAAAGGATCTGGAACTTCTTTGAGAAGAATGTTCTTACAAGGAAGAGGATTGAACTCCAGCTATGCCATCTTTCAAGATGCAACCGGAAAAGCAAAAGACAGAGTAGTTGCGCTGGGAATTGCCATTGGAAGCGGATACCTGTTTGAAACAGATTTCAAAAAAGAGGTGTTCAGTGATTTAACAGGTGAAAGAGGAACACTGATGGGAGCAATTCAGGGAATCTTTGCTGCTCAATACCAGGTGCTGCGTGATAAAGGACATACTCCGTCAGAGGCATTCAATGAAACAGTGGAAGAATTGACGCAATCTTTGATGCCACTGGTTGCAGAAAATGGAATGGACTGGATGTATGCAAACTGCTCCACCACTGCTCAAAGAGGTGCATTGGATTGGTGGAAAAAATTCAGAGATGCAACATTACCTGTGTTCAATGAACTCTATGAAAGTGTTGCAGCTGGAAAAGAGAGTCAGCGCAGCATTGACAGCAATTCTCAACCCGATTACAGAGCCAAGCTCGAACTTGAACTGAAAGAGTTAAGAGAAAGCGAGATGTGGCAGGCCGGAAAAACCGTAAGAAGTTTAAGACCAGAAAATCAATCCAAGTAATACTTCACTATTGAAAAAGGAGCGAAAAATCGCTCCTTTTTCTTTGATGCCGGCTCCGTTCAATTGCGCCTGTAATGTATATTTGTAAAAAATTTTATTATCCATGAATCTTCACGAATACCAGGCAAAAGAGCTGTTGAAAAAATACAATGTACCAGTACAAGAGGGAAAGGCATGCAGTACAGTGGATGATGCTCTTGCCGCCTACAATGAGATCAAGGAAAAGAGCGGAAGCAAGTTTGCTGTGGTAAAAGCACAGATACACGCCGGTGGCAGAGGAAAAGGACAAATCAAGGAAAATGGTATCAATGGTGTTAAAGTGGGTAAAAGTTCAGAGGATATCAAAGAGTTTGCAGAAAAAATTCTAGGCGGAACACTCGTCACCATACAAACAGGTCCAAGTGGTAAAGTAGTCAATAAAATCCTTGTTGCACAAGACATGTATTACGATGGGCCGACGGAGAGAAAAGAATTTTACTTGTCCATTTTGTTGGACCGATCCAAAGGTCAAAATGTGATCATGTATAGTACAGAAGGTGGTATGAATATTGAAGATGTTGCACATGATACACCTGAGAAAATTTTTAGAGAGTGGGTACATCCAGGTGGTGGACTCCTCCCCTTCCAAGCCAGAAAAATTGCTTTCAATTTTGGATTGAGCGGAGATGCTTTTAAAAACATGGTGAAGTTTGTCACCAATCTTTACAATGCATATGTTGGACTTGATTGCTCCATGCTAGAGATCAACCCTCTTTTCAAAGCGGCTGATGACAAAATCATTGCAGTGGACTGTAAAATGAATTTGGATGAAAATGCATTGAACAGACATCCTGACTTGCAGGCCATGCGTGATCTTTCTGAAGAAGATCCAACAGAAGTAGAGGCTGGAAAATACAATTTGAATTTCGTAAAACTGGATGGAAACGTTGGTTGCATGGTGAATGGTGCTGGACTCGCCATGGCAACGATGGATATGATCAAACTCAGTGGCGGTGAGCCTGCAAACTTTCTGGATGTTGGCGGTACAGCCAACGCCCAAACTGTAGAAGCAGGGTTTAAAATCATCCTGCAAGATCCAAATGTAAAAGCCATTCTGATCAACATTTTTGGTGGTATTGTAAGATGCGACAGGGTTGCATCAGGCGTGATTGAAGCATACAAAAACCTAGGAAACATCAATATCCCGATCATTGTTCGATTGCAAGGCACCAATGCTGCTGAAGCAAAAAAATTGATTGATGAAAGTGGACTAAAAGTACAAAGTGCCATTTTACTCAGCGAAGCAGCAGATCTTGTAAAAAAGGCTGTAGCATAGCGCAAACACAAGTGAACGATTGAAAAAAAAATTTGCCTTCATTCTTTTGGCGATTGCCATCAGTTCTATTGTTGTAGCTCAGAGAAAGAACGAGGAGTACAAATATTTCATTAAGAAAACATCTGCACCGATTGAAATTGATGGTGTCATTGACCCGGCATGGTCAACTGCCCAAACCGCCACAAATTTTAACATGGTATTGCCCATGGATACGAGCAAGGCTTTTGTGCGAACAGAAGTAAAAATGTCATACGACAGTTCGGGAATATATATCATCACCATTAATTACATCGACCCAGGACAAAAATTCATGGTTGAATCGCTCAAACGTGATTTCAACTTTGGGAAAAACGATAATTTTCTTTTGTTCATGGATCCGTTCAATGACCAGACCAATGGATTTACATTCGGATCCAATGCAGCAGGTGCACAATGGGATGGTTTGCTGTACGATGGAGGAAAAGCAGACTTGAATTGGGACAATAAATGGAATTCGGCATCCAAATATTACGATGACAAATGGATTTGGG
>Ga0192647_103053_pt1 | contig 10187 bp, 6 predicted proteins | sample LauGreFa1BDMLBSN_2_FD_133046 | JGI IMG/M metagenome (GOLD analysis project Ga0192647, IMG submission 133046) | Freshwater lake microbial communities from Lake Michigan, USA - Fa13.BD.MLB.SN - reassembly | ecosystem: Environmental > Aquatic > Freshwater > Lake | place: Lake Michigan, USA...
AAACAGGGTAATCGCCTTATTTCTCAGGCAAAAATTTGACCAATTTTACTGCATTCTCATCCCTTTTTATTATTTCCAAAGGATGTCCATGCAACTTAATACTGATACCCGATTTAGGAATTGTCTCCATGAAATCAACTATAAGACCATTCAATGTCTTTGGGCCTTCCGTTGGTAAAGACCAATTCATAACCCGGTTTAATTCTCTAACCGAAATTGACGCATCAATCAGATGACTTCCATCACTTTGTTTCTTAGCAAGCTCATCATCCGTAATTAATTCTCCGACTATTTCTTGCAACAAATCATCTAATGTAACCAATCCCTGTACATCTCCGTACTCATCAACGACCAGTCCTATACTTATCTTTTCGTTTTTAAACCGAAGCATTTGAGTATGAACAGGGGTTTGTTCAGGAATAAATGCTGGCTTGCTTATCAAATTTATAATAGATTGTTTATCAAAATTGTCTTTATTAATTAACACCAAAACTTTTCTTAAATGTAAAAAGCCAACTACTCGGTCAATGCTCTTTTTGTAGACTGCCAGACGAGTGTGCGGGCTAGTTTTTATCAGTTTAATAATATCTTCAATCGAAGCTTCGAGGTCAATGCCTACAATTTCATTGCGAGGCGTCATAATGTCTTCAACTGTGGCTGACTCAAGATCGAGTATGCCCAACAACATTTTTTGATACCTTAAAGGCATTAAACTTTCAGCTTCTGTAATAATGCTTTTTAACTCATCTTTATGTAGCGAGTCCCGACTAATCTTATTAATATCAATACCAACCAACCTCAGCAATAACTCTACAATTAAATTTACCAACCAAACAACCGGATAAAATATTTTTAGTAACGGGGTATAAATCCAAGCAGCAGGAAAAGCAAGTAACTCTGGCTTAACGGCAGCCAGAGTTTTGGGAGTTACTTCTGAACATATAAGCATCACGATAGTCAAAATACCCATCGCAATAGCCAATATAACTTCATCATCTGAATATAGCTTAATCGCTATAACCGTGGCTATTGAAGCAGCAAGGTTATTAACAAATTTATTACCCAGTGAAATAAGACCCACCAACCGATCAGGCCTTTGCAATAGGCGATATGCCTTTATAGCACCAGAGTGCTTCAATTTAACTAAATGCCTTAATCGATATCGATTCAGGATCATTAGGGACGCTTCAGACCCAGAAAAAAAAGCAGATAAAACAAGCATAAGAACAAGTGTGCCAAGCAACACACTTAAAGGAATATCATTCAAAGAAAATTTACTCTACGGTTATGAAAACAGCTCTAGTCTCTATTAAGAGAATTTTTTGTCAAGTCTGAATATAAATCACAGCATTATTTATGCTTGAAAACCATCTAAACAACCAAATAATCACGGAAACGCCTTCTATTCAAAATACAACCTCAAGCCTTAGTTAAACTAGCTTTGCTTTTAGAAAAGCAATAATATCTTCAAACAAAATCTCTTCATTATCTTTCGCCGTCCTGCTTTTGTATTCAACAGTTCCCGCATCTAATCCTCGATCTCCAACGATAATGCAATGCGGAATACCGATTAATTCCATATCAGAAAACATAAAACCTGCGCGTACTTTCCTATCATCAAACAACACCTCCAACCCGGCGTCTTGTAAATCTTGATAAAGTTGCTCTGATGCGACTTTTAAACGTTCAGACTTATGCATGTTCATAGGACAAAGTGCAACTTGAAAGGGCGCCAAATTAACAGGCCAATTTATACCTCTCTCATCATGATTTTGCTCAATGGCAGCGGCTACAACGCGAGAAATACCAATTCCGTAACAACCCATGAGCATAATTTGATTTTTTCCACCTTCATTGATAACACCTGCCCTCATTGACTCGCTGTACTTGGTGCCCAGCTGAAAAATATGCCCCACTTCAATGCCACGAGCCAAGGTAATTTGACCGTTACCATCAGGGCTAGGGTCGCCCTCTACTACGGTACGAATATCTGCAACATATTCAGGAATTGGAAGATCACGCTCCCAATTAACACCTTGAAAATGTTTCCCGTCTTCATTAGCACCACAAACAAAATCTGACATAAACACAACACTTCGATCAGCAATGATTGGGATTGTTAAACCCAATGGGCCAATAGAACCCGGTCTACATTGACAGGCACGGAGAATTTCAGCTTCGGCAGCAAATTCCAAAGGAGAAGCAACACCGTCAACTTTTTCTGCTTTTATTTTATTTAACTCATGATCTCCCCTTAATAATAAAGCTACCAAACCTCCTTCTTCACCATTAACAATCAGAGTCTTAAGGCATTGTGCGCTAGAAACATTCAGGAAATTACTAACTTCTTCTATGCTATGCTGATTTGGCGTATCAATCACTTGCATGTTAAGCAATGCAGGAGGACGGGAGCCCATAGGCATAAGAGCCTCGGCTTTTTCAACATTAGCCGCATAATCACTGGCTGTTGAAAAAGCAATAGCATCTTCTCCAGAATCTGCCAAGACATGAAACTCGTGAGAAACTGCTCCCCCGATTGAACCTGAGTCTGCCACTACGGCACGAAACTTTAGTCCTAAATGATTAAATATATTAGTGTAAGCGGCATACATCACATCATAGGTTTCTTGCAACGAATCTTGATCTAAGTGAAAGGAATAAGCATCTTTCATAATAAATTCGCGTGAACGCATCACACCAAAACGGGGTCGAATTTCATCTCGAAATTTGGTTTGAACTTGATAATAAGTTATAGGCAACTGTTTGTAGCTTTTTATCTCATTTCGAGCAAGATCAGTAATAATTTCTTCATGGGTAGGCCCCAAACAAAAATCACGATCATGTCGATCTTTTAACCTTGCCAATTCTGGCCCATATTGCTCCCATCGACCTGTTTCTTGCCACAGCTCAGCTGGCTGTAAAGCAGGCATTAATACTTCTAATGCACCTGCTTTTTCCATCTCTTCCCTTGTGATTTTTTCTACTTTTCGTAAAACTCGTAACCCTAAAGGCAACCAACTATATAGCCCAGCTGCCAATTTACGAATAAGCCCAGCTCGTATCATCAGTTGATGACTGGCTATTTCAGCATCAGCCGGTGTTTCTTTTACAGTATTTAAAGGGAATTGAGATGTACGCATGGTGTAATAGTTAAAGACAAATAAAAACTTCTATTTTACAGATTTTTAGCCTGTTCCCAAACTCAAGCTTAGATTTAACCCTTTTTTTAATTCACTTTTATAAAAAACACCTCTAATACAGAGATATCTAAACTTAAAATTAAGAAAAACAACAACCATGAGCAAGTTTTGCTTAAGGCATTTTTGATATTTTTTTGTAGTTTTACTACAAAAAAGCATAACTATCGCCTAGCTTACCGACAACCTCTAACAACATTTACTAAAACGGGTGTATTGGATCCATTCATTTGTATATACTATGTGTCCTTACAAAGGCATTCAGACTATCTTGATACCGACAACTTTTCAGATCAATCTGCAAATTAGGTCAATAAGTGATCAAAATAACTGAATTAAACATCATAATAAAATAAAGTTTTATTAAGCAATGCATAACAAGTCCCAACAGGAACATAGATGAACAACAGCTTAATTTCCGAGATTACCGGCCAGAATGACATTGATCCTACCGAAACCAAAGAATGGATTGAAGCGCTACAATCAGTTTTAGAACAGGATGGCAGTGAAAGGGCGCACTTTCTGATCGAACAACTTGTCGCGGCAACAAGACATTCAGGATTTGACATCCCATTCAGCGCTAACACAGCCTATCTCAATACTATTCCTGTTTCACAGCAAGCTCAATTTCCTGGCGATCCTGCTATAGAGCAAAAAATCCGTTCTTATGTCCGCTGGAATGCCATGATGATGGTATTAAGAGCTAATAAGCATACTAATGTTGGAGGGCATATTGCCAGCTTTGCCTCTGCCGCAACGCTTTATGATGTTGGTTATAACCATTTTTGGCATGCCGCTTCAGACAAACATGATGGTGATTTAATATTCACACAAGGACATTTAACCCCCGGTGATTATTCAAGAGCCTTTTTACTGGGTCGACTGACGCAAGACCAGATGGATAATTTCCGTCAAGAAGTCGATGGCAATGGCTTACCTTCGTATCCACACCCTTGGCTAATGCAAGATTTCTGGCAGTTCCCAACAGTTTCAATGGGGCTTGGGCCAATTATGGCCATTTATCAAGCTCGCTTCATGCGCTATTTACAAGATCGTGGCTTTGCTGACACTTCAAATCGTAAAGTTTGGAGTTTTCTGGGCGACGGTGAAACCGATGAACCTGAATCATTGGGCGCTATTGGCATGGCCGGGCGAGAGAAACTGGACAATCTCATTTTCGTCATTAATTGTAACCTGCAACGACTCGATGGACCTGTTCGTGGTAATGGTAAAATTATTCAAGAACTTGAAAGTGAATTTCGTGGTGCCGGCTGGAATGTTATTAAACTTGTTTGGGGGCAACGCTGGGATGCATTGCTAGCAAGAGATAAGGATGGTCTATTAGCGGCTCGCATGATGGCCTGCGCTGATGGTGATTATCAAACTTTTAAAGCTAAAGATGGTGCTTATGTTCGTGAGCACTTCTTTAATACACCAGAATTGAAAGCCATGGTTGCTGACTGGTCTGATCGAGATATTTGGGAGCTAAACAGAGGCGGACATGATCCCTCCAAAACTTATGCCGCTTTCCATGCAGCCGTCAATCACAAAGGGCAACCCACTGTTATCTTAGCCAAGACCATTAAAGGTTACGGAATGGGGGCATCTGGAGAAGCTCAAAATATTTCTCATCAACAAAAGAAAATGAGTGATATATCACTAAGTCATTTCCGTGATCGTTATGATTTACCGGTAACTGATGAAGAAATGCAAAAACTTCCTTATCTGACTTTTGCTGAAGACTCTAAAGAACTACTCTATATGCAACAAAAACGTAGCGAACTGGGTGGAAACTTACCATCAAGAAGAGCTAAATCTTATGCTTTGGATGTGCCTGTTTTAAGTGACTTTAAAACATTACTGGAAGCAACCAGAGAAGGTCGAGAAATCTCTACCACCATGGCATTTGTCAATCTGCTGAATATTTTAGTTAAAGACAAAAACATAGGCAAACGTATCGTACCGATAGTGCCTGACGAATCCAGAACATTTGGTATGGAAGGGATGTTTAGACAGCTTGGTATTTGGTCACAGGTTGGACAATTGTATACACCACAAGATGCTGACCAATTGATGTTCTATAAAGAGGATAAACACGGCCAAGTATTACAAGAAGGAATCAATGAGGCTGGTGGACTTTGTGACTGGATTGCGGCAGGCACAGCCTACTCAACACATAATGTACCCATGATCCCATTTTTCATTTATTACTCAATGTTTGGGTTTCAACGAGTCGGAGATTTAATTTGGGCTGCCGCCGATCAACGTACCCGTGGTTTTTTAATGGGTGGTACAGCAGGAAGAACTACCCTAAATGGCGAAGGACTTCAACATGAAGATGGCCACAGCCATTTAATGTCTGCAACCGTACCTAATTGCGTCTCCTATGATCCGACTTATGCTTACGAGTTGGCTGTTATCATCCAAGACGGTTTACGCCGCATGTATGTTGAACAGGAAGATATTTTTTATTACATCACCGTGATGAATGAAAACTACAGCCATCCGGCTATGCCAAAAGGCATCGAGCTAGACATACTTAAAGGTATGTATAGATTTTCCCAAGGCGCTAAAAACAAAAAACCAAGAGTACAATTATTAGGTTCTGGTACCATTTTCCGTGAAGTCGAATTTGCTGCTGAATTACTGAAAAAAGATTGGGATGTAGAATCTGACTTATGGAGCTGTCCAAGTTTCACTGAACTAGCAAGAGACGGTCAATCCTGTGAACGCTGGAATCGATTACATCCAACAGAACCAGCAAAACAATCACATGTTGCAAATTGCTTGGCTAACTCGGTGGGTCCTGTCATTGCAGCGACTGATTATACTCGTGCGTTTGCCGAACAAATTCGTAGCTTAATTCATGCACCTTATACTGTATTGGGTACTGACGGTTTTGGACGTTCTGATACTCGTGAAAACTTGCGTCGATTTTTTGAAGTGGATCGTTATCATATAACTATTGCCGCCCTTAAAAGCTTGGTCGACTTAGGTCAATTTGATGCTGCTAAAGTAGATGTTGCCATTGCCAAATACGGCATAGCTACTGAAACTAAAGCACCTTGGCTAATTTAACGAAAGGAAGGTTATATGACTAATTTGGTTGAAATTAGAGTTCCTGATGTCGGCAATGTTGCTGAAATCGATGTCGTTGAAGTATTAATTCAGGCGGGCGATATAATTGCATTGGAACAAACCGTTGCAACACTTGAAACAGACAAAGCCAGCATGGATCTACCGTCAAGTGCTTCCGGCACTATACAACAAGTGCATATTAAACCAGGAGATAAAGTTTCCGAAGGTACGTTAATTGCGACAGTACTGGCAACCGAGGATGGAAAAAGTATTCCAGAACCGAAATCAACTGTAGCTGAGGTGGCTGAAACGCCTATTATTGAACAAAAATCTGAACCTACAAAGATTCTTGCGCAATCGACGCCATCACCCAAACAACCCTTGCCAGCAATACAAACCTCCGAAATTACCACAATAAAAGCGCATGCGTCACCCTCTGTACGTCTATTTGCACGTGAACTGGGTGTAAATGTCAGCAAAATAAACACTGGTAGTGGTCGCAAAGGACGTATCTTAAAAGATGATGTCAAAAACTTTGTTAAACAAGCCCTCACTGAAGGTACAACTACTGGTGGCGCTGGTATTCCAAGCATACCCGCCGTTGATTTTTCTCCTTTCGGCGATACAGAAATTCTGAAACTCAGTAAGATTAAACGCCTGACAGGGCAAAACTTGACACGTGTCTGGTTAAATTTGCCACTGGTCACTTACCATGAAGAAGCTGACATAACTGAAATGGAAGCGTTTCGAAACACCCTTAATGGCGAAAAAGCCAAAGGCGAAGTAAAAATTACCGGCTTAATGTTCATTATTAAAGCACTAGTTGCCGCTATGCAGCAATTTCCAAATTTTAATGCCTCTTTATCCGCTGACGGCGAAAGTTTAATTCTAAAAAAATATTTTAATATTGGCATCGCTGTTGATACACCCAATGGTTTGGTCGTTCCTGTATTACGCAACGTTAACAATAAAAGTATCAATGAACTGGCCATTGAATTAGCGGAAAAAAGTGAAAAAGCTCGACTTGGTAAGTTATTACCTAATGACATGCAAGGCGGCTGCATGACTATTTCCAGTCTTGGTGGGATAGGTGGTACAGCATTCACGCCAATAGTTAATGCACCAGAAGTCGCTATACTGGGTGTCACACGTGCAAAGATGCAACCCGTCTGGAATGGGAAAGAATTTGTACCTCGCTTGATGTTACCGCTGGACTTAACCTATGATCATCGTGTTATAGACGGTGCAGAAGGGGCTCGTTTCATGGCTACGGTAAGGCAATATCTAGTCGATATTCGCCGCTTGCTACTTTAACTACTGGACTACTAAAAATGACTGAAACTGTTTTAAACGCTGAAGTTCTAGTTCTGGGTGGCGGCCCAGGCGGTTACAGTGCCGCTTTTCGTGCAGCTGACTTAGGCAAGCAAGTCGTCTTGATTGAACGCTTCCCTGTCTTGGGTGGTGTTTGTCTGAATGTCGGCTGTATTCCTTCAAAAGCATTATTACACGCTGCACAAATAATCCATGAAGCAGATGAGTTTGCAGATCATGGAGTTAGTTTCGGCAAACCAAACATCGATATTAATAAAATAAAAAGCTGGAAAGAAAGCATTACCAAAAGCTTAAATGACGGACTAGCCGGACTGGTAAAGCAACGCAAAGTTACTTTAATTCAGGGCACAGGAAAATTTACCTCAGCAAACACAGTGACTGTTGAAACTAACGAAGGAATAAAAACCGTTCACTTTGATCAAGCTATTATCGCAGCAGGCTCACGCCCTACCAAAATACCTGTTTTCCCTCATGAAGATCCTCGTTTATGGGATTCAACAGATGCTTTACAACTAACTGAAATACCAAAAAAACTATTGATTGTAGGTGGTGGCATCATAGGCTTAGAAATGGCAACGGTTTACCATGCCATGGGCTCAGAAATCAGTGTCGTTGAGCTAATGGATCAGATTATTCCAGGCTGTGACAAAGACCTCGTTACACCGCTCGCCCGACGCATAAAGAAGCAATATAAAAATATCTGGCTGGAAACTAAAGTCAATTCAATTGAAGCACTTAAAGAAGGTCTCAAAGTTTCCTTTGAAGGTAAAAATGCTCCCGAATCAGAGCTTTTTGATGCCGTTTTAGTAGCCGTAGGTCGTAAACCCAACGGTTTATTGATTGACGCAGAACTGGCCGGTATACATGTCAATGAACAAGGTTTTATAAGCGTCGATAAACAACAACGCACCAATGTGAACCATATTTTTGCTATTGGTGATATTGTTGGCAATCCTATGTTAGCGCATAAGGCCGTTCATGAAGGTAAAATTGCTGCAGAAGTAATTGCCGGCCATAAAGCACAATTTGACGCTCTAACAATACCATCTGTTGCCTATACTGATCCTGAAATTGCCTGGATGGGACTGACTGAAAACCAAGCCAAGCAACAAGGCATTGAATATGACAAAGCCGTATTTCCTTGGGTAGCCAGCGGTCGTTCCTTATGTCTAGGACGCAAAGAAGGGCTAACCAAAATACTTTGTGATAAAGAAACGGGGAAATTACTAGGTGCAGGAATTGTTGGCACCAATGCCGGCGAATTAATATCAGAAGCCGTTCTAGCACTTGAAATGGGTGCTGATGCAGAAGATATTAGCTTAACCATACACCCACATCCGACCTTGGCAGAAACCTTTGGCTTTGCAGCAGAAATGATTACCGGCACTATTACTGATCTTTATATCAAAAAATAACCCCATAGTGGAAATAACCTTCCATAATCAGGGTGCTCTTTAGCTCCCTGATTATTATTGAGATTACTTAACTTTCTTTCATCACGTCATTAAAATATATCGTCGCACCAATAACAGCGACTGGTGCAATGATGATATTTATCAAAGGAATGGTCAATCCCATAGCCGCCAATCCACCAAAGCTTAACGCACCCAACCTTATACTTTTGACCAGTTGTTTTTGTTCAGGAAACAAGACACCTGCATTTTCAAGTGGATACGCCATGTATTCCAGCGACATCCCCCAGGCACCGAATAAAGCCCACAAAAAAGGTGCAAGTACGTTAACACCTGGAATAAAAGACAATACTAATAAAGGTAAGGCACGGCTTAATAAGTAACCAGCACGTTTTAATTCCGCAGACATCACCTTAAGTAAAGGTTGCTCCTCAATTTCTTTAACCTGGCCGTTTATAAGCATTAATGTTTTGGCAGATAATTTGCCATAAAAAGGTGCTGCAAGTAAATTAGCCAATACAGTAAACGTAAAAAACCCGGCTATAAAAAAACTGATGAAAAACAAGGGCCATAAAACCCAACTTAACCAATGCAACCAGCCAGGAATAAATTGTTCAATTAAATCAGTGAGATAATAATAACCCAACATTAGAGCTACGCTGTACAAAACCACATTGATTAAAACTGGTATTACTATAAAAGCTCGTAGCTGATTACTGGTTAATAACTTTAAACCTTTAAACAAATATCCCACAGCTAAAGCAGGATTATTGCCTTTCTTGTCAAATATCATCTTATACCTCTCATGCCTTGTTCATTCGGATTTAAAACAACACCACGCTCAGTCACTATCGCTGAAATTAACTCCGCCGGAGTTACATCAAATACTGGATTCCACGCTCCGACTAATGATCCTTCTGTATTGAAACAATTGGGCAAGAGTTCATTTTTATCTCGTTGTTCAATTTCGATTTGGTTGCCATCTGAAATTGTCCAATCTATTGTCGAAGTAGGCGCCACCACCATAAACTTAACATTATGCTGTTTAGCCATCATCGCCAAAGAATAGGTCCCTATTTTATTCGCGGCATCACCATTTGCAGCAATTCGATCAGCACCAACAATAACCCAATCTATCGCACCTGACTTCATTAACCAAGCAGCCGCT
>Ga0192647_103061_pt1 | contig 10168 bp, 9 predicted proteins | sample LauGreFa1BDMLBSN_2_FD_133046 | JGI IMG/M metagenome (GOLD analysis project Ga0192647, IMG submission 133046) | Freshwater lake microbial communities from Lake Michigan, USA - Fa13.BD.MLB.SN - reassembly | ecosystem: Environmental > Aquatic > Freshwater > Lake | place: Lake Michigan, USA...
CAGTGGCCATCATTGGCTACGGCTCACAAGGCCACGCACACGCACAAAACTTGAACGACAGTGGCGTGAAAGTGGTTGTGGGTTTGCGCAAAAACGGCGCGAGCTGGCCCAAAGTTGAAAAAGCTGGCCTGACAGTTATGGAAGTGGGCGATGCAGTCAAAGCTGCAGACGTTGTCATGATTTTGTTGCCCGACGAGCAAATTGCTGATGTGTACCGCAACGATGTTGAGCCCAACATCAAAAAAGGTGCTTCATTGGCCTTCGCTCACGGCTTCAATGTTCACTACAACCAAGTGGTGCCCCGTGAAGACCTCGACGTTTGGATGGTGGCGCCTAAGGCCCCCGGCCACACAGTTCGCAACACCTACACACAAGGCGGCGGCGTGCCCCACTTGGTGGCTGTTCACCAAGACAAGAGCGGCAAAGCAATTGCTTTGGCATTGAGCTACGCCATGGCCAACGGTGGCGGCAAAGCCGGCATCATTGAAACCAACTTCAAAGAAGAAACAGAAACCGACTTGTTCGGCGAACAAGCTGTTTTGTGCGGCGGCGCCGTCGAACTCATCAAGATGGGTTATGAGACTTTGGTGGAAGCTGGCTACGCCCCCGAAATGGCTTACTTCGAGTGCTTGCACGAGTTGAAGCTCATTGTCGACCTGATCTATGAAGGCGGCATTGGCAACATGAACTACTCCATCTCTAACAACGCAGAGTATGGCGAGTACGTGACTGGCCCCGAAGTGATCAACGCGCAATCACGCGAAGCCATGCGCAACGCTTTGAAGCGCATTCAAACAGGTGAGTACGCCAAGATGTTCATTTTGGAAGGCCGTACCAACTATCCAAGCATGACAGCCCGTCGTCGCTTAACATCAGAGCATTCCATTGAAGTGGTCGGCGCACAATTGCGCTCCATGATGCCTTGGATTGCTAAAAACAAATTGGTCGACAAATCACGCAATTGATTTTGCAACTGAGTTTGTCTGCCACTTAACCAGAAAGAACTGTCGCATGCACGATGGCACTGAAACCCCCGACGACGCCGACCAGGCGAGTCAAGTTCGTAAACCCCGCAAGGGCATTTACGTCTTGCCCAACCTGTTCACGTTGGCAGCCCTGTTCGGTGGCTTTTACGCCATCGTGATGGCCATGAATGGCCGCTTTGACATGGCAGCCATTGGAGTGTTTTGCGCCATGGTGCTCGACAGTCTGGACGGCCGAGTGGCTCGCATGACCAACACGCAAAGCGCTTTTGGAGAACAGATGGACTCTTTGTCCGACATGGTCTCCTTTGGCGCTGCGCCTGCACTCATTGCTTATGAGTGGTCCCTCAAAGGCTTAGGCCGTTGGGGTTGGATTGCCGCTTTTGTGTATTGCGCATGCGCTGCATTGCGTTTGGCGCGTTTCAATGTCAACACAGCGGTAGTTGATAAAAGATTTTTTCAGGGGCTGCCATCACCTGCAGCCGCTGCGCTAGTGATGGGATTCATTGCCATCATGTCCGATGCAGAAGTGGCGCCAGCCAGCATGGCATGGCCCATGTTTGTGGTGGCCTTGTTTTCAGGCCTCACCATGGTCACCAATGTGCCGTTTTACAGCTTCAAAGACGTCAGCATGAAGCAAAGCGTGCCCTTTGCGGTCATTGTGCTTATTGCTTTGGGCATTGCTGCCGTCAATATTCACCCGCCCATGGTCTTGTTTGGCTTGTTCGTTTTGTATGGTTTAAGCGGCTACGCCCTCTATGCATGGCGCCGCTTCAAGGGCGAGCCCACCAGCGTGATCAGCACGTCGACGGAAGACCCAGATGAACGCGGTCTTCATCAGTGATGACGTTTTCGAAAAGTTGTGATACAGTATTTCCATGAAAACGAATTTGCTAGCACTACTGCTGACGCCTCACGGGCGGGATGTATAGCGCGCGCTGTTCAGTTTCCCATCAAGCCCGTATGCCAAAAGCAGCGGGCTTTTTTGTTTTTGAAGTTTGCTTTTTGAATTTGGAATTTTGATTTTTTTACCAGGAGTGAAACATGGCCGATAAATTGATTATTTTTGACACGACATTGCGTGATGGCGAACAGTCGCCAGGTGCATCCATGACCCGTGACGAAAAGCTGCGCATTGCGCGTCAATTGGAACGATTGCGCGTCGACGTGATCGAAGCCGGATTTGCCGCTAGCTCCAATGGCGATTTTGAAGCCGTGCAGGCCATTGCCAACGCCATCAAAGATTCCACCATCTGCTCTTTGTCTCGCGCCAATGACCGTGACATTTCCAGAGCGGCCGAAGCCTTGAAAGGCGCCAACAGCGGCCGCATTCACACCTTCATTGCCACGTCGCCTTTGCACATGGAAAAGAAGCTTCGCATGACGCCCGATCAGGTGCTCGAGCAAGCCAAACAATCGGTGCGCTTTGCGCGCAACTTGGTGGCCGATGTCGAGTTCAGCCCAGAAGACGGTTACCGCAGCGACATGGACTTCTTGTGCAAAGTGTTGGAAGCAGTCATTGCAGAAGGTGCTACCACCATCAACGTGCCCGACACGGTAGGTTATGCCGTGCCTGAGTTGTATGGTCAGTTCATCAAAACCTTGCGTGAACGCATTCCCAACTCTGACAAGGCCGTATGGTCTGTGCACTGTCACAACGACTTGGGAATGGCTGTGGCCAACAGTTTGGCTGGCGTCAAGTTGGGCGGTGCTCGCCAAGTCGAGTGCACCATCAACGGCTTGGGCGAGCGCGCAGGCAATTGCTCTTTGGAAGAAATTGTCATGGCGGTTAAAACTCGCAAAGACTATTTCGGTCTCGAGATGAACATCGACCCCATCCACATCGTGGCGGCCAGCCGCATGGTTAGCCAAACCACGGGTTTTGTGGTGCAACCCAACAAAGCGGTGGTGGGGGCCAATGCCTTTGCACACGCCTCAGGCATTCACCAAGACGGCGTGCTCAAAGCGCGCGACACCTACGAGATCATGCGCGCAGAAGACGTGGGCTGGTCGGCCAACAAAATTGTGTTGGGCAAATTGAGCGGTCGCAACGCCTTCAAGCAACGCATGCAAGAGTTGGGTGTGGTGCTCGAAAGCGAAACCGAGTTGAATGCTGCTTTCACACGTTTCAAAGAACTGGCCGATCGCAAAAGCGAGATTTTTGACGAAGACATCTTGGCCTTGGTCAGCGAAGAAAGCGTCACACAAGACAAAGAGCAATATGCTTTTGTCTCATTGGCGCAACACAGCGAAACCGGCGAGCGCCCCCAAGCCAACATTGTTTTCACAGTGGCAGGCAAAGAAGTGCATGGCAAATCGGATGGCAATGGACCTGTCGACGCATCCTTGAAAGCCATCGAGTCCATTGTCGAAAGCGGTGCAGAAATGGTGCTTTATTCGGTCAATGCCATCAGCGGATCAACAGAGAGCCAAGGCGAAGTCACGGTTCGGCTGCAAAACAGTGGCCGCGTGGTCAATGGTGTGGGTTCTGATCCAGACATCATTGTGGCATCAGCAAAGGCATATTTGAGTGCCTTGAACAAGCTCCAAAGCAAGGCCGATCGGGTGGCTGCACAGGGCTAATGCCAAAATTGACGACGTCTCCAAAACGTCTTCAAGAAGGTCGCGCAAGGTATTGATCTTGCGCGACTTTTTTTATTTATGTACACTAGCTGAAGTTTCTATTACACTCGCCAAATTCTGCATGAATTGTGGCCTCGAAAGTACTGCTTTGACTTCACCCAATCGCCTGTTTTCTCGTCGTTTATTCAGCCAATGCCTGTCAGTTTGTTTGATGGCTTTTGTGTCAGTTTCAATTTACGCCAACGACAAAGACAGCTCTCGCAAGCCAAGCAACAGCGCCAAATCAGCCAACAGCAGCAAGCAAACTACCAAACAAAGCTCAAAGCAGGCCGCAAAACCTTCACCACAAGCCAGAAAAGTGGCCAAAGCTAGCCCTTCCAATCCAAGACCTTCACACGGTCGTCTGGCTGGTCTGCACAACAGCGACGATGCGCTTGATCTTCGCTCCAGCGTTGCTTTGGTCATTGATCAAGACACTCATGAAGTCTTGTTGCGCAAAAATGATCAAGCTGTTTTGCCCATTGCATCCCTCACCAAACTCATGACGGGCTTGGTCATCAGCGAAGCTAATTTGTCCGACAGCGACATGATCACCATCACACAAGATGACGTGGACACAGAAAAAGGAAGCACCTCGCGCTTGGCCGTAGGTTCTGTTTTAAGCCGAGGCGATTTGATGCACTTGTCATTGATGTCTAGCGAAAATCGGGCCGCGCATGCTTTGGGCCGCACCTACCCAGGTGGCATGGCCAGCTTTGTCAAAGCCATGAATGACCGAGCCAAGAGCTTGGGCATGACGTCTACCCACTACGTCGAGCCCACCGGCTTGTCCAGCCGCAATCAATCGACGGCTACCGATTTGGCTGTGTTGGTTGGCGCTGCCTACAACGTCTCTACCTTGCGTGAACTTTCCACATCGCCTGGTCGCGAAGTGGCCGTGGGCCGTCGCACCTTGCAATACAACACCACCAACCGATTGGTCAAAAGCCCCAACTGGGACATTGGCCTCCAAAAAACCGGTTACATCTCAGAAGCTGGTCAGTGCTTGGTTATGCAGACCAAAGTGTCCGGTCGCAAATTGATCATGGTGTTTTTGGATTCAGCTGGCAAGCTGAGCCGCATCGCCGATGCCGAACGCGTTCGCCGTTGGGTCGAGAACAACAGCGCGCGTCATGCGGTAGTGTCGGCCAACAGCGCAGGCTAAATTGCCAAAGAGTCTTTTGGCGCACTACAAAAAGCCCGTTGATAACGGGCTTTTTTTTATTCTTTGTAGCCCAACGAGTGGGAAATTTCTTCTGCAGTGCTTTGAAGCTTGGGTAGCCAAGCTTCGTCCAGTCGGTCGGCAGGGGCAGAAATAGACAGGCCCGCAAGCAGTTTGCCTTGGTCATCGTAGATGCCCGCTGCAATGCAGCGTACTCCCAACTCCAACTCTTCGTTGTCTCGGGCAATGCCATATTGACGCACCTTGGAAAGCTCGCGCTCAAGCACTGGCAATTGCGTGATACTGTTTTTGGTATGGCCACTTAAGCCTGTTCGGGTGGCATAACTGCGAACCTTCATGGGCTCATCGACCGATAAAAACAATTTGCCCACCGACGTGAGATGAAGCGGGGCTCTGCCGCCAATGGCGCGCACCACTTGCATGCCAGAACGTTCACTGTAGGCGCGTTCAATGTAAACAATTTCATCGCCTTGGCGCATGCTCAAATTGACAGGTTGTTGTATCAGCTTGTGCAAATCGCGCATGGGCGCCAGTGCAGCGTCGCGCACATTCAATCGCGCTTTGACCATGTTGCCCAACTCAAGCAAACGCATGCCCAGGCGGTAGCTGCCAGGTTCAGGGCGATCTACAAATCGACCAATGGTGAGGTCGTTCAAAATGCGGTGCGCTGTGGACGGGTGCAGTCCTGTTTTTTCGCTGATCTCTTTTAAAGAGATGGCGTCTTCCCTCGATGCCAACACATCCATGAGGGAAAAAAGCCGCTCAATGACTTGAATGGTCGGTACAGCAGGCGTTGGTGCTTCAGCTTTTCTCATGGGACTGAACCTCTGTCTTTTTGAAAGCGAAGGGGCCTTCCACTTGGAAAACCCTGCGAAATGCCATTTTACAAGATGAAATTGGCTTTGAACAGCCTAATCGGGCACAGCGTCGAAGTGCCGCTGCCACTGGCCATTCAGCAATCGCTCGTGTGGCCCAAACCGTTCTTTGTATTGCATTTTGGGGCTGGCGCCAATCCAATATCCCAAATAGACATAAGGCAAATTCATCGATTGAGCCTGCTTAATTTGCCACAGCACACCGTAAGTGCCATAACTGGCTTCTTTTTCGGGGGCATAAAAAGTGTAAACCGCCGACAAGCCTTCATTCAGCACGTCGACGATGCTGACCATTTTGAGTTCTCCCAAGCCACCATTGGCAGCGGGCTCACGAAACTCAACCAAGCGAGAGTTGACCCGGCTTTGAAGCAAAAACTGTTTGTATTGCTCAACGCTGTCTTGGTCCATGCCGCCGCCCTCATGGCGACTGTTTTGGTAGCGCAAATACAGGTCGTAGTGCTCGGCCTCAAAACCCAAGCGTGACACTTTGGCCACCAAATTTTGGTGCTTCTTCAAAGCACGTTTTTGACTTCGATCTGGCTTGAACTCTTCGCACAACACGCGCAGCGGCACACAGGCTTGGCAGCCATCGCAATAGGGGCGGTAGGTAAACAAGCCGCTGCGCCGAAAGCCTCTGGCCACCAGGTCAGAATAAACATCACTCTGAATGAGATGGCTGGGTGTTGCAACTTGCGAGCGAGCTTCTTTGTGATCCAGATAGCTGCAAGGGTAGGATGCCGTGGCATAAAACTGCAGGGTGCTGAAAGGTAATTCTTGGAGGTAGGTCATGACGCTTTGTCGCCTCGCCAAAAGTCCCAATCGATTTCAAGGCTTTGCCAATGGGGACCATCGCCTTGCGCAGCCATGCGAATGTGGCTCAAAAATTCTGAGCGCGGCATTTCCTTGGCCCCCATCAATGCCAAGTGTGCGGTATTTTGTTGGCAATCAATGGCCTTGATGTTGTGTCTCTCACATGCTTGAACCAAAGCAGCCAGTGCCATTTTGGAGCCATCACTGAGGGTGCTGAACATCGATTCACCAAAGACGGCTTGACCAATGCTCACGAAATAAAGCCCCGCGACCAACTTGCCATCTAGCCAAGTTTCTGCACTGTGAGCATGGCCTGCACGATGCAATTCTTTGTAGGCTTCAACCATGGCGGGGACGATCCAAGTCCCTTTTTGTCCTTCGCGTGGACTGGCAGCACAAGCCTCAATCACTTGGTCAAAGTCGCGGTCAAAACAAAGTTCAAATTGGGGATGTGCGGCATACCGCGAAAGCGTTTTGCGCAAGGACCTGTGAAGTTTGAAATCTTCAATTTTCAGGACCATGCGGGGGTCGGGGCTCCACCAAAGCACGGGTTGATCGGGGTTGAACCAAGGAAAAATACCGTGACTGTAGGCCGCCAATAGCCTTTCAACGCCCAAGTCTGCACCTGCTGCCAACAACCCAGGCGCATCAGTGCCTTTGCCCCATGCGTTTTCGACAGGGGGCAAGGGGTCTTGGCTTTCGATCCAAGGCAGAGGAGGCTGAGGGGTGTCTTCTGACATGTTTCCAGTTTATGCTAACGCTTATGAAACTTTACAACTACTTCCGTTCCTCTGCTTCATTCCGCGTTCGCATTGCACTTCACTTGAAGGGTTTGCCTTACGAATATATCGCGGTTCATTTGGCCAAAGGGGAACACAAGCTTCCTGCCTACAGTGCAGTGGCCGCAGACAACCTGGTGCCCAACTTGGTGGTTGAAGATCAGCACCTCAGCCAATCGCTTGCCATCATGGAGTATTTGGATGAAACGCACCCTAGCCCTGCGTTGTTGCCTCAAGATGCTTTGGGCCGTGCACGGGTAAGGGCCTTGGCGCAATCGATCGCCTGCGAAATTCACCCCATCAACAACTTGCGCGTGCTGAAGTACTTGTCGGGCACATTGGGCCTCAGTGAAGACCAAAAAAACACTTGGTACAGGCACTGGGTTCGCGAGGGTTTGGAGTCGTTTGAACGCCAATTGGCGCAAGGTCCCAAGTCAACCTACTGCTACGGCGACACACCTGGCTTGGCCGATTGCTGCTTGGTGCCCCAGATCTTCAATGCCAAGCGTTTTGAGACCAACCTAGAGGGACTGCCACTGACCCTGGCCGCATTTGACGCTTGCATGAAATTAGAGGCTTTCCAAAAGGCGCAGCCCTCTGCTTGCCCCGATGCCGAGTAATGCCTTGATCGGTTTTCAGCCTCAATGGCCTGCACCCCAACACGTGCAGGCCCTCATGACAACCCGAGAAGGGGGTGTGTCTGCACCGCCGTGGAATGCCCTTAACCTGGGTTTTCTATCGGGTGACAAAGCTGAAGACGTTCAAGCCAATCGCATTTTGGTGGAAAAAAGGCTAGGTGTACCCGCTGTTTACCTTCGCCAAGTTCATGGCGCAAAGGGCATTGACATCAGCAAAGACACAGCACCCAACCTTGAGGCTGATGTGGCGTGGACCGCACAAACCGGTGTGGCATGCACCATCATGGCGGCCGATTGCTTGCCTATTTTGGTGTGTCACCCCACGGCCAAATGGGTGGCTGGCGCTCATGCTGGGTGGCGTGGCTTGGCAGGACAAAATGGCCATGGTGTGGTGGAGACACTTGCGCAGGCAGTCAATGCGGCAGATCTTCAAACACAAGATTGCTTGGTTTGGTTAGGGCCTTGCATTGGCCCCACAGCTTTTGAAGTTGGGCAAGACGTCTATGACGCATTTGCAGAACAACTGCCATTGGCAAACTCGGCAACGGGCTTGTTTGTGCCAACATTAAATGGCAAATACATGGCTGACTTGGCCGGTTTGGCTCGTGAGCGTCTAAAACTTGCTGGCTTTAAAGCCCTCTATGGCAATGACAGCAGTTTGCCTTGGTGCACTTATCGGCAAGAGGCTACTTATCACTCTCACAGGCGCGATGCGGTGGCCAAGGGAGGCTCTGGTCGCATGGCGGCTTACATATGGATTACTAATTAGTTGTTGTTTTGTTGTCGGTTTGTAAATCTGCGGCCTCTTTTTGGGCCTTTTCCAGTGCTAATCTGGTTCTTTTACGGTGCGGCGTCCTCATGATGTACACAATGATCGAAGTTGGAAGGATCCCGTAAAGAATGAAAGTCAGAATACCGCCTAGAACGGATCCATTCGTGTTGGTTGCTTCTGCCACACTCATCATGAGTGCGACATAAAGCCAGGCAATTGGAACAATGTACATATTTCAAATACTCAACAAGAGGAGAAGAGCACATGACAAATTCAAACAATGAATTTTGGTCACGCGCTGGTGAAGAGTTTCAGCAAAGCCTGAGCAAAAGCTGGGGACAGGCCATGCAAACTTTTCAAACCATGGATCTTGGCGGTATTGTGCCCGGTGCAGAAAAAGCTGCAACGCCCCTTAGCTTTTCTCAAGAAAAACTGAAGGCTTTGCAATCAGCTTATCTTGAGGAAGCCACTGCCTTGTGGAACCAAGGCTTAGGTTCAAAGCTCGAGATCAAAGACCGTCGATTTTCAGGCGAAGCATGGACGGGCAATCCGATGGCAGCTTTCACTGCCGGCGCATATCTGCTCAACGCCAAAACCCTGATGGGCTTGGCAGATGCTGTTGATGCAGATGAGCACACACAAAACAAAATTAAATTTGCGGTTGAGCAATGGGTGGCCGCCTCGGCGCCCAGCAACTTTTTAGCCTTCAATGCAGAAGCGCAAAAAAAGGCCATCGAGACCAAAGGCGAGAGCTTGGCCAAAGGCATTCAAAACTTGTTACACGACATGCAGCAAGGCCATGTGTCCATGACCGACGAAAGCAAATTTGTAGTGGGCGAAAACGTGGCCACAACCGAAGGTGCTGTGGTTTTTGAAAATGAATATTTTCAATTGATTGAGTACAAACCACTCACCACCAAAGTCTATGAAAAACCATTCTTGTTGGTGCCGCCTTGCATCAACAAGTTTTATATTTTGGACTTGCAGCCCAACAACTCCTTCATTCGTTATGCCGTGAGTCAATGGCATCGCACCTTTGTGGTGAGCTGGCGCAACCCCGATGAATCGATGGCCCAAAAGTCTTGGGACGACTACATCGAGAACGCCGCCATCAAGGCCATTGCGCAAGTGCAAGACATCACAGGTGCCAAGCAAATCAATGCTTTGGGCTTCTGTGTGGGGGGCACTATTTTGAGCAATGCGTTGGCAGTGTTGGCTGCGCGTGGCGAGAAGCCTGTGGCAAGCGCTACTTTCTTAACCACCTTGATTGATTTCACTGATACAGGTGTGTTGGATGTTTTCATCGACGAAAACTTTGTGAAGTTCCGTGAAATGCAATTAGGCAAGGGCGGTTTGCTCAAAGGCCAAGACTTGGCGTCTACCTTCAGCTTTCTGCGTCCCAACGATTTAGTTTGGAACTATGTGGTGGGCAATTACCTCAAAGGTGAATCACCTCCGCCCTTTGACTTGCTTTACTGGAACAGTGACTCCACCAATTTGCCGGGT
>Ga0192647_103065_pt1 | contig 10159 bp, 11 predicted proteins | sample LauGreFa1BDMLBSN_2_FD_133046 | JGI IMG/M metagenome (GOLD analysis project Ga0192647, IMG submission 133046) | Freshwater lake microbial communities from Lake Michigan, USA - Fa13.BD.MLB.SN - reassembly | ecosystem: Environmental > Aquatic > Freshwater > Lake | place: Lake Michigan, USA...
CGCCACTTCAGCGCTGGGCCTATGGTGTGGCACTTTCGATCGGTTATCGCGTGGCTGATCGAAGGCTCTCCGGTCAGCCGGTGGGAGCCGGGCTCCTCGCGGCTTTCGGGCTGGCCCGTTTTCTGGTGCTGAACAACATCCGCAAGGCGATCGGCGTGAACCGAATGCGCTGGGCGATCAGCGGCGCGGCACCCATCTCGCCCGAACTCATTCGCTGGTATCACGCGCTTGGCGTTCCGCTCTACGAAGGCTGGGGCATGTCGGAGACCACCGCAGGGGGATCGCTCAATCTCCCGGGCGCCATCCGCCTGGGCACCATCGGTCGTCCTCAGCCCTGGGCGGAAATGAAAGTGTCAGCAGAGGGCGAGATCCTGATCCGTGGCGATAGCGTCTTCATGGGATATCTCAATCAGCCCGACAAAACCGCCGAGGCCATTGATTCCGAAGGGTGGCTGCACACGGGCGATGTTGGAACAGTCGATGAGGATGGGTTCTTCCGGATCACCGATCGGATGAAGGACATCATCATCACGGCAGGCGGCAAGAACATCACGCCCTCAGAAATTGAGAACGAGCTCAAGTTTTCGCCCTACATCACCGATGCGGTGGTGATCGGTGACCGGCGGGCTTTCCTGACCGCCCTTGTCATGATTGATCATGAAAACGTTGAGCGCTTCGCGCAGGAGCTCAACGTGCCGTTTACCAACTTTCAGAGCCTCTGCCGCACCCGAGAAGTGCAGGAACTGATCCAGGGCGAGGTGGACCGTGTGAACGCCAAATTCGCGCGCGTGGAGCAGGTGAAGAAATTCCGTTTGATCGAACACAAGCTCACCGCTGAAGACGAGGAGCTCACGCCCACCATGAAGTTGAAACGTAAGCTGGTCAATGAAAAGTATCGTGATCTGATTGAATCGATGTACTCTGCAAAATCTTGAAGGAGACAACACCATGAACTCACGCAGACAGTTTCTTGAACTCGGCGCGGCCGGTGGCGTGCTCGCCGCGGTGCCCGCCTCCAGTGCCTGGGCCGATCAGGGCGTCACCCGCGACCAGATCGTGCTCGGGTCCATCCAGGATCTGTCCGGGCCGTTGGTCACCCTTGGCAAACCCATCCAGAACGGCATGATCATGCGCGCCGAGCAGATCAATGCCGAGGGCGGCATTCACGGGCGCAAGATCCGCCTGGTGGTTGAGGATTCGGGCTATGACCCGCGCAAGGCGGTGCTGGGCGCACAGAAGCTTCTGACGCAGGACCGCATTTTTGCGATGGTCGGATCGCTGGGCTCGGTAGTGTCGCTTGCCACCATCCCGCTGGTGATCGAAAAGAACGTCGCCCATCTGTTTCCCACCACGGCGCACCACGGCAACTTCGACCCATTCCACAAGCTCAAGTTCGCGCTCGCCACCCCCTATCCGCAGAGCACGGCGGTGGGTCTCAAGGAAGTGGTGAAGCTGTCTGGCGCCAAGCGTGTTGGCATCCTGTATCAGGATGATGAGTATGGGCTCGAGGTGTTGCGTGGCACCGAATCGGCGCTGAAGGATCTCGGACTCACCCTGGTCGAGCGCACCACCTATAAGCGTGGCGCCACCGATTTCGCCTCGCAGATGCAGCGCCTGCGCGCAGCCACCCCCGACCTGATTGTGCTGGGCACCATCGTTCGCGAAACCATTGGTGCAATGGCTACCGCGCGCCGACTGGGCTACACCGGGCAGTTCTTCGGTAGTCAGGCGGCTTACATGCCGGCGGTCCCGAAGGCGGGTGGCGCGGCGGTGGAGGGCCTGTTTGCCATCAGCGAAACGCCGGTGCCCTATCGCGATGATCCGTCCAATACCCGCTCTCTCAATGAATGGATGGACGCCTTCAAGGCGCGCTTCAAGGAAGACGCCGAGTTGTGGGCAGCCACGGGCTGGATGTATGTGGATATTTTTGCGCGCGCCGCTGAGCGGGCTGGCCCCAAGCTCACCACTGACTCGCTGGTGAAGGCGCTCGAGGACCACCCCTACCCGCGTGGCTTCCTGGGTAATCCAGAGTTCGTTTTCGGGCCGCAGAAGCGCCTGGGTAACGATCAGACGCGTCTGGCGCAGATTCAAGGGGGACGTTGGAAAACGGTATCGGACTTCCTTCGCTGAGTCCGGGCGCTTTTCGCTGGCACTTCCGTCTGGGCGAGTGGCCCGGGCGGAAGCCGCCCGCGCAGCGGGATTGGGCGATCTTGCGGCCCAGGATGTCGAGGGTGGGTTGGCCAGCGGGTCAGCCGACCGCAAATACCGCGGATCCGGTCGCGATCAGCGTGTGATGCTCGTTCTCCAGACGCATCTGTATCGACGCCGTGCGCTCGCCCATCCGCAGCACCCGGGCAGAGGCTGCGAAGCGCTCGCCCAAACCTTTCTCTAGATAGTCGATTCGCAGGTCTACGGTGTGAGTGCGCGCCAGTCGCGCGAATACCTGCTCCGGCGCAGAATCACGATGACGCTCAATGAGTGCGAGCATCACCGCAAGCCCGGCTGCGGAGTCCAGCGCGGTCGCAATCACGCCGCCGTGAAGCTGCCCGTGAACAAAATGTCCCACCAGCTCCGGGCGCATGGCAAAGCCAAGTACGGGCTCCTGTGGGTCGAGTGACTCCACCCTGATGCCCAGCACCGTGTTGAAGCGGATACGCTCTTCGAAGGTGTTGATCACCGTGCGCGACAGCCAGGCCGCGCGTTCAGCGGGGTCTTGGGGCAGCTCGGCAAACTGGTTGGCGGACATCATGCAGCGGTCACGTGCGGGACAAGAGTCCCATGGTTTTTGCGATGATGCCCAGCATCACTTCATCGGCGCCGCCGCCAATCGAGGCAAGCCGGGAGTCGCGCCAATGGCGGTTGACCGAGGTTTCCTCGATATAGCCCATGCCGCCCCAGAACTGCAGGCACCAGTCGGCGGTTTCCCGCGCGACGCGTGCCGCCTTGAGTTTGCACATGGAGGCGAGCTGGGTCACATCCTGGCCTGCGATGTAGAGCCCGACAGTCTTGTGGAGCAGCGCCCCGGTGGCCTCCACTTCGGTCTGCAGCTCGGCGAGTTTGAACTGAATGAACTGGTTGGTCAGCAGTGATTTGCCAAACGCCTCACGGCTCTTCAGATAGTCGATGGTTTCCTGGATGATGAGCGCGTTTTTCTGCCAGCCGGCGGCTGCCCACATGCGCTCTTCCTGAAACTGCATCATCTGGTAGGTGAAGCCCATGCCCTCTTCGCCGATTCGCCAGCGCTGCGGGACGCGAACGCTGTCAAAGTGAATCTGCGCGGTATCGGATGAGTGCATGCCGGCCTTGCGCAACTTCCGCGCAATGGTGATGCCGGGTGTATCCATGGGTACGCAGATCAGGGTCTTGTTGCGATGGGCAGCGCCCTCCGAGGTGTTGGCAAGGAGGCACATCCAGTCGGCCTGCGTGCCACTGGTGGTCCACATCTTGCCGCCGTCGATCACGTAGTCGTCGCCATCGCGGCGTGCCACGGTTCGGATAGAGGCGACGTCCGAGCCTGCGCCGACCTCGGATACCCCGAGGCAGGCCACCCGCTCGCCGCTGATGGAGGGAGCGAGAAATTCCTGCTTCACCTCGTCCGAGCCGAAGCGCGCGAGTGCCGGTGTGGCCATGTCGGTTTGTACGCCGATTGCCATCGGGACACCGCCGCAGCGTACCCAGGAGAGTGCCTCGGCCATGGCGAGGCCGTAGGAGTAGTCAAGCCCCATGCCCCCGAATTCCACCGGCTTGCAGACCCCGAGAAATCCCAGGCGTCCCATCTTGCGAAACAGTTCGCGCGCCGGAAAGATGCCGTCGGCCTCCCACTGATCGACGTGCGGATTGATCTCGGACTCGATGAACTTTCTGAGCGAGTCCTGAAGCTGTCGGTGCTGGTCGGTATAGAGGTTCATGGTGTGGCTGAATCGTATCAGGGCTTCGTTGTAGTCGACTGACTGGCCTGGCGTGTTTCTGCCAGCATCGATGCGATGCCGCTTGCGCAGATGATGGCAATACCCAGACTGCCGATTGGGTCGGGAAGGTCGCCGAAAAAGAACCAGCCTGCGATCGCGGCTCCGACAATCTGCAGAAAGGTGAGCGGCGCCACGAAGGAGGCGCTCGACCAGTAGTAGGCCTGAACCAGACAGATCTGACTAACCGTGCCGCACACACCAATTCCGACGAGCTGCGCCCACATCGCTAACGTGAAGGTCTGAGGCCAGCCTCCCCAGACGGGCATCAGAGGCAGCGTGAGCGCCGACACGACCGTGCCGACCAGTGCGGTGATCAGTACGGTGGCTGTTGTTCCTTCGCCCGGTGTTGCGGAGAGCTTCCGGGTGAGCAGCTGAAAGACGATGCTGCAGGCTACGGTAATGAGGGCGAACCCCACGCCAGTCGGGCTCAGATCGGTGCCGGGCCTCAGGATGAGGAGCATGCCGGCGAACCCGCCGGCCGCACCAAGCCAGCGCCAGATCGTTACCCGCTCGCCGAGTAACGGTCCCGCGAGCAGCATCACAAAGAAAGGTGTGATGAACGCAATCGCCGTGGCCTCGGCCTGGGGCAGATAACCGAGCGCGCTGAAGAAGCTTAAGGTGAACCCGACCAGCATCAGTCCGCGGATGATTTGCAGCCAGGGCCGATGCGTCCGAATGATGGCTGCGCCCAGCCGGGGGCCGAAGATCAGCACCATCAACATGGCATGGACAGCGTGACGGACGAACGAGATCAAAGGCGTGCCCATTTGCGTGGCGAGCGCTTTGGCAATCGCATCCATCAGGATGAAGAAAATCAATCCGGTCAGGAGAAAAGCGAAGGCACGGACTGGACGCGCGTGGTGAACAGATACCCCGCTCAATATGATCCTTCTTTTGTTTTCGGTGCTCTGATTCGCTGACCTATGCCCGCTGCACTGAGCGCGAATTCAGGTATCTTGAAACGAATGACGAAAGGTATCTCATGAATCTCGCCCAGTCGTTTCGCGCAGTCCCGATTTTCATGTTGGCTTTGCTCAGCCTGCTGCTTGGTGGCTGTGGGTATAACGATTTTCAGCGGCTTGACGAGCAGACCAAAGCGGCCTGGTCGGAAGTGCTCAACCAATATCAGCGGCGCGCCGATCTGGTGCCCAATCTGGTGGCCACCGTCAAGGGGGAGGCCTCGTTCGAACAGGAGACCCTTACGCGGGTAGTGGAGGCGCGTGCCCGCGCAACGGCGATCCAGGTTACGCCTGAGACGCTCAACGATCCGCAGGCCCTGCAACGCTTCCAGCAAGCCCAGGGCAGCCTCGGCTCGGCGTTGTCGCGTCTACTCGCGGTGAGCGAAAGCTATCCCACGCTCAAATCCAATCAGGGCTTTCAGGATTTGCGAGTTCAGCTTGAGGGCACGGAAAACCGGATCACTGTCGCCCGCAATCGCTACATTCAGGCAGTGCAGCAGTACAACACGCTCGTGCGTAGTTTTCCGAGCAATCTCACTGCGCTTGCGCTGAGTTACCCGATCAAGCCTAACCTGAGCGTCAGCAACGAGGCGCAGCTCAGCCAGCCCCCTGCTGTCGACTTCCAGAAGAAGTGAGCGTTTCAACATGATGCGCAGCCCGGCCCTCGCGCCCAGTTTTTTGCGCACGCTGGCCAGATGGGGGCTCGCGCTCGCGCTCGCGAGCCTTCAAGGGCTTGCGCACAGTCAGGCGCTTCAGGCGATTCCTCCGCTAAGCGCGCGCATCATCGACACCACGTCTACCCTGAAAGCCGAACAGGTGCAGGCGATTGAAGCCAGGCTGCGGGCTTTCGAAGCGGCCCGGGGTACCCAGATCGTTGTGCTGATGGTGCCCACTACGGCGCCGGAAGACATTACCGACTTTACCCAACGGGTCGGTGATGCCTGGAAGATCGGTCGCAGGGACATTGGAGACGGTCTGCTCGTGATCATCGCCAAGAATGACCGCACGCTCCGTATCGCGCCGGCCAAAGCGCTGGAGGGTGCCGTACCCGATCTCGCGGCGCGCCAGGTGATTGACCGAAGCATCGCGCCACGCTTTCGCGAGGGGGACTTCGCGGGCGGCATTGATGCAGGCCTCAGCCGGTTGATGGCCCTCATCGCGGGCGAAGCGCTGCCCGAACCGCGGGGGGCGAGCGGTACAGCGAAATCCGCCTCCGACTGGACCGATGCCCTGGTGCTTTTGCTGGTGGCCGTCCCGGTCCTGGCCCGCCGGCTGACGGGCTGGTTCGGGCGCAAACTGGCGTGCCTCGTTACCGGACTGGGCGCGGGGGTCCTCACCTGGGCCTCAGGCGCGGGCTTGATCCTGATTCTGCTTTCCGTGCCCCTGGCTGTCCTCTGGGGATTGATTGCGACCATGGCCACCTGGCGGGTTCATCCCGGTCGATCCCATGGCGACTGGGCGAATTCAAGCGGCCGTTCCGGCACGTGGTCGGATGGCGGGTTCAGGAGCGGCGGTGGCGGAAATTTCGGTGGCGGCGGCGCCTCGGGGAGGTGGTGACATGACACCGCGACCGGTCGCCCTATCGAAGTGGTTTGGCTTCGCAGGCCGGCAGTTGTGGTTCGACGAAACCGATATCGATCGACTGCTGGGCCCAGGCTGGGCCGAGCGGCTGACCGAGCAAATCCAGACCACTGAAGCGGGTGGCTCGGGTGAGGTGAGGCTATGCGTTGAAGCGGCCTTGCCCTGGGCAGATGTCGTACGGGGGCGGGAGCTTGGCATTGATCAGCTGATCCGCGAGCGCGCTTCGAATCTCTTTGCCCAATTGCGGGTCTGGGATACCGAGAACAACAGCGGCGTCCTGTTCTACATGCTCCTGTCCGAGAGAGCCATCGAAATCGTGGTCGACCGCGGCTTACGCCGCATAGACGCCCGCTGCTGGCAGGATCTGGCAGAGGACACGGCGCGGGGCTTGCGGGCGGGACAAGGCTTGCGGGCGCTTTTAACGAGCCTCGAGCGGTGCAGGGGCCTGCTGCAGGGGGCTGGTCTGCCCGAGGACAGTGCGGGCAACGAGCTTCCCGATACGCCGCATCGGCAGTAGTGGGGAAGAGCCCAGTAGTGGCGCCCCCGACACGAATCGAACGTGTGACCCTCCCCTTAGGAGGGGGATGCTCTATCCACTGAGCTACGGGGGCGTGCCGTGGATTGTAGCCGAGCCGCCTGTTGCCTCGTGTGCCCGCTCGAGGTTGCGGTAATGCGAGATGGCGTAGCTGATGCCGCTTGCCGAGAAATGCGTCTGTCGCGACCGTAGCAACCACTTCGCGGGATCGAGGGATGGGAAGAATGCGTCGCCCTCAGGCTCGAGATCGATCTCGGTGATGATCGCCTGATCGGCCTGGTCGAGTACGGCGCGATAGATCTCCCCTCCCCCGGCAATAAAGACATGGGGGACATCGCCTGCGAGCCTGACTGCCTCACCAAGTGAGGCCGCGCGCTCGCAACCTGGGCTCGTCCAGGAGGGATCGCGGGTGAGTACGATGGTGCGACGACCAGGGAGCGGCCGGCCGATCGACTCAAAGGTCTTCCGCCCCATCACCAGCACATGGCCCAGTGTGGTGGCTTTGAAGTGCCTAAGATCTTCGGGCAGTTGCCAGGGCAGAGTGTTGTTCAGGCCGATCACGCCATTGGCGGCACGGGCCACAATCAGGGTGATCAGGGGGCGCGGCGCGACCGCGCGGGCGCCCTGCGTCATACCGCGACCGGGGCCTTGATATGCGGATGCGACTGATAGCCGGAAATCTCGAAGTCTTCAAACCGATAGTCGAAGATGGAATCCGGGCGGCGCAGGATGGTGAGGCGTGGCAGCGGGAAGGGCTCACGCTCGAGCTGCGTGCGGGCCTGTTCGAGATGATTGAGATACAGATGGCAGTCGCCGCCCGTCCAGATGAAATCACCGGGTTGCAGATCGCATTGCTGCGCCACCATGTGGGTGAGGAGCGCATACGATGCAATGTTGAACGGGACGCCCAGAAAAATATCGGCGCTGCGCTGATACATCTGGCACGACAATCGCCCCCCCGCTACATGAAACTGGAAGAACGCATGACAGGGCGCGAGCGCCATTTTGGGCAGGTCGGCGACATTCCAGGCCGACACAATGAGGCGCCGTGAGGAGGGGTCACGCCGGATTCGATCGACCACATCGGTGATCTGGTCGATGGTGCCGCCGTCGCCTGCGGGCCAATTGCGCCACTGATAGCCGTAGACAGGACCCAGCTCGCCCTGTTCGTCGGCCCATTCGTCCCAGATGCTGACACCGTTGTCGCGCAGGTAAGCGACGTTGGTAGAGCCCTGCAGGAACCAAAGAAGCTCGTGAATGATCGAGCGAAGGTGCAACTTCTTGGTGGTGACCAGCGGAAAGCCCTCGGCAAGGTCAAAGCGCATCTGCCAGCCAAACACCGACAGCGTGCCGGTGCCCGTGCGGTCGGACTTCGGTTCGCCGCGCTCGAGAACATGACGCATCAGGTCGAGATAGGCTTTCACGGGGCGAGACCTTCGAAGGTGGCCGAGGTCATCTGGTCGACGATATCGTCTTCGCTCAGGGCGCCCGACTCACGCAGGAAATCGAGCGTGGGGTCGCAGGAGCGCGCATAAAAATGATAGAGAAGGAACTCTTCGCGATAGTGCGAGGCGATTGCGCCGTCGGTCTGCGCGCGGTGGATCAGCGTGCCGATCCGCTCGGAGACTGCGATCAGCAGATCGACATACTCGCGTGAGCGAGTGAGCGCCTCGCGCACCGCGGCGCTGGTGGAGGGCAGGTGCGGAACGCCTCCCGCCAGCCGCTCGCGCAGCACCCACTCCAGCAGGGCCCTGAGCTGTGCTGCTGCGGCAAGCGAGTCGGGAAGTGCATCGAGCGCTTCGCTGGTGCGCCGCAACAGCCGCAGCATCACCGCGACCGCCAGCGTGTCTTTCGAGGCGAAGTGCTTGTAGAGGCTGCCCTTCGCGATACCGACCTCTGCCGCAATATCGTCCATCGACATGAGTTCGTAGCCACGCACAGCCAGCAACCGGTTGGTGGCATCGAGGATGGCCTCTTCGCGTGCCTCGAACTGCGTCGCCCGGAATGATTTTCGCGGCGGCGACAGCGGTGCCGATTCCTGCGCGGAATGCATGCCTGCCGAGCGGGTGGAAAGTTGCTCTGTCACGATCCGGGTCGTTGTCCGCGCGCGGTCATGATCGACCCGTGACGCGGTTGTCGTTATTGAATGGCGCGGATTCTATCGAACGTGCTGCCGTCCGAGCGGAGTATCAGAGCCCAGTTAGGGGCCTTGGCCCGCGGAGCCCGCTAGGGCTGGGGGGCATTGCGGTTGAGGAGCTCGACACTGGTGCGGCGCGGTGCAGCCACCTCGATGCGCTCGCCAAAGCGATCAAATACCGCGCCGTCGGCGTTGACTTCGCGCAGGTTGAGCCCCGGACTGACGTTTTCACCCACCGCGTAGGCCTTGGGCGGTGCCCCGTTCACCGACAGCAGGGCGGCCCCTAGTTTGGGGTGAACGATCACGCCGACCACCCGGATTGCGCCCAGGCGGGCATCAGGCGCGCTGGCGTTAACCCGCCCGACCGTGCCGAACAGCGCGAGCGCGGCCGCCGGGTCGGGTTGGTTGAGCGCAGGCTCAACCGCGGGGGCGATGGCCGGTTTCGGTGCGCTCAGCAAGACCCCCCACCAGATTGCCGTCCCGGCGCAGGCGACGATCGTGAGTGCGCCCACCAGGCTGGCAGAGGAGATCCGTGACGGGCCGTAACGAAAGCGACTCATAGCAGTGCGACAGTTCAATGTCCGAGGTCAAGCGGCGCGTGGCAGCGGTTGCCATGGCCGCTGATATCATAGCCCGGGTTCTTTATCGGATTTCTTCAAATGCAGCGGCGGCTTGGCAGGCAGCGTGAATCGTTCAGAGACCGGCTTCGGCAGCGCGGATTCACGCTGATCGAACTCATGGTCGTCATCGTCATTCTCGGCATTCTCGCGGCCATCGCCGTGCCCAGGATCATGAGCAAGCCAGATGAGGCCAGGGTTCGTGCGGCCCAGGCTGAGGTGGCGCAAATTCTCCAGGCGCTTGACCTCTATCGGCTTGATAACCAGCGCTACCCCAGCACCGAGCAGGGATTGTCGGCGCTTGCCGTTCGGCCTTCGGTTGAACCGGTCCCGCAAAACTGGAAGGCTTATCTCAAACAGGC
>Ga0192647_103069_pt1 | contig 10155 bp, 5 predicted proteins | sample LauGreFa1BDMLBSN_2_FD_133046 | JGI IMG/M metagenome (GOLD analysis project Ga0192647, IMG submission 133046) | Freshwater lake microbial communities from Lake Michigan, USA - Fa13.BD.MLB.SN - reassembly | ecosystem: Environmental > Aquatic > Freshwater > Lake | place: Lake Michigan, USA...
ACGATGATCTCAGTCCACTCCAGCGGCCAGCCGAGAATGAAGATGATGAACTGCGCAAGCAGCAAGAACTGCAACGGCGTCAGACCGAGCGACAGTACCCACTTCTCAATGATTTCCTGCCCGCCGAGCAAAGCAAACGCCGCCGAGAAAATCGCAGAGCCGACAAACAGCCAGCACACCATGGCGCTGGTTTTGGCGGTCAGGAACGAGGACTCCTTCAGGATCGTACCGAGTTCGCGAACCGTGGTGCCGACCGCGCCGCCCGCGTTACCGCGGTAATGCGCGATATAGCGGTAGGCCGCCGCCAGAACAAATCCGCCAAAGGCGCCGATAGCGGCGGCTTCGGTCGGCGTTGCCAGACCGAAAACGATGGATCCGAGGACAGCGAGAATCAGCACCGCCAGCGGGAAAAATGAACCAAGTAGCATCTTGAAGATTTCAAGGCGCTGCCAGTTCATCATCCAGTAAATCAGCAGCAGGAAGCCGGCGCCGATCCCGAACATAACCCAGTACCAGTTGGGCACGGGCAGTGTCTCGGCCGCAACAACCGGCGCTGCCGCAGCGGCCGGCGACTGCGGCACGTCCGCTTGAGCCGGCGCTGCGGCAACCTGCGGCTTCTCACCCTCGACCGGCGGCTCGGTCAGCCCCGTGCCTTCGGTGGATTTTTCCGCATTGCCTTCAGCCGGCGGTTCGGACAGCCCGGTACCGGCATCACCAGCACTCGCGACCGGCTCTTTGACATCCGCCGCAAACTCGCCACCCGCCTGCACCAGACCCGCCGTATTTACCTCCTCAACAGGCGCGGTCGCCTTGCTGTAGGAAAAAGCCAGGATCCCGATAATCGTGAGCGCGGGCAGAAGAACTATTAAAAATTGCTTCAGAACGGTCATTGACGGCACACCGGGCGCACCGCCCATCGAACGCGCCAGCCCGACCAGCGCGTTGTGTCCGCGCGCCTGAAGCTTCTCGGCAAAAGAAGGCAACGCCACATGACGCTCGGCCTCCGGCAGCGGCGGCATCCACTCCGGCTTGATTATCGCCATCAGGATCACATAGCCGACATAAAGGCTCGCCAGCATGATGCCGGGGAAAAAGGCGCCCGCGTACAACTGCACCACGGAAACACCGGCTGTAGCGCCGTAAACAATCAGCAGCACCGACGGCGGAATCAGGATGCCGAGACATCCGCCGGCAGTAATCGCGCCCGCCGCAATCTTCGTGTTGTAACCGGCTCGCAACATCGCCGGCATCGCCAGCAACCCCATCAGCGTCACTACGGCCCCGACAATGCCGGTTGCCGTCGCAAAAATCGCACAGGTCACGATGGTTGCGACCGCGAGCGAGCCCGGTACGCGCGCCATCGACAGGTGCAGACTCTTGAACAGCCGCTCGATCAGCGCCGCCCGCTCAACGAGGTAACCCATAAACACGAACAACGGCACGGCAATCAGCACGTCATTCGACATCACCCCGTAAGCGCGCTGCACCATCAGGTCGAGCACCTGCCGGACGGCAAGATCCGGATTGACACCACGATAGAAAAACCAGGAAAACGCGACACCCATCCCCATCAGCGTAAAAGCCGTGGGAAATCCGAGCATGATCGCCACCACCACAAGGGCCAGCATCAGCAGCCCGAGGCTGCCGTTGGTCAGATTGGTCCACGGCGTAAAAATGATCACCGGCGTCACGATCAATGCCATGATGATGAAGCCGAACCAGAGTTCTTTGCGGATTTTCATTTGCCGGCTCCATTTCCCGCCGACACGGCCGCCCCGACATCCTTGGCTTGAACCATCTCCTTCAGCTTGTCGACATCAACCTCCTCGACGTCCTCCTCGCGCGAAGGCCATTCACCCTGACGGATACAGACAATGCAGCGCACGATCTCAACCAGGCCTTGCGCCAGCAGGAACAGACCGGCCAGCGGAATCACGGTTTTGAACGGGTAAACCGGCGGGCCGTCCGCGGTGATATTGGAATGCTCGTTGATCGCCCAGGATTCGGCAGCGTAGAAATAGCCGGCGTAGGTCAGCGCCACAACGCCGGGAATGAAAAACAGGAAATAAAGCGTCAGATCCAGTGTGGCCTGCGTCCGCGGCTCAAAAAAACCGTAGAGCACGTCACCGCGTACGTGGCCGTTCTTTGACAGCGTGTAAGCGCCGGACATCATGAACAGCGTGCCGTAGAGCATGATCATCGCGTCGAAGGCCCAGGCGTGCGGGGCATCCAGCACATAGCGGGAAAACACTTCCCAGGAAATCAGTATCGTCAACCCGACAATCAGCCATGAGAAAAAGTGGCCGACGAACGTACTGACCTTGTCGATGAACAGCAGAATTTTTTGCATGTTTCTTTACTCAATGTCGTTGTTACTGGCGGTTACACATAAATGCCGGAGCGGTCGTCCTAAAAAAAACACCATCCGGGCTGGCCGGATGGTGTTTTCAACGGGCTCGTGCCAATCCTGAATCAGGACTTCTTGGCCGGAGCCGCCTTCTTGGCAAAGTAGTGGTTGTAAGCCATGCGGCGGTTGACGTTGGTATCCAGATCCCAGCGCACGGCGCGCTCGGCGAACTTGCGCTGCGATTCCTCGATTTCGCGGAACAGCGCATTGTCCTTGCGCTTGGCCACAGCGTCGTCGTAGCCGTTGAGCTGCGCCTGCAACACGGCATCCGGGGTCTTGTAGAACTTGACGCCCTGCTTCTGCTGCATCTCGATGTAATCCTGGGAATAGCGGTGCACCGCCTTCCAGGACATGTCGGAGGATGCGGCATCAACGGCATTTTCGATGATCGCTTTCATCTTCGCCGGCAGCGCATCGAACTTGCCCTTGTTGAACATGATCTCGAACTGCTCGGCGTTCTGGTGGAAGCTCTGCAGCATGCAGACCTTGGACACGTCGGGGAAACCGAGCAAGCGGTCGGACGAGGCGTTGTTGAACTCGGCCGCGTCGAGCAGGCCGCGGTCCATCGCCGGCACGATCTCGCCGCCGGGCAGCGCGTTGACCGCAGCGCCCATCGCCGTGAACACGTCAATCGAAATACCGACGGTGCGGAACTTCAGCCCTTTCATGTCCTGCACTTTGGTGATCGGTTTCTTGAACCAGCCCAGCGGCTGCGTCGGCATCGGACCGTAGGGGAACGACACCACGTTGGCGCCGATCGAGCCGTAGAGCTTGGCGAGCAGTTCCTTGCCGCCGCCGTATTTGTGCCAGGCCAGCAGCATGTTGGCATCCATGCCATAGGCCGGGCCCGAACCCCACAGCGCCAGCGCATTCTGTTTGCCGTAGTGGTACACCAGCACGCCATGACCGCCGTCGAGTGTGCCCTTGGACACTGCGTCGAGCAGCTGGAAGGCGGGAACCACGGCGCCAGCGGGCAGCACTTCGATTTTGAGATCGCCGCCGGTCATGTCATTGACCTTCTTGGCGAAATCGAGAGCGTACTCGTGGAAAATATCCTTGGCCGGCCACGTGCTCTGCCACCGCATCGTAATCGGGCCGGCCTGGGCCTTGGCGATCATCGGGAAACCGGCGGCGACAACGCCAGTGGTCGCGGCAGCCGCGCCAGTCAGGAATTTGCGGCGGGTCGGGCTTGCTTCAGCAGCCTTTTTATCCTGTTTCTTAACCATTTACTCCTCCAGATTACAGTTAAAGCGCGGGACCGCAACGGGCCGGGGCCAGCGAGTTTTTATTGAAAACTTCTGCTTGAGCCTGTTACGACGTTTCGGGAAAACAACAAGTTGTACCCTTGAATTTTATTTTTGCTTAAAACCATTTCAGGGCAAAAGGCATCCTAGCGCCCGCATACGCCAAAATCAAGCCTACCCCCTCGTAACAATCGAATACTTACATGAATCTGACAGGGGTTTGTTACCTGATGAAATCCGCAATGCAACAACGCCTGCCCACTAACGGGAGACCTCCGGAACGGCTTTGTAAATCAGGCCATTGCGTGCCAGCCATTTCTCGCCCTCCACAGCGACCAGCACCACCGCCGCACAGGCCAGACATAACCCGAGCTCCAGCGCTGACAGCGGTTCGGTATCAAAAATACGATTCAGCGCCGGGACATAAATCAGCAACAGCTGCAATCCGACCGTCAGCGCCACGGTGATGACCAGTGGCCGGTTCGACAGCACGCCGATCACCAGCAGGGACTCGCGGTCCGAGCGGATCGCCATGACATGCGTAAGCTGCGCAAACGTCAATGCGGTAAACACCATCGTCTGCCAATGGCCGACACCATTATTGACGCCCCAGTATTGCAGCGTCAGCACCAGGGCGCTCATCAATGCACCCACGCACAGGATGTGCTGCCACATGCCGCGGGCAAACATGTTCTCGGCGGGCGGATGCGGCGGACGCTGCATGATGCCGCGCTCCGCCGGCTCCGCGGTCAGCGCCAGCCCCGGAAGGCCGTCGGTCACCAGATTCACCCAGAGGATGTGCAGGGGCAGCAGCGGCAGCGGCATGCCGAAAAACGGCGCGAGGGCGATCAGCAGCACCTCGGCCAGATTGGTGGTCAGCACGTATTTGATAAAGCGGCGGATATTGTCGTAGATGCGCCGGCCACCGCGCACCGCGGCGACGATGGTGGCGAAATTGTCGTCCAGCAACACCATGTCCGCAGCCTCGCGTGCGACATCGGTTCCACCGCGACCCATCGCCACACCGATATCGGCACGCTTCAGCGCGGGTGCATCGTTGACGCCGTCGCCGGTCATCGCGACAAACTGGCCGCGCGCCTGCAAGGCCTCAACCACGCGGATTTTCTGAGCGGGATCAACGCGCGCGTAAACCCGCGTATCCAGCACTCTGGAAGCGAGCGTCGCATCGTCCATCATCGCCAGTTCGCGTCCGGTAATCACTGCGTCACCGTCGTCGGCAATCCCCAGGCGGCGCGCAATAGCACGAGCCGTCGCCGGATGATCGCCCGTAATCATCACCGGCGTGATGCCGGCGCTGAGGCAGGTTGCCACCGCAGCAGCAGCTTCCGCACGCGGCGGATCCATCAGGCCGACCAGGCCAATGAACATCAACCCGTCTTCCGCTGCCTCGGCATCATTCAAATCCGGAATGGCGTCCCAGCGGCGGCAGGCCAGTGCCAGCACGCGCAATCCGTCCGCAGCCATCGCAGCGGCAGTACTTTCGAGTTCCGCGCGCGGCAGGCTTTCGACACCGGATGCGTTAAACACCCCGATACAGCGCGGCAATACCGCCTCCGGCGCACCCTTGGTATAGGCCATCACGCCGTCAGCACCGGCATGAAATGTGGTCATGCGCATGCGCACCGAATCAAACGGCAGCTCGGCACGACGCGGCGTATCGCGCTCGAGAATCTCCCGCGAAAAACCGGCGCGCTGGGCAGCAACATGCAAAGCCACTTCGGTCGGATCACCAGCCGCACTGCCGCCGGCTTCACTGGTGGCGTCGTTGCACAGCGCCATCGCCGTAAACAGGCGTCCAGCAACAGCGCCGGTCACCTGCTCAGGCGCCAGCAGTACGCCCTCGACCAGGCAGGATTCGACGCGCATCCGGTTCTCCGTCAGCGTGCCGGTCTTGTCGGAACAGATATAGGTAATCGAACCCAGCGTCTCGACGCTCGGCAGCCGCCGCATCAACGCCTGCTGTTCAACCATGCGATAGGCGCCCAATGCAAGTGCGATGGTGACAACCGCCGGTAATGCCTCGGGTATCGCCGCGACCGCTAGGCTGACCGCGGTGAGCAGCATCAGCAAGGGCGGTTCGCCGCGCAGCAGTCCGGCGACAAAGATCAACGTGCAAACCAGCAATACAAAAATCGCCAGCCGCCTGCCGAAGGCCGCGAGCCGCTTCTGTAGCGGTGTTTTCGATTCTTCGCTGGCAGCCAGCAGCGCGGCAATCTGCCCCAGCTCGGTCGCCATCCCGGTCGCCACCACCAGACCGCTGCCGCGACCGTAAGTCACGATGGTGCCCTTGTACGCCATGTTGCGACGGTCGCCGAGCGCGGCATCGGCTTCCGCAAGAATTCCCGCGTCCTTGTCCACCGGTACCGATTCCCCGGTCAGCGCAGCCTCTTCCACGCGCATGCGCATGGTTTCAAGCAGACGCAGATCTGCCGGCACCATATTGCCGGCCTCCAGCAGCACAAGGTCACCGGGCACCAATTCGGCGGCCGCAATCACCAAACGCTGACCGTCGCGCGTGACGGTCGCTGAAGGCGCAGCAATACGCTGCAGAGCAGCCATCGCCTTTTCGGCGCGATATTCCTGCGTAAAACCGATAACTGCATTGAGCAGCAGGATGGCGACAATCGCCAGCGTGTCCGCGATGTCGCCGACCACGCCGGACAGCACTGCGGCCGCCATCAGCACGAGAATCATGAAGTCGGCAAACTGGGCCGCGAGAATACGCCAGGGGCTGCGCCGGTCTCCCTGCTGCAGCAGATTGGGACCATACAATGCCAGGCGTCTTGCCGCTTCCACTGCGGCAAGACCACGCTGCGCATCGCTGCTCAACGTGGATAGTGCAGTCGCCGCATCCCGGTCATGCCAATCTACGGATGAATCAGCCGGGGCGTTTTTTTCTGGATCAGGTTCGCGGCTCATAGGCCCATGCTATCCACCACAACAGGGCGCTGTTTGATTCAGATCAAAACCAGGAACGGCTAGGGAATCAGCAGCACATGCACGCGGTAGGGGCCGTGGGCGCCCAGCGTTACAGTCTGCTCGATGTCGGCGGTACGCGAAGGTCCCGAAATAAAATTCACGGCGCGTGGCATCGTGCCGATGTCACGACGCAACAATACCCAAGCATCCTCCATGCCGGCGACGATTCGGCTCTTGGAGACGACGGCAATATGCGTTTCCGGCAACAGGCTGGTCGTGGCCGGCGTATCCCGCCCCGAACACATCATCAGCGTACCGGTTTCGGCGAGGGCACAAAACGCCCCGGTGATACCGACCAGATCCGTATCGCACGCAGGACGGCCCTCGACCTGAAGACCCTGCCCCGCCCAGTCGAGCATCGCGTAATCGGGCCAGCACACTGCTGTTTTCGGCAACTGCTTTTCAGTCAGATAACGCGCCACTGCTGCAGGCAAGTCCTGCAACGAAGCAATATCCTCGACGCTGGTGGTCAGATTCAGCGCACGGTCGCGAAACCGCGCCACCAGATCGGCATCGACATAAGGGCGCGGGCTTTGCGGATGTTCGGCGATGAACTGCGCGACCTTATCCTGCTCCGCAGCGCGCGGCGTCACCGCCTTGCCCTGACGGGTGCGGATGCGGGCAAGGATGTTGGCGCGTGCGGACATCAGCCCAGCGTCGGCATGTTGAAGCCGGTGGGCAACGCCTTGTCATCGGGCCAACGCGTGGTCACGACCTTGCCTCGGGTATAAAAACGCACGCCTTCCGGACCATGCACATGCTGGTCGCCGAACAGCGAGTTGCGCCAGCCACCGAAGGAATAAAACGCGATGGGCACCGGGATCGGTACATTGATGCCGACCATGCCGACTTCTATCTCGCGTTCGAAACGTCGTGCCGCACCACCGGAACGCGTGAACACCGCCGTGCCGTTGGCAAAGGGATTGCCATTGATCATCGCAATCGCTTCATCGAGCGATTTCACCCGCAGCACCACCAGCACCGGTCCGAAGATTTCATCCCGGTAGATGCTCATGTCGGTGCGCACCTTGTCAAACAGCGACGCGCCGATGAAAAAGCCGTCTTCATGCCCCGGCACCTTGTGCCCGCGACCGTCAAGCACCAGCTTCGCGCCTGCAGCAACACCCTGATCGACATAAGCGGAAATCTTGTCGCGATGTACGCGGCTGATCACCGGCCCCATATCGGTACCCTTGTCATGGCCGGAACCGATTTTCAGTTTTTCAGCAGCCGCCTTGAGCTTGGCCACCAGTTGATCGGCAACCTCTTCCACTGCAACCACCGCCGAAATGGCCATGCAGCGCTCGCCGGCTGAGCCATAGGCTGCACCGATCAGCGCATCCGCTGCAAAATCGAGATCGGCATCGGCCAGCACCACCGCGTGATTTTTCGCGCCGCCCAGCGCCTGCACGCGCTTGCCTTCATGGGCGCAGGTTTCGTAAATGTATTTGGCGATCGGCGTCGATCCGACGAAGGACACTGCCTTGACGTCAGGATGATGCAACAACCCGTCCACGGCCTCCTTGTCGCCGTGCACCACATTAAGCACGCCATCGGGCAACCCCGCCTCCTTGAGCAACTCAGCCATGCGCATCGACGCCGACGGCACTTTTTCCGAAGGTTTCAGCACGAAGGTATTGCCGCAGGCAATTGCCACCGGGAACATCCACAGCGGCACCATCACCGGGAAGTTGAACGGCGTGATGCCCGCGCAAACCCCCAGCGGCTGGCGCAGTGAATGGGTGTCAACGCCGGTGCCGACATCGGGGCTATGCTCGCCCTTCAGCAACTGCGGAATGCCGGTCATGAATTCGACGACCTCAAGTCCGCGCTGCACCGAACCCATCGCATCGGGCAGGGTCTTGCCGTGTTCATCGGTCACCAGGCGCGCCAGTTCCTCATGGTGGGCCACCAGCAGTTCGCGGAACTTCATCAGGATGCGTGCGCGGCGCAGGGGCGGCGTATCGCGCCAGGCCGGGAAGGCGCGTTTCGCGGCGGCAACAGCCGCCTCGATATCCGCCGCGTTGGCCAGCGGCACGCGACGAGCCACCTTGCCGGTTGCCGGGTTGGTGACATCGGCACTGCGCGTCGAACTCGCGTTGCGGACTTTGCCGTCGATCCACAAGGGGACGGTGGCCACGGCGGAATGGTCTGCCGGTTTGTTCATAAACTCCTCCAGTAATGCTCCAATTTCTGTTGTTTAACCATTTTTCGATGCCGCCCGGTACAGCTCGCGGAACGTCCGTCCTTCCGGCGCCGGCAAGTCACGCCGGTCCGTCCAGCCGCCGGCAAAAGGCAGGCTGCGGATCATGCCACGATCATCCGCCGCCGACTTCAGCAGCCGCGCCTGCAGCCGCGTCGTCATCGAGTAGAGCCATGAATGTTGCGCCAGCCAGCCCCAGGCGCGCAGCGCGTACATCTCGAACCAGGGCTTCAGCTTGAGTTCGAACTGCTGCTCGCGCAGCTTGCGCAGCAACTCGGGCAACGGAATCTTTACCGGGCAGGCAACATGGCACTGCCCGCACAGCGTCGCCGCATTCGGCAGATCGCCGGCATTCTGCAGTCCGACATAGGTCGGCGTCAGCACCGACCCCATCGGCCCGGGATACACCCAGCCATAGGCATGGCCGCCGACACTCTGATAAACCGGGCAGTGGTTCATGCAGGCACCGCAGCGGATGCAACGCAGCATCTCCTGCATGTCGCCGCCCAGCAATTTCGTCCGGCCGGCATCAACGAGAATCACATGGAAATGCTCGGGGCCGTCGCTATCGCCCTCTCGGCGCGCGCCGGTGGTCACCGAAATGTAATTGGTGATGCTCTGCCCCGTGCCGTGCCGCGGCAGCAGCCGCAGCAGCGTGGTGACGTCTTCCAGCGTCGCCACCACTTTCTCGATGCCGGTGATCGCCACATGTACTTTCGGCAGCGTCGTCACCAGTCGGCCATTGCCTTCGTTGGTGACAATCAGCGTGGAACCGGTTTCGGCAATGACGAAGTTCGCACCCGACACACCCATGTCCGCGGAGAGGAAATGCGGGCGCAGCTTTTCCCGCGCCTCACGGCACAGCGTCGGAATATCGGTCAGCCGCGGTGCATTGTGTTTTTCGGCAAAGAGGTCCGAAACTTCATCGCGCGTCTTGTGCACCACCGGCGCGACAATATGCGAGGGCGGCTCCTGCGCCAGTTGCAGGATGTATTCACCGAGATCGGTTTCAACGACCTCCAGCCCGGCATCAATCAGTGCGTCATTGAGCGCGCACTCTTCGGTAACCATCGACTTCGATTTGATGACTTTGCGCACGCCGTGCTGCGCAGCAATCTCGCGCACGATGCGGTTCACGTCATCATGCGTCTCCGCCCAGTGCACCACCGTGCCGCTTGCCTTGGCGTTACGTTCGAAGGTATCAAGGTAGACATCGAGGTTGGCCAAGGTGCGATCGCGGATGGCCGCGGCAGCGTCACGGATCTCGTGGAAATTGTCGAGTTCGGTAATGCGGTCGGCCC
>Ga0192647_103072_pt1 | contig 10153 bp, 5 predicted proteins | sample LauGreFa1BDMLBSN_2_FD_133046 | JGI IMG/M metagenome (GOLD analysis project Ga0192647, IMG submission 133046) | Freshwater lake microbial communities from Lake Michigan, USA - Fa13.BD.MLB.SN - reassembly | ecosystem: Environmental > Aquatic > Freshwater > Lake | place: Lake Michigan, USA...
ATTTGAACCTGTGACCTTCGGGTTATGAGCCCGACGAGCTGCCAGACTGCTCCACCCCGCGCCCGATCAACCAAGCCCAGAATTATGACTGTTTGTTTTCAATCTGTCAACAAACATTTTAACTTCTGAACCGGCCTTCGCTGACTTCCGAAACCTCTGGCTGGCGTTCAGTCCTGCATCAGCGAAGCCCGCGATTATCCATAGTTTTTTCAGGAAACGCAACACCCTTCCCGAAGTTTTTTCAGGCCTTAGCGGCCTGTCGCCGGCAGCGTTCCGCTACGACGCTGACGCCAGCTACGGAAATACGCTGCAGCACGATCCATGCTGACGAAAAATGTAGGGGTTACATAGAGCGTCAGCATCTGAGAAAAAATCAATCCGCCGACGACGGCAATACCCAGCGGCTGACGCATTTCAGAACCAGTACCGGTGCCCAACGCCAGAGGCAGAGTAGCGAAAATTGCAGCGAGTGTGGTCATCATAATCGGGCGGAAACGGATCACCGACGCCTCGACAATCGCTTCAGCGGGAGCGAGCCCCTGCTCCCTCTGCAGTTGCAGGGCGAAGTCGACCATCATGATGCCATTTTTCTTCACCAGACCAACAAGCAGAATGATGCCGACGAAACTGAATACGTTCAGCTCCATGCCAAACAACAACAACATCAGCAGAGCACCGAAACCGGCAAAGGGAAGCGCCGTCAGAATGGTCAGCGGATGCCCGTAATGCTCATAGAGAATTGCCAGCACCATGTAAATAACCAGGATGGTGACCAACAGCAGCAGAGGCAGCGTGCGGAAGGCATCCTCAAACGCCTTGGCGCTGCCCGCAAAAGCTGCAGATACTCCATTGGGCAGTGTCTCGGCCGCAATATCCTGAACCTGCGTCACTGCATCACCGATCGAAACGCCGGGCACCAGATTGAACGACAGCACCACTGACGGCAATTGCCCGTAGTGATGCACCGAAACCGGGCCGACGCCCATGCGCACATCGGCGACCGCATGAATTGGCACCATCTGCCCAGAGGACGACTGCACAAAAAGGGAACGCAAAGCATTAATATCCCGCTGGAACTTGGGATCGAGCTCGAGCAGGACGTAATACTGGTCGGATGCCCCGTAAAGAGTGGAAATCCGCCGCCCGCCATAAGCGTTATACAAAGCAGACTCAATTTGCTGTGGCGACACCCCCAGCAAGGCAGCGCGATCCCGGAGAATGTCGATCTGGATTTCAGGATTGCGCAATTCAAGACTGGTGCTCACGTCCCGCAACAATTTCGACTCCCGCAGTCGCGCCTCAAGCTCTTGCGCTGGCCCGTAAAGCGTCTTGAGTTCGGTGCCTTGCACAACCAACTGATAATCCGCCGTACTGATCAATCCGCCAACGTTAATTGCAGGCGGATTGTTCATGGACACACGAAGCCCCTGAGCGCCACCGGCAAACGACCGGCGCAACTCCTGGATCACTTGATCCGCCCCCTGAGAGCGCTCTGTCCGAGGTTTAAGACGCACAATGATTCGAGCGATATTGTCGCCCACCACACCGCCTGTGCCCTGCCCGGCCGTTGACATGACCGCATCAACATTCGGATTTTTCTGGACAATCTCCGACACTTTTTTCAGGCGCCGCTCGAGCTCACGGAACGGCGTGCCTTCTGGCGCGATGGCATTACCGAAAAACACCCCTGTATCCTGCCGCGGGATAAATCCCTGCGGGATCACCTTGTAGAGCACCACCGTCAGCGCCAGAAATGCCACCGAACCGATCAACATCAGAGATGGCCTTTTGATGGTCCAAGTCAGCGTGAAGCGGTAAAAATCCCGCGCACCGTCAAAAATCCGCTCGAGGAAGTTATAAACACGGCCATGCTCATGCGTCGGCTTCAGCATGAGACTGCACAGCATCGGGGTCATTGACAGGGCAACAACGCCGGAGATCAGCACGGCCATGCCGACGGTAACCGCAAACTCGCGGAACAACCGGCCCAGCATGCCCTGCATGAACAGGATAGGGATAAACACGGCAGACAGCGAAATCGTCATCGAGAGCACGGTAAAGCCGATTTCCTGTGCGCCCTCGAGAGCAGCCTGCATGCGGTTCTTGCCCATTTCCATGTGGCGCGTGATGTTCTCCAGCACCACGATGGCATCATCGACCACAAAACCGACCGACAGGATGATCGCCATCATCGACAGGTTGTTGAGGCTGTAACCCAGCGCATACATCGCCGCGAATGTGCCGATCACGGATGTCGGCAGAATCAGCGCGGTGATCAGCGTCGACATGGCATTGCGAAGGAATGCCAGAATCACCAGAACCACGAGAACCACAGACAAACCGAGGTGCAACTTGACCTCATCAATCGAACTCTGGATGAATTCAGAACGGTCATTGACCACTCTGATGCGCACACCCGGAGGCGCTTCGCGCTCGATTGCCGGAAACAGCGCGCGGATGTTCTTCACCACCTCGACCGTATTCGCTCCAGGCTGACGGTAAACCGCCAGCTGAATCGCACGCTCATCGTTGAGCCAGGTTTTGACCTTGGTGTTCTCAAAACTGTCCTGTGCGCTGCCGATATCGGACAAGCGGACGGGCATACCGTCCTTGTACGCAACGATCATCTCGTTGAAATTCTGGGCATTTTCCAACTTGCCCGAGGATTTCACAGTGAAGTTGCGTGCGGCGCCCTGCAGAACTCCCGAGGGAAGATTGCTGTTGGCGTTCTGGATAGAGCCGACTACCTTGTCCAAACCCAGACCGCGCTTGGACAGTGCTTCGGGGTCAAGAAGCACCCGCACCGCATACTTCTGAGAGCCAAAAACAACAATCTGCGCAACGCCGTTGATCATCGACAGTCGCTGGGCGATATGGGTATCGGCGAATTCGTCCAGCGCCTGCATCGGCAGCGTCTGTGCGGTAACCCCGAGGAACATAACCGGCGCATCAGCCGGATTCACTTTGCGCAGCGTCGGAGGATCCATGCCCTCCGGCATGCGGCGCACCGCCTGCGATATGGCAGTCTGGACGTCCTGGGCTGCGGAATCGATATCCCGCTCCAGACTAAATTGCAGCGTGATGCGGCTGCGACCGGTGGAATTCACCGAATTCATCGCATCAACACCGGCAATCTGACTGAACTGGCGCTCCAGCGGGGTCGCCACCGTCGAAGCCATCACTTCGGGATTGGCGCCCGGCAGTTCGGCGGTTACGGAAATCGTCGGAAAATCGACGTTGGGCAGGTCATTAACCGGCAGCGTGCGGAAAGCAATCGCGCCGAAAATCACAATGGCGGCAACGAGAATGGTCGTTGCGACCGGCCGTTCGATAAAAATACGTGACAAGTTCATGATGCCCGCCTCTTTCTTTGTCCGGACCTGGCTCGGAAGTTACTTCGCTTCGGACTGCTTTTCTTTCCCTGCTTTTACCTGATCCTTGCCGTCCTTGGCCTCTTTACCTTCTTTGCCTTCCTTGCCTTCCTTGCCTTCTTTCGCGTCCTTGCCTTCCCCTTTGCCTTTACCTTTGCCCTTGCCTTTTTCGCCTGCCGCCTTGCCTTCACTGTCGGCAATTTGAACGGTAGCGCCCGGCGTCAGAGTTTGGGGAATTTCGGTAATGACCTGGTCACCGGCTTTGACACCGGAAGCAATGACAATCTCGTTACCGAGCTGACGCGACACCTTGACAGGCTGCACCTTGACCTTGTTCGCATCATCGATCAGATAGACAAAGCTGCCTTCCTGACCGGGCTGCACCGCAGCCTCGGGCAACACCACCGCATCCGGTTCGACTGTCAGAACGATGCGTACGTTTACAAACTGACCCGGCCAGATGACTTCCTTCGAGTTATCAACCCGGGTTTTCAGCAGCACGGTGCCCGTCTGGGTGGTCACCGTGTTATCCACAAAGACCAGCTTGCCGGCAGCAACCGGCGCACCCGCGCGATCAGGAAGGATCTCGATGCGCATATCTTTCTCACCCTGGTATCTTCGGACCTGTTCCAGTTGACGTTCCGGAATACTGAATGCAACCAGGATCGGATCCGTGCTGTTGATCGTCACCAGCGGGACGCCACTGCCTGAGGCAGCGACCAGGTTGCCCGGCCGAACCGCCAGCTGACCGGTACGGCCGCTGATCGGTGCCGTGATCCGCGAGTAATCCAGCTGGATTCTGGCCTGCTCGACCTGCGCCTGAGAAGACTGCACGGCAGCTTCCAGCGATTTGGTCGAAGTGACCGCAACATCGTATTCCTGACGGGTGATGAACTCGCGTTTAAGAAGGGGCTCGAGCCGCTGCTGCTGGGCTTTGGCATTCTCCAACTGCGCCTTGTCCCGCGCCAATGCAGCCAGCGCCTGGTTGTACTGGGCCTGGAAAGTCCGTGGATCAACCTGGAACAGCGTCTGCCCTGCCTTGACCCGATCGCCCTCCTTGAATTGAACGACCTGCAGCACGCCGCTGACTTGGGCGCGAACCTGTACGCTGTGCTCGGATTCCACGGTACCCACAGCTTCGATCAGCACCGGCATCGGTTTGGATATGGCGCGCGTCACCTTGACGGTCAGCACCCCACCACGGCCGCCTTTGCCCCCCTTGCCTTTGCCTTTTTCGGTTTTAGCCGCACCATCGCCGGACTGGCTCGATTGCTGCCAATACCAGTAACCACCAGCGACACCCGCACTGACTACGGCAAACACTAGCAACATGATCAGTCGTTTCATTTAGCTCCGCCCGCTGCCTTGAGTAGATCGCTCGCACCAACTGCAACCTGCAGCCGCGCCAGCGTGGTGAACCAATCCAGATAGGACTGTATGCGTTGTACGCGCGCATTCGACTCTTCCTGCTGCGCGGTGATCAAATCGAGAATCGTACCGAAGCCACTCTGATAACGGGCCAGCGTCGCCTGTGCAGTCTGCTCCGCAGAGCGTACCTGGGCCTCTGCGCTGGAGATGCTGCTGGTAACCGTGGTCAGATCGTAATAGCCCTGCCAAACTTCGACCTCAGCCTGGCGGACCAGCACATCACGGTTAGCTTCGGCGGCCTCAGCCTGAAACTGCGCTTGCCGTGCAGTGTAGGTATCGCGGAATCCGGTGAAAATGGGTATGCGCAGCGCGAGCCCAATGTTGTAATTGCTAACAGCACTGCGGTTATCACTAAAAAGGGTGTGGCCGCCACCGCCGTTGATTTCAATCGAAGGCAATCCGGCGCGCGCCGAGGCCTTGGCACTTGCTTGGGCAGCACGCACCTGAGCCTCTGCAGCAACCAGATCGGGACGGTTTGCCTTGGCCCTACCGAGAAGATCCGAAATAGAATCAGCAACAGTCCCAAGCTGCAAGGGCGCCTCCATAGGACGCACACCCAGAGCCTTGTTAACCGGTAAGCCGACTACAGAAGCCAGTAGGCCGCGCGATTTCTCCAATTCACCGCGGCTGCGAGTCAGATTAAGCTCCGCCTGCGCCACTGAAGTTTCCGTCCGGTAAACATCCGCCGAGGTAGCCAGTCCCGACTCACGGCGTTTCTGCGCAGCCTCCAGTGCTGTCTTGGCATTTTTCAGTGACAAATCATTGACCTTGACGAGCGCATCGTTACCGATCAGGCGGTAATACGCCTGCTCGACCAGAAATACCACGTCCTGCAACGCGCGGTTGTGCGCAAGATTGGCAGCCAACAATCGATATTCTGCTGTCTCAATCTGATAACCGCGAACGCCGAAGTCATACAACAGGTAACTAAATGAAATGGACGGACCGAAACGCGTTTGCCAAGGAACAACCGAACCTGTCGTCGCGCTGACCTGCTGGTTGCGGTTGACGTTGTAGGCTCCGGAAATTGTCGGCAGTTGATCGGCCTGCTCGATACCGACACCGGCAGCAGCCGCACGGGCGGCCAACCAGGACTGCCGGGTACGAGGATTGTTACGCAGAGCAAATTCCGTCAATTCAGGAAGTGACAGCGGTTGCGCGCTCGAAAGATCCGCAGCCGACACTGGACCACCAACCTCGGGCATTTTGGTGGTGGATTCCCATCGCATGAAAGGCGCCGGGGAAACCTGGGATTGGGTGCCAAACGGATCAGACAACGACCATTGCGCTGCAGCATTGGTAGCCGCCAAAAACAAAAAAAGCGCTCCAGTAAGCGCCGAGATTAATAAGCCGTTTTTTCGCATGCCGGCAACAATTAAATGATGATTAATTTCAGTTAACAGCTCGGCATGGTAGCACTAAAAAACCGTAATGGAAGCGATTGCAGCCCCTGTCGCAAATACCTATTCTCACAATACGGAAGGGGTTGTCACGTCAATTTTTATCGACAATATACGGAAATCATCCGTGGAGCCCGCACAGACCAATCCTTCGATTCGCCAGCCGGACACCTGAAGGAAGAAACAGCCAGCGGACGCTAATGCAAGTGAGTAGACGGAGGGGGCTGCTCGCCGTCTTCTGACGGGTCTTCGGGCACTTCAGAGATTTCATCAGAGTCTGCGGTTCCGGCTTCGAGGACATCTCCATTGTCCGCATCCGACTCCTCATCATCCATCAAGCCCTCCCCCATACTCACTGACTCGAGGGGGGCGAAAGCGGCATCCAGATTGATTTCGGTATTGGGCGACTGTTCCACCAGATTGCCCAGTTCTGACAAGGGCGGCAACTCTTCCAGCGATCGCAGGTTGAGATCGTCAAGGAAAGACTTGGTGGTAGCAAAAATCTCCGGGCGTCCCGGCACTTCGCGGTGGCCGATAACGTCAATCCAGCCTCTCGCCTCAAGCGCCTTGAGAATACCGGGGGACACCGTGACGCCGCGGATATCTTCAATGTCGCCGCGGGTTACCGGCTGCTTGTAGGCAATAATCGCCAGCGTTTCCATCACCGCGCGCGAATACTTCGGTGGTTTTTCCGGGCTCAGGCGATCAAGGAATTTCTGCGCTTCGGGTCGCGCGCGGAAGCGCCAGCCCGAAGCAACGCTCACCAGTTCGACGCCCCGCCCCTCCCAATTACCACGCAGGTCTTCCAGCACCTTGCGCAGGGTGTCGTTATCCAGCTTTTTGTCGAACAGCTTTTTCAGGTCGTGCAGCGACATCGGCTCCTGCGTCACCAGCAAGGCCGTTTCCAGAACATATTTGACGTGATCGAGGTCGAGCTCGTTTTCAGCCGCATTTTCCGCAGCGTTCTCAGCCACGACTTCTGAAGTGACGTCCTCGGTATTTTCTACGGTGTTTTCTTCCATGGCACTCTTTTTATCGCACAACGTTTATTGCACAGCGGCGACCTGGCCGCCCCTGAGTTTGACGTAAATCGGCGCGTAAGCCTCTTCCTGACTCACCACAATCAGTGTTTCCTTGGCGAGTTCCAGAATGGCCAGAAACGACACGACCAGAACCGGCGCTCCTTCTTCCGGGGTAAACAGCTTGGTGAATTCAATGTATTCCTCAGTCTGCAGGATACGAAGAATCCGGGTCATGTGCGCACGCACCGACAGTTGTTCACGGGTGATCTTGTGATGCTTGGTGATCGAAGCGCGCTGGAGAATGGTCAGCCAGGCGAGCTTCAGATCCTCGATGTTGACCTCAGGCAGACGCAATGCCGCTTCGCGCTCGAACAACACCTGTACGACGGTGAAATCCCGACCAGCCTGCGGCACCTCGTTGAGGTTTTGCGCTGCAAGCTTCATCTGCTCGTATTCCATCAGCCGGCGCACCAACTCTGCGCGCGGGTCTTCCTCAGTTTCAGCGTTCTTCGGCCGCGGCAGCAGCATACGAGACTTGATCTCGATCATCATCGCCGCCATCAGCAGGTATTCCGCCGCAAGCTCCAGCTGCTGCGAGCGCATCAGCTCAACGTATTCGAGGTACTGCAGCGTTAGCTTCGCCATCGGGATTTCGAGGACGCTGATGTTCTCCTTGCGGATCAGATACAGCAGCAAATCCAGCGGCCCCTCGAACTGCTCCAGGAACACTTCCAGCGCGTCCGGCGGGATATACAGATCCTGAGGGAGCTCCAGCATAGGCTGGCCATAAACCTTGGCCACCAGCGGTGCATCAACAGGAACGACGGGCACGGGCGCTTCGCTCATGAAAAATGCTGGAAATTGAAACCGGCTGAACGGGTTTGAACCCGGTCGCGGCAGTGCTGGATTGGGGTATGTTGCATCAACGTATTTTACAGAGATTTGACAGTGCGCCCAACGCCTGCTGACGGGTCACGGTAACTCATTGACGTCGTTACGCTTTGCCCTACCAGAGCATTCCAGAATCGTCGCCGCCGGCGCCGGGGTCCGGTGGATCCAGCCAGTAACGGCGCCTGATTTCACGTTGCCGGAGCACCTTGATGCCGTCATCACCGAACTGCAGCATGACCGCGCCGTGACGGTCGGTAAAATGCGCTGTGCTGCCCAGTTGCCGATAACGCTCCACCACCTCCGGATGCGGATGGCGGAAAGCATTGCGGTAGCCGACTGGAAAAATCACTGTGTGCGGCGACACTGCTTGCACAAAAGCCTCGGAAGATGACGTGCGACTGCCCTGATGCGGCGCAATCAGCACATCGGCACGCAACTGCCAGGCAGCCGTCGCAAGCAGTGTCCGCTCACCATGACGTTCGATGTCCGCAGGAATCAGTACGCTGCCGGAAGCAGTCGTGATTTTCAGTACGCAACTGCGCTCGTTGTCCTTGAGTTTCACGGTGTTACGCGTATCGGCATCCGGATACAGCATTTCAAACTGCACGCCATCCCAGCGCCAAGCCTGCCCCGCCGCGCAACGCCGCTCCACCGGTCCGACCAGCAGCAAGGGATCCAGATCCGGCAGTGATGAAAGCATCGCTTCAACCGGCAAGGCCTGCAGCACCGACAAGGCGCCGCCGGTATGGTCAATATCATCATGACTTAGCACCAGAGCATCGAGGCGGCGGATTCCGGAAGCGCGCAGGAAAGGCACGATCACCCGGTTGCCGCTGTCGGCCGAAGGCCCGAATGCCGGACCGGTATCGAAGAGCAGTGCGTGATGACTCGTCTGCGCGACGACCGACAGCCCCTGTCCTACATCAAGCACAGTCAGGCGCAGCGCCCCTTCCGGCGGGGGGGCGGGTACGATCAACAACAGCGGAAAAAACGCAATCGTACCAATCCATCTCGCTGGAAAGCCCCGTGGCAACAGCATCCAGACGGTGCCGATCAAAGCCACCGCAACTGTCCAGCCCGGGGGCGCATGCTGCTCCCAGGCCGCATCAGGCAAAAGGCTCAGCCACTCGAGTGCCAGCACGCAACCATTCATAAGCCATTGAGAAAATTGCAATATTCCGTCGAACGGCAAAACCACACCGGCCAGCGCCAGGGGCACCACCACCAGACTGACCAGCGGAATCGCCAGCGCATTGGCCACCGGCGAAATTAATGAAATCTGCTGAAAAAGGGCCAGCAATACCGGCACCAACGCCAGCGTCACCGCCCACTGCACCCGCGCCCAGGCGATCAGCCAATGCGCAGGTTTCAGCCGCCCCGAAGTCACGAACAGGATGATCGCCACCGCGCCGAAAGAAAGCCAGAAACCGGCCGCCAGCACCGACCACGGATCGATCAGCAGCACCACCAGCAGCGCAAGGGCTAGCACTTCCCGCGCCGCAGTGGCCCGCCCCATCCACAACGCGACGGCAACCACCGCCAGCATGAACACCGTGCGCTGCGCCGGCACCGCAAATCCGGCCAGCAGTGCATAGGCCAGCGCCGCCAACAGACCTGCCACCGCCGCAGCCTTCACCGCCGGCAACGCCAAGGTCAACCTCGCACTGCGTCTCCACACCAGATTGACCAGCGCAAACGCCAGCCCGGAAAGCATGGTCACATGCAGACCGGAAATGCTCATCAGATGATTCACGCCGGTGCGCGTGAAAACCTGCCACTGCTCCAGCGGAATGGCACGCTGGTCACCCATCACCAATGCCGCGATTACACCGGCAGCCGGCGCCTCGCCCAGTGCGGAACGGATGCGGTCGCGCAGCCGTTCACGCGCACGCTCCACCAAGTAAGCTGGTAACTGCACCTGCGCCTCCAAACGGCGATGCCCGCCCTTGGGACGCACATAACCGGTAGCACGCACGCCGCGTTCCAGAAGCCAGGCTTCATAATCAAAACCATGCGGATTGACCAGACCATGCGGCCGCTT
>Ga0192647_103073_pt1 | contig 10150 bp, 5 predicted proteins | sample LauGreFa1BDMLBSN_2_FD_133046 | JGI IMG/M metagenome (GOLD analysis project Ga0192647, IMG submission 133046) | Freshwater lake microbial communities from Lake Michigan, USA - Fa13.BD.MLB.SN - reassembly | ecosystem: Environmental > Aquatic > Freshwater > Lake | place: Lake Michigan, USA...
GCCCATCATCAAAATCCCCTGGGGTGTGACTCACACACTGAATAACCAGCCCTCGAACCCATTCCATTTTTATCCTCATGTACCCCTTGTGACACAATGGACGACCATCTACCCTTGCCCCCTTATCGGTCATCGATCGCCTATCATTGCATCGAATATGATGGATGAATCCGATCAGTACCACGACACGAGTGGCGGACCCACTCGCTAAAAGGGATCCTACTTAGACGGCCACACACCCTCCGCAAACGGACCCCTCAGGCCCCCCCATCAATACCCCCCTTAGCCCCAGAGTTGCTGGATCACCTGATCATGTCAATGACCATTGGAACCTAACAAAGTGGGTCCTCCCCCCCCCATCCATACCCCCCTTAGCCCCTAAGTTGCTGGATCACCTGATCATGCAAATGACCATTGGAACATAACAAAGTGGGCACCGCCAACGAAAACCCCCCATCCCAATTACTCACCTTTCCGCCCGCACCCACCACAATCGGAACCAGTGCCGCCATATCCCACGCCTTTAACCCATCATCCACCGAATAGTCGCCAGCCCCCGATGCCACCAACACATGCGAAAAAAAATCCCCCACCCCCCGCTGTCGATACGTGCCCTTTAACACCCGCATCCACCCCTCATCGGGTGGGCTTTCGACCCCATACAAACTGCCATGAAACACCTGGGCCTGGGACACCTCATCCGTCGATGACACCCGCAAGGGACGGGACCCCTCCGGACCCGATCCCCAGGCACCCAAGCCCACTTGGCCCCACCATCGACGGGCCATGGCAGGTGCCGATACCATCCCCATCACCAGCTCACCATGGACCTCTACCCCAATTAAAGTGGCAAACACCGGGTTGCCACCAATAAAATTGCGCGTCCCATCAATCGGATCCACAATCAACCGGCAAGGCGATCCCTCTCCCTTTTGTCCCCATTCTTCCCCCCATATCCCCACCCCTGGATAATGGGTCTGTCGCCATCGGTCAATCACCGATTCAATTTCACAATCCGCTTGTGTCACGGGTGACGCATCCGCTTTTTGTTGGACCGACACCCCCTGAGCAAAATAATGAATGGCAATGGCATCGGTTTCCATCACCAGTGCTTCTAAGGCCTCAAACGTGATCGTCATACATAACCCCTCTGGCCTCCTCTGGCCTCTTTCTGAATAAATACCCTCTCAACTCATGGATTCTCGGAAATGACGAGTCATTGTATAGTGACGATTATGATCGAGACCATACGCAATTTTTGTATTATCGCCCACATTGACCACGGCAAGTCCACCCTGGCCGATCGCTTAATCGAACAAACCCACACCGTCAGCAAACGCGACATGAAGCACCAGCTATTAGACTCCATGGACTTGGAACGAGAACGGGGCATCACCATCAAAATGCAAGCCGTTCGCTTGCAGTATCACGCCCAAGGTCATCCCACGCCGTATACCCTTAATTTAATCGACACCCCCGGTCACGTCGACTTTAGTTATGAAGTGTCCCGGTCACTGGCCGCCTGCGAAGGGGCCTTGTTGTTGGTGGATGCCACCCAAGGCATCGAGGCCCAAACCTTGGCCAATTTTTATTTGGCATTGGAACACAACCTCGAGATTATTCCGGTTATCAACAAAATTGACTTGCCATCGGCTGACCCCGATCGTGTGGCCGAAGAAATTGAACGGGTGTTGGGCATTCCGGCCCAAGATGCCATCCGATGCAGTGCCAAAACCGGACGCCATATCGAACAAGTCCTTGAAGCCGTGGTGGCCCATATCCCTTGCCCCACGCCCGATCCCGAAGACAAATTAAAAGCCCTGATTTTTGATGCCCATTTTGATCCCTACCGGGGGGTCATTATTTATGTTCGCGTCATGTCAGGCACCTTACAACGAGGCCAAAAAATCAGCCTAATGGCCGCCGGCTCATCGTACGATATTTTGGATATCGGGTATTTTAAGCCCAAAATGACCCCCTCTGACGGCATCCAGACCGGCGAGGTGGGCTACATTGTCTGCAACATCAAATCCGTATCGGATGCCCAAATTGGGGATACCGTCACCGATCACAAGCAACCCGCCCAATCCCCCTTGCCGGGGTATCAAAAAGCCAAACCCATGGTGTTTTGTGGCCTGTATCCTGTTGACACCGAAGAATACCCTGCCTTGCGTGATGCCCTCGAAAAACTCACGCTCAATGATTCGGCCTTGCAATTTGTACCCGAAAGCTCTCAGGCACTTGGATTCGGATACCGGTGTGGGTTTTTGGGATTGCTTCACATGGAAATTGTGCAACAACGCATCGAGCGAGAGTATGGCATCGAACTGGTCGCCACCGCCCCCAATGTCACCTATCGTATCACCCGTACCAATGGCGATGTGATGGAGATTGAAAACCCCAATGAGTTTTTATCCCCTCAACTGGTGGCCCAAACCGAGGAACCCTGTATGGGGTTGTCCATTATCACCCCCAGCACCTTTTTGGGCACGGTCATTGAATTGGCCCAGGAGCACCGGGGGGAATATAAAAAAGCCGAACTGATTGATGCCGACCGCCAAATGCTCACGTTTAGTATCCCCCTCAATGAACTCATCACCAGTTTTTTTGACAAATTAAAAAGCCGTACCAAAGGGTATGCCAGCATGGATTATTGGTTCGAAGGGTACCGTCCCGCCAAATTGGTCAAGGTGGACATGTTAATCAATGGGGACCCCGTGGATGCCTTGTCCTTTATTGCCCATGCCAGCAAAGCCGCCGGCATTGCCAGAAAAATGGCCGAAAAACTAAAAGAGTTGATCCCCCGCCAACTGTATGAAGTGGCCTTACAAGGGGCCATCGGGGGCAAAATTATTGCCCGAGAAAGTATTTCTGCACTCAAAAAAAACGTGATTGCCAAATGTTATGGGGGGGATATCACACGAAAACGCAAACTGATCGAAAAACAAAAAAAAGGCAAGAAAAAAATGAAAATGATCGGGTCAGTGGAAGTCCCCAAAGAAGCCTTTTTATCGGTACTCAAATTATCAGACTAGGAGGGTCCCATGTCAGGCCACAGCAAATGGTCCACCATTAAACACAAAAAAGCCAAAACCGACGCCCAACGAGGCAAAATATTTACCAAAATTGTGCGTGAAATCACCACCGCCGCCCGATTGGGTGGGGGCGATCAGGAAATGAACCCCCGGTTACGACTGGCCGTGATCAAGGCCAAAGATGCCAACATGCCCCAAGACAACATCAAACGTGCCATCGAAAAAGGGGCCGGCAACAATGGGGATGATGCCTATGAAGACGTGATGTTTGAAGCATACGGACCCAATGGGGTGGCCATTTTAATCGCCACCCTCACGGATAATCGCAATCGAACGGTTCCCAATTTACGCACCATTTTAGGAAAATTTGGGGGGAGTCTGGCCAACAAAGGAGCCGTCTCGTATTTATTCGATCAAAAAGGGGTCTTCCTATTTGATGCCACCCAATACAGTGAAGATCAGCTCATGGAAGTGGCCATTTCAGCCGGGGCCGATGAGCTCGAACAAAAAGAATCCGAGATTGAGGTCACCTGTCCATTGACCTCATTTGAGCCCCTCAAACTGGCGTTTGACTCGGCCGGGTATCATCCCCTATCCGTCTCTTTGGGAATGGTCCCTCAAACCGTGGTGACCCTCTCTCAAGCCGATGGGGAACGCATGGTTGCCCTACTTGAAAAACTAGAAGAAGACGATGACGTGCAAGAAGTGTTTGCCAATTGTCGATTTACAGATGAATAGGGGGACTGCCAATCCCCTAGGGGATTGGAAAGATGTCACAACCCACTTATAATGCATCCAATGTACCCCACACAAAGGGTCAGACTAAGAAGGGGAAGGGAGTACGCGTGGTCACCACCATCATTCGGTATAGTTTGCTGACTCTGGCTTTGTCTTGGGGGGCGTTTGCATGGGCGGCCACACTAGAACTCGTTCAAGCCATCGGACAAACCACACACTTACCCCAAGGCATTCGTCGTCCCATGATCTATTTTCAACTCAGATCCACCAACGGGGATGCCACCTTAAACACCATGACCATCAACAACAGCGGGACCTGTTCATTTGGCCCTTGTGTATCACGAGTGGCGATTTATCGTGATGCCATTGGCCAAGGACTGGTACAACAGTTTGATGACACCATCGATCCGTTGGTGGCAAGCAGCGTCATTCCCAATAGCAACAACCTCAGCAACCTGATTCTATCTATTCAAAATGAAATCATCCCATCTAACAACACCCAAGGCTATTTTTTGGTATATGACATTCTAGATTCGGCCCCTTTAGGTCAGGCTTGTAAAGCCGTCTTGCTGGACTTTACAAGCAATGCCACGATACTAGGACCCCCTAGTACCGAATATACCGCCATGATTTCAGGCTTTTCCTCTACCCTCATTACCCCCCATACCAACCCGTTGGTTGCATTACCGGGTCAAGCCAATGTCCCAGGGTTATTGTTGCAATTAAAAACATCCGGTGAAGGGGTCAAAACCCATCAATTCAAACTATCAGTGGATGTGGGCAGTGCCATGGTTGTCACCACAGCAGGGTCTAAAAATGGCATTACAGGGGCCCGGCTATATCGGGCCAACAACAACAGTACCACCACCTTCTCCAAAGCCAATGCCGAGTCCAACCAGTCGGTATATACCTTGTTATCGCAATTAAATAGTACAGACATGACCAGTAGCCAATCGGTCACATTTGAACTAAAAACAGATAACAGCAATGCGGTGGTCATCCAACAAGACACCACCGCTAATTTTTTTGTCACCTTCGACATTGGTGAAAACACAGTGGTCACCACCAACACCACCATCAGCCCCCAAGTGACCCTTTTATCCGGTATCGGAGACAATTCGGTGTCACCCCTTCGGTTGTTTTCACCCCAACCCATTGTACCTGGCAACATTTTAATCGGAGGGTTGGCCTACAACCCAATCGAAACCAAGCCCATTTTTAACAGTGATGCCCATTATGGGCGTCGCTCTGTCATTAACATGATGCAAATAGAATTGGAAGCCCATCAGGTTCAAATCGGTATTGCCACCATGAATATTTTAAATGGCGGGTCGGTACCCTTTCGGGTTGCCCCTACGGATCCAAAAAACATTCAAAGAATCGAGGTGTATCACGACTCAAATAAAAGTCGAAGTTTGGAAACCAATTTGGATACCAAAATTAGCGACACCTTACTGGGAGGGGGGTTCAATCAAATCGACAGTGCCGTGGTAACCTTTAATTTATTATCCCAAACCAACGGGGTCTTATATATTCCGGCCCGCAATCCCAATAACAGTGGCTACTTTGACAGCAATGCCACCCAATTATATGTGGTATACACCATGGGGGAACACATCATGAGCAATCAAAGCACATCGTTTGGTTCCGGATCGTATGCCATCAGTCGCATCGCCAACATCAGCGGTCAAGCCGTTATCGATGGCGATGTGTTACCCATTAAACTCAGTGGGTCGTTACCGGTGGTGGCCACCCCCGAAGCCAAGGTCACCATTGAGGGCGCCTTAAACGTTATTTTAACCGACGCCCTTAAATTAAGCCCTAGCAAAGTCATTCAAGGACAAATTAAAGTCCCCATGTTAAAGGTGTCACTCGATTCATCCGATCGTTACCTCAACACCACCTTAACCTTAAAAAATGAATCCGAAACCTTTAGCCCATCCCAACAAGGTGTTAGCCGCATCTGGGTATACAATGACAACAACCAAAACAATGTGGTCGATGGCCCGGATGTACTCTTATCGGCCGTGGATAACCCCATCAATCGACAAACAGTTACCATTCCCAATATCCCCATTAATACCGGTCAAAACAATTGGATTATTTTATATGATATCGGGGCCTTGACCCCCATCCCCGCCAACAATGCCCTGCCCTCCATTCGGGCACAAATTGCCTCAATGAACAGTGAGGCCAATTTTAAATTTGGGGGACAAGACACCCCCTATCCCAACCCTGCGATTAGCACCCAGGTGGAGAGTAGCCGCCTGTCCATCGATGGGATCGCCATCGCCCAAACCAATCAAGCAGTGCTCACGCAATTTAATATGGTCATTACCGTCAACAACAAAACAGCCAATCCCGTCACACTGTACAAAATCGAACCCCGCATTTATTTCTCCACCATTTCAGGTAGTGATATCACGTATGAGTTTACCATTGCCACACTCAACAATGCGGTGGTTTATCCCTATTCATTGGCCCCTTTTTCATCGGTGGGGGTTCCTTTTTCGGTTACCCATACCAAACGCATATCGGATGGTACCGCCGTCATTGATGGTCTGGCGGAGTATGCCGTCGACGATTCGATTGCCGTCTACCCTTTGGCATCCCCTGCCATCGGTCGGGCCATGCTCACACGCTACCCCGCACAAGCAGGATGGACCGCTGCCTCACCCAACACACCCCGCTTTAATATTGCCAGTCTCGCACAATATCGTTGGAGTTTACCCGGGTATATCAGCAAAGTCGAAGTCGACACCAACGGTACCCCCTCACCCTTTACCAACGGGGACGCCATTTCAAAACAGTCAGCCCTTCGCATTCGATTGGCCAACAATGGCAACAATATCAATGAAGCCAGTATTCAAGTCAAACTCAATGGCCTGTTACTGAGTAAATCGTCGCAATTAAACACAGGGGCCCCCTCTTATGGCCTTGCCAGCACCCAATTTTCTTACAACGCAGAAAATGGGGAAATCAACATTGCCGATGTGGGAAATCAAAACGGCAACGTGGTCATTTCAGTGAGTGATACCCAGGGCAACCCATTACCCGATCTCACACTCAGTTTCAGAATCAAAGCCGTTGTGGAATTGCTCAACCCATTGTTTTACCCCAACCCTTATGTCAAAGGACGCAATATTCCACTTCGGCTGGGACTACAACTCACCCAACCGGCCACGGTTAAACTGATCGTATACAACCACCTTGGCAGAAAAATCTATGAATCAAACAATACCTTTACTGGCATCGGGTATCAAGAAATCATCATCCCCACCAACAGTGAGGTGATGGCCTCAGGGATGTATTTGTGCAAAGTCATTGCAACAGGGAGCGATGGGACGCGATCGGTGGCCACCACAAAGTTGGCAGTCTATTAACATGCAACGAAAATGGGTTGTGTCCGTTATAGCGTATCTGACACTCATGGGCCAATTGACCCCATCATGGGCTCAAACCAGGGCCATGGAATCACCCCAATCTCAAATGATCAGTGCCAAACTTATTGCCTTGGGTGGTGCCAACCCCGCCATCAAAGATGCAGCGACGATGATGATTAATCCCGCCATATTGGGTCAAATCGATTTTACCCCCATTGGGTTTACCACCCAGGCATTTTTGGGGTCTGCCATTGATTACAAAGTATTACATATCGCCATCCCCTTTGACTTACAATGGGCACTCAGCCCGGCCGATTCGCCCCAGCGCATTACCTTTGGGTTGTCTTATGGCAGCAGTGGCATGTCCAATATTCCCGAAACCATCTACGACAGCAACCGTATTTTTCAGGTGGGAAGCTACGGTGCAGGGTTTGACCTGATTCATGTGTCAGCGGGTACGCCATTTTATGGGTTGTTTGGCAGCCAACTGTTTTCGGTGGGGGTGGGGGGTAAACTATTGCGTCAATACATCCAATCTGACTCTCGAATAGGGTTTGGTTTGGACACGGGATTGGTGGCCAATTACCCGGTCAGCGGATATGGCATCAACCGATTGTCGATCGGGTTATCATTTTTAAACCTACTGGGTAGTAGCATGACGTGGGGTAGCAACCAATTGCAGTCCACCATGCCTTTTCAACTCTTGTTCGGACTACAAGCCAATCTGCTTGACGATGACTGGACCCTCCATTTTACGTCAGGCCCAAGGGGCATTACCATCGGATCAGAGTTTTCTCCTCAAGAGATGGTGAGCCTTCGAGGCAGCGTTGGCCCCAACGAACTGAACATGGGCCTGGGCTTACAATTTAACAATGTCGTAGCTGGCTTTAACAACGATGACTATGCACTCCGGTTTGATTATGCCTACAACCAACTACTAGGCTCAATGGATGACATGCCCAGTAATAGTTTATCAATCACCATTTTAGGGTCATCCCGACCATCAACACCCCGTATTTTATCTCCCAAAAAAGAAAGTATCACACAAGAAACCGTCATTGCCGTATCAGGTATTGGCCCCCCTAAAACGGCCATTCAATTGTATGCCAACGGCAGTTTAATACGGACCACCCAAACCGACCGGTATGGCAACTGGTCCTATCCAACCCTGCCACTCACCGAAGGAAAAAACAGGGTCTACATTACCGCTTATGATATCGCCAAAGAAAGCTCCGTTAAGTCTGACCCCGTCGAGATAACCCGGGACACCACCGCCCCTACTGTCTTGGTCTCGTTGAGTCCCATCGAAACCGATCAGCTCAGTATCATCGTATCCTCGAATGAAGCCTTGGCACAACTGGAGGGCGGAATTGATGGGACACCCATTGGGCTTCAATCAGCCGATGGGTTACTATGGACAGGACGTGCCCCATACCCCACCGATTTAACCACCCCTTATGGGGCCCCCACCCAACTCAAGGTACTGCAATTGGTCTTTAAAGACAAAGTAGGAAACCAAGGGGCCATTGAAGAATTTCCGTTTTTTGCCAAAGTACCATTTCCTCAGGATATGTCCATTCACTATTACGATGCCATTCGCATTTTTGGGACCGGATCGACATCGGTAAAAATGGTATATATCAATGGCAACTTAGCAAAAATGGACCGTGAAAATAATTTTTCATTGGTCCAACCGTTAAAATTAGGCAAAAACACGTTGCGCATGGTACTCAAAACCGATGGCAGCGACATTAACCACCAAATTCGTGTGTTGCGATTAAAATCTTTTTCCGATTTAGGCAAAATAAAAGAACGCCGAGAAATTGAATTCATGGCCACATTGGGTGTCATCGATGGCGAAAAAGATGGCCGCTTTTACCCCGATCGGGAAGTCACACGGCGATACATGGCCACCCTATTGGCAACACAATCGGGTGTGGCATTACCCAAACCCAGTGGGGACGTCTTTCCCGACGTGAAGCGAACGGATCCGCAAGCCGCTGCCATTGCCTATGTCATAGACAACGGGCTCATGTATGCGTTTCCCGACGGCTCATTTAAACCCGATCGGGCCCTCACCAGTAGCGAGGTGTTATCCTTATTGGCCAGTGCGGGGATTATCGATGATCAAACCAGTGAGGTTGAGGACGACCAAATCACCCGAAAACAACTGGCCCGTTTGTTGGCCTTAAACCCTCGATTTGACTCGCAAATTGAGGCCTTGGTGGATTGGGAAAGTGGGTATTAAGCGTGCCCGGGTGATGGGGCCTACCCATCACCGGGCCAATCACCCGGCCAGGTAACCTTTAGGTTGGGTCGCTCCCCCTCTAATACCGTCACCGTCACCCCCAACTGTTCGGCCACCCCAGCTTCATCCGTTGCATCCATCGTACTGGCAACCAAGCGGTGTGCCACATCAGCCCGAATATATTGAGGGGTTTGAATGGCCCTTAACGACTCTCTGGGCAATGTTCGCACCACCCGATGACCATCCACTACTTTGATGGTATCAGACACCGGCAGGCCCGGAATGGCCATGGGCAGATGGGGGTCTGCCATCATGCGTTGAATCAAGTCAAGCGATACAAACGGACGGGCCCCATCATGCACCAACACCCCCAACGGTGAATGGGTCAATGCCCATTTTAGCCCATTATTCACTGATTGAGACCGGGTAGCCCCACCCAGAATCAGGATCACCCCATACTGCTTGGCAAGGACCTGCATGGGGGCCCAATCCTCTGACGACACCACGAGTGCAATAGGCCCCCTCAGGGTGGCCCGATGGGACGTAAAACACGCAATGGTATGGGCAATTAAAGGCAACCCATCCCGTAAAAGCCATAGCTTGTTTTGACCATACCGATGACTGTGACCGGCCGCTGTGATTACCACGGGTATCATGGGGCTATTGTAAAAGGGAGCGATGCCGATGTACACCCATGGAATAACGTACCCATCCATCACCCAGTAAGAAGCGACACCCCAAAGGCC
>Ga0192647_103074_pt1 | contig 10148 bp, 12 predicted proteins | sample LauGreFa1BDMLBSN_2_FD_133046 | JGI IMG/M metagenome (GOLD analysis project Ga0192647, IMG submission 133046) | Freshwater lake microbial communities from Lake Michigan, USA - Fa13.BD.MLB.SN - reassembly | ecosystem: Environmental > Aquatic > Freshwater > Lake | place: Lake Michigan, USA...
GCCAGAAAGAATTTTTACCATGTCGTTCATAACAGTGCTTGAAAAAGGATTGCAAAGATAGTTAATTTATTGAGAATGACAAGGGGAAGGGCTTCTACTTCGAATTAAACCCATTCATGGTAAGACCTAAACCAATGAACGCAAACGACAAACATCCTTGAGCCGATTTCTGAACCACAGCCTCTAAGCCTTCCTTCTCTTCGCCGGTCCAAGCGCCTAAGACGTAATCTACTTGCTGACCTTTATCGAATTCCTTCCCTACACCCACGCGAATGCGCGCGTAATCTCCCGTATTCAAAATCTGCTGAATATGCTTCAATCCGTTGTGACCGCCATCACTACCCTTGCCGCGCATGCGAACCTTTCCAAAAGGTAAAGCCAAATCGTCGGTTATTACCATAACATGCTCCAACGAAATCTTTTCTTGCTGCATCCAATAGCGCACAGCGTTTCCAGATAAATTCATGTAGGTGGAAGGTTTAATGACAATGAATGTCTTTCCCTTCGAACGAAATTCTGTTTTGTCGGCGTAACGATCGGTAGAAAAAGTAGCGTTATGCTTTGCCGCTAACTCGTCGGCGACCAAGAACCCGATGTTATGACGGGTATTCGCGTATTCCGCGCCTATGTTTCCCAGTCCAACAATTAAGAACTTCATCTTACTTCCAAGCTTTTACAATTAATCCTGTTCCTGTGCTATGCGATCCTTTCACATCGAACACATTCAACAACAATGAAAACGGCATGGTTACCAAATAATAGATTGGCAACACAATGAAAAACGCCTTCGATTTATTCAGCATGAGCATGGGATACTTCATAGACAATTTCCAAGAAATCTTTCCTGGCGCACCATAACTGTATCGCGCATCAACTTTCGAGAATCCTGCACGAAGACATTTCTCTTCAATCTCATCAATACCATAACCATCGCGAACGTGCTCTTCTATGAACGAAGTCTCTCCGTCATCGTGCACGTCACTTCCACCCATATTGCTTGGTGTGCTAATCAAGAGCATGCCTCCAGTTTTCAAACTGCTGCAATAGTTGGTCAACACCTGAACGTCTTCTTCAATGTGCTCCATAACATCTACACACAAAACCAAATCAAATTTTTCTGGTTGAACAAACGTCACCAAATCTCCTACTTCAAACTTCACTTGACTCTTTCCAATTCGATTGAAAAACGCATTGCAATCGGCAACCTGCTCTTCCTTCACATCTACCGCTAAAATCTCGGCTTGCGAAAACTTCTTGCTCATCCAGAACGAATACTGTCCGAATCCAGAACCAGCATCCAAAATATTCTTCACGCCACTACCATTGAGTTTTCTGAGCTCACTGCGTATGTGCCATGAACGAAGAAGCAACACATCTAATAAAAAATAAAATAACTTACGCAATAACGGAGTGCTATTGAAAACACTTCCTAAACTGCGTTTAATAGGATCGTAATGCATGCTTACTTCTTCAATAAATTATCAATCGTCTCGTAGTAATCCAACGAGTCGTCTATGTAATACTGCAACTCAGGAACTTTGCGCATTTGCTTTCCAACCTTCAACCCCAATTCTCTTTTTACAGAAGAATGGTTCTGCTTCAACAATTTCAACGCCTCATCTTTTTTGTCTGAAGGAAAAACGCTGATGTAAATGCGCGCTAAACTTAAATCGGGCGCCACACGCGTTTGCGTGATGGTTACCATGCTTCCACCTAACCATTCGCGTGCATTTTGTTGAAACAACACTGCCAACTCGCGTTTAATTAATGATCCGAATTTTTCTAATCGTACTCCTGCCATAATGCAAAGGTACAACAGGATGTATTTGATTGTTTTTTGCTTTTACTTTGCGCCATGGAAATTACCCACGTTCGAAAAGGAACGAAAGCCGATTTACGAGAAGCTCTTGATCTGATTCAAGAATTGGCGGTATATGAAAAAGAGCCGGAAGCAGTTGTGGTATCTGCGGAACAAATGGAAACCTGGGGATTTCAGGAAAATCCGTATTTCGAATTTTTTGTTGCAGAACGAAGTGAACAAATCGTAGGCATTGCTTTTTATTACATTCGCTACAGCACCTGGAAAGGTCCAATGATTTATTTGGAAGACATTGTGGTGAAGGAAGAAGTCCGCGGCAACGGCATTGGCGCACGCTTGTTTGAAGCGGTTGCAAATATTTGCGCTGAACGGAATTTCCACGGAATGACATGGCAAGTGCTCGATTGGAATGAACCCGCATTGAATTTTTACAAAAAGTACAATGCTACTTTTTCAGCCGAATGGTTAAACGGATATTTATTTACTGAACAAATAAGAGAGGCATCATGGCACAAATAACAGTGCATAAATTCGGAGGAGCTTCGGTTCGAAATGCTGAAGCAGTGCGTAATGTGTGTTCTATTCTAAACCAATTTCCAGAAAATAAAATTGTGATTGTTTCTGCCATGGGCAAAACCACCAACGCCCTGGAAACCATTCACAAGAAGCGCTTCGAAGGAAAAGATTTCGAAAAAGAACTTCAAGACATCTTCGAATTTCATTTCAATATTGCGAAAGAATTGGAAGTCGACACAGACACCGATTGGTTGTTGGTTTTCGATACATTATCTCAAATTTGCAAGAAGGAAATAGAAGGAGGTTTCGATGAAGAGTATGACCGCATTATTGGTTACGGCGAGTATCTTTCGACTGCGATAGTGAATGCGTGCTTCAACAAAAACAGTCTTTCTTCGAAGCGATTGAACAGCGCTGATTCTATAATCACCGACTCTCGCTTCCGCGATGCACGTGTGCTTTGGGAAAAGAGCGAGGAGAAAGTTGCGGTGCTTCGTCAAGAATTCGAGAATCATTCGACGCTTGTTCTTCAGGGGTTTATCGGATCTTCCGAAGAAGGCAAACTGACTTCATTAGGCCGAGAGGGTTCGGATTTTTCAGCGGCGATTTTCGCGTATTTGTTGAATGCGGAGTCGGTAACGATTTGGAAGGATGTACCCGGTTTATTGAATGCCGATCCGAAATGTTTCCAGCCTACCCAATTGTTGAAAGAGATTTCCTTCCGCGAAGCCGTGGAATTGGCTTATTTCGGAGCAAGTGTCATTCATCCAAGAACCATTAAGCCACTTCAAAACAAAAACATTTCACTTTTCATTAAATCGTTCTTAAATCCAACTGCAGAAGGAACGCGGATTGTAGAGAAGGCAAATTCAGAATTGGAAGTAGCTTCGTATATATTGAAACAAAATCAAACGCTAGTTTCCATTTCAACCAAAGATTTCAGTTTTGTGGTAGAGGACAACCTCACTTTCATCTTCAACACCTTCGCTAACTTGGGCATTCACGTGCACATGATGGAAAACTCAGCGCTGAACTTTTCAGTTTGTATTCCATCTGATTCAGATAAATTAACAGCGCTCGTTGAACAGTTGAGCGACTTTCATGTTAGATACAACGACAAGGTTTCGATTTTAACGATTCGTCACCCGAAGCCAATGGTTATGCAACAACTTCTTCAATACAAAGAAGTATTGCTTGAGCAAAGAAATCGAACCACCGTTCGGTTTGTTATTCGGGGAAATTGGAATTTACCAGAACCCATTAAAGAATAAGAGTATGAAGATTTACACGAAGAAAGGAGACGATGGAAAAACAATGTTATTGGGCGGAACTCGACTTCCGAAGCACCATATACGCATTGCAGCTTACGGCGATATTGACGAATTGAATTCGTTCATTGGTCTAGTGGCGGATCTACTTCCTTCACACCAACAAATTCTTCGTGAAATTCAAAACAATCTTTTTGTGGTTGGAAGCCATTTTGCAACAGAGCCTGATCAAGCAGAGAAAATTCAATTACCAGCCCTTCCTGAAAACGCAGCTGAAACTCTTGAAATGGAGATTGATCGAATGACAGCCCTGCTTCCTGAATTGAAGCATTTCATTCTTCCTGGTGGACATGCAACTGTTTCACACATTCACATTGCGCGAACCGTCTGCAGAAGAACGGAACGCACTGCTACTGCCCTTGCAGAGCTTTCAACCGTGAATCCGATTTTTATTCAATATCTGAATAGACTTTCCGATTATTTGTTCACTCTTTCTCGCGCTGCTGCGCACGAACTTGGTGCTGAAGAAAACAAGTGGATTCCGAAAAAATAAGATTAAAAACTTCGTTCCGAGACGAGGTTACCGTCTTTGAATAAACTCTGCTTAATTAGTTTTCCCTCTTCGTTATAGTCTAGAAACACACCGTTCTCTTTTCCTTTGGTGTAATACTGATTGCTCTTTAATTTTCCATTCGGGTAATAATACTTCCACGAGCCCTCTTCAATGGAACGCTTGTAGAATCCTTCCCACTCTAAATTTCCATTTGAATAGTAGACCTCCTCCTTCACAATTTCACCTGTGGTGTTTTTCATATATACAACAACGTAAGGTTTTCCGTTCGGATGCTTTCGAGCAACATCACGGGTGGTGTTTTCCAACTGCGCGAATGCACTTTTTCCACTTAAAAAAAATGCAATGGAAAGAAGAAAAAGTTTAATTGAAATATTCATATTTAATTGAAATCGGTGTAGAGTAAATACTTTTTTCTTATTGCCTTGTAGGCATCTAAATCGTTCTGCCAAGAGAGGCGAATAACATCCTCTCCAACACCTCCAATTATCTGCTTCCTTAGTTGGGTTGTCCCAGCTAACTTATCGAAAAAATTGGCAGACGTGAAAAACTTATCTTTATTCGGATAGTTTGAATACATGCTAATGAGCCATGAAAGATTCAATTGCGTGGGACGTTTCTCGAAACTAACCTTCGCTCCCTTGCAAAGTTGATTCTCGAATGGGGGATTGGTAGACACGCCAGGTATTTCTTTCGGGGTGAAAGTAGTTTCACCCACTTTACAATTTGGAAATCCAAATTGCTGAAAGGGAAGATCTGTTCCTCGCCCTATGCTTATGCAAGTTCCTTCAAACCAGCATAAACTTGGATAAGCGTAAATGGAAGTGATGTTGGGTAAGTTTGGAGAAGGTTTGATTGGCAATTCGAAATAAGAATTGTGAGTATAATCGCTGCAGGGGATAACCGTTAGTTCGCAAGATTTTCCACCACTTAGCCAACCTTCCCCACTGATCATTTCCGCTAATTCACCGAGTGTGCATCCGTGTACAATTGGAATGGGAAGCTGCCCCACAAACGAATACAACTTTTTATCTGTCATTACCGGCCCGTCAACGTAGTAACCATTCGGATTTGGTCGATCTAAAACAACTACAGCCTTTTTGCTTAAAACCGCTGCTTCCATAACCTCTTGCATGGTGGCCAAAAAAGTATAGAACCGAACCCCAACATCTTGAATATCGAAAACAATCACATCTACATCGGCGAGCATCTCTGCAGTAGGTCTTGTATGATTTCCGTATAATGAAATAATGGGAAGCTTCGTTTTTTTGTCCGTGCCGTCATTCACATGATCACCGTTCCCGGCTTCGCCTCGAAAACCATGTTCAGGCGCGAATATTTTCACCACTTGAATTCCGCTAGCCAAAAGCGTGTCTACAAGATGCACATTACCAATAACACTTGTCTGATTGGCAACAACAGCAACACGCGTATTCCTTAATAATCCGAAGTAGGCACCTGTGTTTGAGGCACCCGAGACTTGCGCAAGCACCTGAACCATGCTTAACAGAAAAACAACAACTAATATGAGATGAAAACGAATGTGTTTCATGGGCACACAAATTTTGTTCATTCTTAACCAAAATCGAACCGAAATAAATGAAGTTAGTAACTTTCCAATGTCGAAGTCCTAACTTTGAGCCGCAATGAAATCTTTTAAACTAGCCTCTTTCTTAGCTTTTCGCATGTTGAAGGCAAGCGACGATGGGCGTATTTCTAAGCCAATTGTCCGCATTGCTATGTGGGGAGTAGCAATAGGAATTGCACTTATGATACTTGCATTGGCCGTTGTGAAAGGATTTCAATCGGAGGTGCGACAAAAAGTTATAGGATTCGGCGGACATTTTCAAATTGTTTCAAACGGTGATAATGCCGCACAAGAATCGGTGCCGTTGCTCTACGATAAAACCTTAATTCAAGAATTAAAGAAAATTCCAGGCATAAAAAACATCAGTGTTTATGCGCAAAAGCCTGCCATTGTGGAGTCAAAGGCTGGATTGTCAGGTGTTGTTGCGAAGGGAATCGAGGAACAATACGACACCACTTTTTTGCACAGTGTACTTACGCAAGGAAGAGTCATGAAGTTGACTTACGAAGCGGATACACTTCCTGAAGCTGAAATTGTTTTGTCTGAATATATTGCCAATCGACTAGCGCTTCAATTGGGACAGAAAATGAGTCTGTACATCGTTAACAGCGAAGACGACATTCAACAACAAAATTTCACGCTGGTTGGAACCTATAAAACGGAACTCGAAGAGTATGACGAGAAATTTATTTTCGTTCACCTCGCCTATCTGCAGCAATTCGGTGGATGGGGACTTCAAGGACAAATTGTGGTAGATACGGCAACGGTTCCTTTGCTCACTTTCATTACTCCTATTGGCTTCGGGAACAACGGGGAATTCGAACAACATTGGCTCGACGGAAGGCCTGCTCAGGATCCTATCTATTATTTGGAAATGTGCGACACTACCTTCGGTTTAATTACGACTGCGCCTTATCAAATTCCGGACACCACTTACGTTCACCTAAAATTCCCAGCTCACGGCGAGAATGAATTCGTTACTCCGCGATGGACTTATTCGAACTTACACGGAAGCGAAGTGAATTACATTGGTGGGTATGAAGTTCAAGTTGAAAATTATGAAGCGCTTGAGCAAGTGAGAGATCCCTTGTGGGAAGCTATTCCGTATGATTTGTTCGTCATTCCCCTCACCGACCGCAATCCAGAAATCTTTGCTTGGTTGGAAATGTTAGACGTCAACGTTGTAATCATTGTGGTTCTAATGGTAGTGCTATCCATTGTGAACATGACCTCTGCATTGCTTATTCTCATTCTCGAGAGACAATCGTTTATTGGAACATTAAAATCCATGGGATTACCGAATCCAATTTTGTTGCGCGTCTTCCTTTGGCACGCTGCACACATCATTGGAAAGGGAGTAATAATTGGAAATGTCCTCGGTATTGGAATCGCTCTGTTTCAGAAATACACCGGATTTTTCAAATTAGATCCAGCGAATTACTACGTTTCTGAAATTCCCATTCTCATGAATCCTACGGAAATAGTTGTATTGAATGCGCTTACGCTTTGCGTTTGCGTATTGGCCATGATTCTTCCATCGCTGTATGTATCAACCTTCCGACCAGCAGAGTCGATCAGAAAAAATTAAATCTTCCAACCTACCTTCGCAGTATGAAGTATCACGAAAATATTCTTGGAACTATTGGCAATACACCTATGGTGAAATTAAACACCATAGTGAAAGACATTCCAGCGTTAGTGTTGGCAAAAGTGGAAACCTTTAATCCTGGCAATTCAATCAAAGACCGTATGGCGTTGAAGATGATTGAAGATGCGGAAAAAGACGGAAGATTAAAACCAGGAGGAACCATTATCGAAGGAACTTCAGGAAACACCGGAATGGGTCTAGCAATTGCGGCGATCATGAAAGGATACAAGTGCATTTTCACAAGTACAGACAAACAGAGTAAAGAGAAGTTCGATGCACTTCGTGCGTTAGGAGCAGAAGTTATAGTTTGTCCAACCGATGTGGATCCAGAAGATCCACGCTCGTACTACAGCGTTTCATCTCGCTTAGAAAAAGAAACACCAAATTCTTGGAAGCCGAATCAATATGACAACCCAAGCAATGCTCAAGCGCATTACGAATCTACAGGTCCAGAGATTTGGGATCAAACCGATGGAAAGATTACGCACTTGGTTGTTGGTGTTGGAACAGGTGGAACCATTTCCGGAACCGCTCGTTTTTTGAAAGAAAAAAATCCGAATATTCAAGTGCTTGGAATAGACACTTACGGTTCAATTTTCAAAAAATACAAGGAGACGGGCGAGTTTGACAAAAACGAAATATATGCCTACGTGACCGAAGGTATTGGTGAAGATTTCCTTCCTGAAAATGTTGACTTCAGCTTAATTAATCACTTCGAAAAAGTAACCGACAAAGACGCTGCGATTTACACACGTAAAATTGCAAAAGAAGAAGGGATATTCGCTGGAAACAGCGCAGGATCAGCCATGGCTGGTGTCATTCAAATGAAAGATAGATTCAAAGAAGGAGATGTTGTGGTAGTCATTTTTCACGACCACGGAACTCGCTACTTAGGCAAAATGTTCAACGACGAATGGATGAAATCAAAGGGTTGGTTATAACCCTTTCGTTTTACTTCTTGGCGTGAGCTTTAATGACGTTTGAAATAATTTCAACGCATTGCATAATCTCGGCTTCAGTGATACACAACGGCGGAGCAAAACGAATAATGTTTCCGTGGGTTGGCTTGGCCAGTAAACCATTATTCGCAAGGTCTACACAAATATTCCAAGCCGCTTCACTCTCTTCGTTATCATCGATCACCACAGCGTTCAACAATCCTTTCCCGCGAACAAGCGTAACCAACGAAACTTCGCTTTGAAGTTTTCTCATTTCGCTTCTGAATAATTCTCCTAAGCGCTCTGAATTTTCTGCCATGTTTTCATCTCGAAGCACTTCCAACGCAGCTGTAGCAACTGCGCAAGCCAATGGATTTCCACCATAGGTGCTACCGTGTTCGCCTGGTTTAATGGTCAAAATAATTTCATTGCTGGAAAGAACAGCACTTACTGGCAATACACCTCCTGAAAGCGCCTTTCCTAAAACCAAAATATCGGGCTTCACATTTTCATGATCGCATGCCAACATTTTTCCTGTACGCGCCAATCCGGTTTGAACTTCATCTGCAATCATCAATACATTGTACTTCGTGCACAACGCACGCACTCCCGCTAAATATCCTTCATGCGGAACAACAACGCCCGCTTCCCCTTGAATAGGTTCGAACATGAATCCTGCAATGTTCGGATCGCTCGATAAACAAGTTTCTAATGCATTCAAATCATTGTACGGAATAGATAGAAAACCAGGCATATAAGGACCAAAGCCTGCATAGCTGCTAGGATCCTGAGAAGTAGAAATTGCAGCCAATGTTCTTCCCCAAAAATTCCCTTCAACAAAAACTATTATAGCTTGGTTGTCTGCAATGCCTTTCACCTTATAACCCCACTTGCGTGCAAGCTTTACAGCAGTCTCTCCGCCTTCAACACCCGTATTCATCGGAAGAACTTTTTCATAACCGAAATACTCAGTAATGAACTTTTCATAGGTCCCCAATTCACTATTATAAAACGCACGAGAAGTAAGTGTCACTTTCTCAGCTTGATCTTTCAATGCTTGAATAATTTTCGGATGGCAGTGCCCTTGATTTACTGCAGAATAAGCCGAAAGAAAATCGAAATACTCCTTCCCTTCTAAATCCCAAACCTTCGCGCCTTTCCCCTTCGCAATGACTACCGGAATCGGATGGTAATTGTGAGCTCCATAATTGTCTTCCAATTCCATGGCTTGCGCCGAAGTAAGATTTGAATTCATCTCAGTTAATTTTCAGCGAATTTAGAATGGGAATGTTGTATTTTTGCAATCCAAAATATTTATTATGTCAGGAAACCGCACTTTTACGATGATTAAGCCAGATGCAACAGCTGCTGGTAACACAGGAAAAATCATTGACAAAATCATTGAGTCAGGATTCACTATCCGCGCAATGAAATTAACACAACTTACTCTAGAAGATGCTTCTCGTTTTTACGAGGTTCACAAAGAGCGTTCATTCTACGGAGAATTAGTAGAATACATGACTAGCGGACCAATCGTGGCTGCTATTCTTGAAAAAGATAACGCTGTTGAAAGCTTCAGAACACTTATTGGTGCTACTGATCCTACAAAAGCAGACGAAGGAACTATCCGTCGCATGTTTGCTACAAGTATTGCTGCTAACGCAGTTCACGGTTCAGATAGCGACGAGAATGCGGCCATTGAAGGTTCATTCTTCTTCTCTAAGCGCGAGCAAGTTTAAGTTTTTAAATAAAAACTGAAAAAACATCGGGAGCTCGCTTTAATTAGCAGCTCCCGATTTA
>Ga0192647_103075_pt1 | contig 10145 bp, 7 predicted proteins | sample LauGreFa1BDMLBSN_2_FD_133046 | JGI IMG/M metagenome (GOLD analysis project Ga0192647, IMG submission 133046) | Freshwater lake microbial communities from Lake Michigan, USA - Fa13.BD.MLB.SN - reassembly | ecosystem: Environmental > Aquatic > Freshwater > Lake | place: Lake Michigan, USA...
TCACCGTATCTTGGTTCGTCAAATGATTTGCTTGGTGTTGGCACGGCTTATGATACCCAAGCTCTGGTTGTATCTGGAACAGGTCTTGTCTCGACCCCCGCAGTTGCGACAGGCACGCGTGCGATTGCACCGCTGAATCAGACTTTCGTTCCAAACGAGACATTAGGTGAAAATCTGATGACATTCACGGTTGACGGGATCGTTGGTACGATCTCATTACCCGTACGTGCTTATACAGGTGATACCTTTGCATCTGCCATACAAGAACGTGTCAACCAAATTGAAGACGAGGTTACAGGTAGAACGGTCAGCGGTGTTCGCGTGCAGTTTGATGTTGATAATAATAGGCTTGTTTTCACGTCTGGAACAAAGGGCCGTACCTCGCAGATCAACGTAGTAGGACATCCGAATTACGGACTTCGAAATGTCTCTGTTGATCCTGGAAAAGTGCCGGTTATCACCAACCTGAAGCAAGCGACGGACGCGGATGACAACAAGCTCTTCATTAATGAGAATGGTGAGATTATCACGCAGGATCCTGGTGAAACACAAAACTGGTTCCCGCTCTATCTCGATCAGGGCGAGTTGACGTTCGATACGTTCGGTAAGCTCGATTCGCCGAAAGAAGGTGTTATTTACTCGCCGTTCGATCCGGCCAACGGTTCGAACCTGATCAATCTCGCAATTGATTACGGCAAGTTCTCGACACAGTTCTCACAGCCCTTCTCGGTGCTTTCACTCCAGCAGGACGGATATCCTTCCGGGCGTCTTGATGGTCTGAACATCGATGCGAACGGAACTGTGCGTGCCAACTACACGAACGGTCGCACGGAAGCGCTTGGCAAACTGATCCTTGCCAATTTTGCGAACCCGAACGGACTGAAGCAGGTTGGTAACGCGAACTATGTTGCAACATCGGTGTCGGGAGATGCAAGCCTTGGTCAAGCGGGTGGTGATGGTTTCGGGTCGATCCAGTCGGGATCGCTCGAGCGATCAAACGTCGACATCACGGAAGAACTCGTCAATTTGATCACCGCGCAACGTAACTTCCAGGCGAATGCGAAGGCGATTGAAACGACTACCACGCTCACGCAGACGATTATCCAAATTCGCGGATAAGATCTTACAGAATGCCGGGCTGATCTTCAGGATTGGTCCGGCATTCCTATTGTGTGCCTCACTGAAGGTTATTTCTATTCAGTAATGTGTGTTCAAGCACTTTTTCAATTTTTTTTAGATTTATTCTCGGCCCCTTCCGGGTATTTTTGGCCCTAAAGAGGCCCAACTCTCAACTTTATCGGCTATGGCACAACACTTGCTAGGAGAGTGTGAGATGTCATGAATTTGGCGTTTCGCAACGCCTTATTGAAAGTCGACGAGAGTTTATCATGGATCGTATCGCGCAAGTCACGCTCAACACGATGCGTCAGGTTGGTCAAACGCAACGGCTTGTTGCTGCCAATCTGGCCAACCAGAATACAATCGGCTTTCGTCGTGACCTGAATTTCAATATTGGTTCGCTTTACCTCGAAGGTAGGGGGCAAGCGGAGGACCGGGTTTTCTCGCTCACTCAAAAGGGCGGGATTGATACAACGGGTGGTTCGCTGATCCCGACCGAACGGCCGCTCGATGTTGCCATTAGTGGTGACGGGTTCATGGTTGGGCAGACCAGCACCGGTGAAAAGATACTCACGCGGCGCGGTGATCTGACGCCTGACAATAATGGCGTTTTACGAAATGGTGATGGTAACGCGATCACCAGCGGCGGTGCTCCGATTGTTCTACCTCCTTATGATAAAATTGAGATCGCCAAGGATGGTACAATTTCCTATCGGCCCGTCGGCGGGGAAGGTAATTTGATGGTACCGGCTGGTCGTATTGATCTTGTGAACGTCCCAAACGCAAAAATCACAAAGGGGCTTGATAGCTTCTTGCGTACCGAAGACGGGGTTATTCCGGCCAATGATGCCAAGATAAATTTATCGTCTGGGTTCATTGAAAGCAGCAATGTCAATTCCGTCGAATCGATGGTCGAAATGATCCAGCTTCAACGGTCTTATGAACTGCAGGTCAAAATGCTGGGCGTAGCGAAAGAGATCGATACGGAAACTTCAAAGCTGATGCGATCAAGCGGCTAATTTTCTAGATATTCCAGAGGAGTTCTTCCCATGCCTGATGCACTGCACGTCGCAAAAACCGGATTGAATGCGCAACAACAGCGCATGAGTGTGATTTCGAACAATCTCGCCAACGTTAATACGGTCGGGTTCAAACGTGATCGCGCCAATTTCGAAACATTGCTTTATCAGGATCTTCGCGCCGCAGGTGCGCAGACTTCTCAAAATACCGAATTGCCAACGGGTCTATCGATCGGCACCGGCGTAAGGATTGTCTCATCCGAGAAAAATTATAGCCAGGGCAATATCATCAATACGGATAACTCCCTTGATGTGACCATCGAGGGCAAGGGCTTTTTTCAGGTGCTTATGCCGGACGGAAATGTCGGCTACTCGCGCGCCGGAAATTTCAGCCGCAATTCAACCGGTTTGCTGGTGACATCCAATGGATATCCGGTGGAGCCAGCCATTACTATTCCGGAAAATGCCACCACAATCAGCATCTCGGGAGACGGTATCGTATCGGCTTCAATTCCAGGCCAAGCTGCTTCTCAGGTTCTTGGCAATTTCGAGCTCGCTTCCTTTCCCAACGAGAATGGCTTGAAGCCTGTCGGCGAGAACTTCGCTTTGGCAACAGGTGCATCGGGTGCCCCGATTGTGGGTGCTCCGGGGACGAATGGTGTTGGAAAGCTTCTGCAGGGCGCGCTCGAGTCATCGAATGTGAACGTGGTGGAAGAACTTGTGAGCATGATCGAAACGCAGCGGGCTTATGAAGTCAATTCCAAAGCGGTCAGCGCTGTCGATCAGATGCAAAAATTCCTCGTTCAAAATATCTAAGGATTAAGAGCATGAAACTGATTAAAGCACTTCTCCTTGTTTCCACTGCTGCGCTTGCAGGTTGCTCCGCGCAACGGGAGGCCAAGATTTCAGCAAGCTATCAGGGCGACTATGACAAGGTTGTTTCCTCGCATGAAAAGAGTGCGGATGGCGCAATTTACTCTGCCGCCAATCCGGGCTTTTTTGTCGGAGACCGGCGCGCCCGAGCTGTTGGTGACGTGTTGACGGTGACGCTTGCAGAAACAACCAATGCGTCGAAATCGGCAGATGCAACGCTTGCGCGGGATGGGTCAAATTCAGTGACCTTACCACCAGCCATTTTCGGCCCGCTTGGAATCGCTTCACCTGTGCTGACCGATGCCAATTTGGGCGCCGCTTCAACGCAAGACTATTCCGGCTCCGGCGAGGCAAACCAAAGCAACAGCATCACAGGTACCCTGACGGTCATGGTTACGAGGGTCTACCAGAACGGCAATATGTGGGTTGAAGGCCAGAAGATGCTGACGCTCAACAATGGTGAAGAGTTTGTGCGGATTAGTGGTCTCGTGCGGCCCGAGGATATCGCTGCAGGAAACACCATCGTATCCGGGCGAATTGCCCAGGCGCAAATCAGCTACACGGGTTCAGGGGATTTGGCTGATGCCAGCCGGCAGGGTTGGTTCGGTCGCTTTTTCGGATGGGCCGCTCCGATCTAATGAAGGATCATATTATGCGTAATGCCATGAAAGCGTTTCAATTCCTTCCCGTAGTTCCTCTCTTTTTGGGGTTGACGCTGGGTTCTGCGCTCGCGCAAAGCACCGCTCTCACAGGCGAGCGTGTGAAAGACCTGGCTTCGGTTGCGGGCGTACGCTCCAACCAACTGGTCGGATATGGAATTGTCGTTGGCCTCAACGGAACCGGCGATGGGAACGTGGCTGCTACGCTGCAAAGCATTCAGAGCATGGTATCCCGGTTCGGGTTGAATATTGATGCCGCATCGCTGAGTGCAAAGAATGCGGCAGCGGTGATGGTGACTGCGGAGTTGCCCGCTTTTTACAAACCGGGCCAACGGCTCGATATCTCGGTTGCCGCGTTGGGCAAGGCATCAAGTCTTGTCGGCGGTACGCTGCTGATGACCCCCCTCGTCGGCGCCGATAACGAGACCTATGCCATGGCGCAGGGTAACCTCGCGGTAGGCGGCCTTGGTGTGTCAGGCGCAAATGGTTCGAAGACCACTGTAAATGTTCCAACAGCGGGACGTATTCCCGGAGGCGCATCGGTCGAGCGGACCGTTGCCACACCGTTCGAGTCCATGCCTGCTTTGCTGTTGAATTTGAACACGCCGGATTTTACGACCGCGCTGCGTTTGACGCAGGCGATTGATGCGGTCATGGGACCGGGAACGGCTTCGGCGATTGATGCATCAACGGTTCAGGTGAATGCACCGAAAGATTTGAACCAACGGGTTGGCTTCATGTCGGCTATTCAGGATATCCGCGTCGATGCTGCGGCGCCACCTGCGCGTGTGATTGTCAATTCGCGGACGGGTACGATTGTGATCGGGGAAGGTGTGCGGCTCTCACCGGCAGCTGTTTCCCATGGCAGTATGACGGTCAAGATTACTGAGGGAGCGAATGTAACCCCGGGGACCCCAGCGGTCGTGGGAGAGGCAGGAATTGTAGCACCAACGCCGGCAACAGTAACACCAACGAGCCAGATCGATATCAAGCAGGATCCTGCAAAGATGTTTCTGTTTGCGCCAGGCGTGCTGCTTTCCGACATTGTGAATGCGGTGAATTCGGTAGGCGCGTCACCAAGTGATCTCGTTGCCATTCTCGACGCGTTGAAACAGGCTGGTTCGCTTCGCGCCGAACTGATCATTATTTAAGGACTGATGCGATGTCTGAATTCAAGATCAATCCCGGCACAACAGGGCTGGCCCGGCATTCCTCGCTTACATTGTCGGAAGCCCGGGGGATCGGGCAAAAGCCGACACTGGAGCAGGCAGCCAACGGTTTCGAAGGCATCTTTCTCAAAACCATGATGAAAGAGATGAGCGAAGCCAAGCTTGATGACGGGGCATTGGAGTCCGAAGCTGAAAAGCCTTTCCAAACCATGCTGCATGACCGCTATGCGGATTTGGCTGGCGGTAAATCCGGTTTCGGAATCGGGGAATCAATCCGGAAAATGTTTGCCAAGAATGTTGCGCCCGAAGCGCAATAAATACGTCCCAAAACTCAACCGTCGACCAAACGTAGAAGGCGAAGTTCGTGGCAGATATTCTTAGTATCGGAAGTGCTGGATTGAGTGCCTACAGGCGCTCGCTGGAGGTTACCGGTAACAATATCACCAATGTGAATACTGAAGGGTATGCGCGCCGCGATGCGCAACTATTAGGTGTTGGTGAAGCAACGACGTCACCTACCTTACTTCGCACTGACTCCGGAAATGGCGTTATGGTGGATGTTGTCCGTCGGGCAACCAATACTTTTTTACAGACCGAGGCCTGGTCAGCGACTGCTTCTGCTTCGATGTTGGAAGCGTTCTCTGATCGGATGGACAGGTTAGAAAAAACGGTATTTTCATCCGAGAATGATCTTGGAACCTATATTCAGGGATTTTTTGGAAAGGTTCAGGATCTCGCAAGCAACCCGACCTCATTGCCGGATCGAATCACGGTTATTGGATCCGCCGGACAGTTGGTAGATCGCTTTCAAGATTTATCACGAACATTGACGCGGGAAATTACGGCAATTTCAACCGATGCAATGGATCAATTGAGCGAGGTTAACGCGCTGACGCTACAGATTTCTAAAATCAATACACAATTGAATAGTAATATAGGGTTTGCGCAAAAATCTAATGATATGCTTGACCGCCGTGACAGCTTGCTGAACCAACTTGTCAAACTGATTGGTGTGACGGTTGACGAGAATTCGCGCGGCGCAGTCGACGTATATATCGGTGAGGGAACCGGTGGGATCGCTCTCGTTTCAGGAAGTGTTGCCAAGACGCTCGCGGTGACTAAATCTGGGGATAGTATCAATTTTGTGATTGATCCCTATCAGGCTGCAACGCCAATCGGACAATTGACTGGTGGCTCACTTGCGGGAATTGTCGACTATAATGATCAGTTGATGACAAGTTATGAGCAACTTAACAGAATTGCCGCGAGCGTTGCAGTAAATTTCAATAGGCAGCATGTTCAAGGCATTGATCTAAATGGTAATTCTGGATTGCCGTTTTTTTCGACGGATAATCTCAAAGCGGAACCGTCTCTCGCAAATACCGGTAGAGCGATAGTAACGGTTGATTTAAAGACTGCCAGTTTAACTGGTTCCGAGGATTATCTTGCAAAATATAATGCTGAAACCGATCTTTGGACGATAACTGCAGCAGTTTCTGGAAATAGTTCATCTGGAAAATCGTCTATTTTGATTGACGGAGTGGCGGTAAGTTTTGCAGGCCAACCCAAGGATGGCGATGTTTTTGCGATTTCACCGTTGAAAAATGCAGCTGCGGCAATTCGGGTTCTGATTGACGACCCACAGCAATTGGCGATAGCGCTTCCCCAACTCGCCCAGATTGGTTCATCCAATTCGGGATCCGCAACGCTCTCGTTGAATTTGGCTCAGACGAGCCCTTTCCCGTCCAACTTGAAATCGATGGCGATCTTTTCCCAATCAATTTCACCTGCCTCTGCACTAACGCTGCGAAATGACGGTGTCGTTGCCGGTATTCCATCGGGCGCAAGCAATGTCAGGTTATTTTCTTTCGGTGGGATTTCTGCAGCTAATTTCATCTCTAGTGATCTTTTTTCGATTCCGGGAGATATATTGAATGCGGGCGCGCCGATACTCAAATTAAAAGTAGATGGTTTGTCAAAATCGATCACGCTTTTCCCAGACGGACTAACTGAAGGTCAATTGAGTTCGGATGATCTGATGGGGCAGGTGGTTAAAGAGATCAATCGTGCGCTTGATGCGGATGACGTCTCGATCTCAGGAATTTCAGGAAAAGTATTTGCGAGTTCGCTTGATGGTGTGCTGACAATCAATGCGTTGGGTAATTTCACGATTTCAGAGGCTGCTATTCTTGATGGGTCAACTGAACTTGCTGAAGGGTTGGTTGAGGTTACGTCACCTCCGTCAGACATCCAGATCATGACCCAGGAAGGCAGGCAACTGGCAGGGGACGCACTGACGCCTGCTGAAGCAGCAGCACTTTTGACAGAGGTAAACGGATTTAGCGCCGAGGCTGTGTATCATCCGACAGACAGCACCGACGGATATCGTGATATAGCGATCACCAGAACCCTTAATCCTCTGACAGTGGAGGAAAATAACTCATCGACATCGACACTATCGGTACTCGCTTTTCCTGAGGCGGATACAGCCTTTCGGTTGCCAGGTTCAAATCCGCTTGCTGGCGCGGTATATGTCATGGCTGTTGATGGACTTTCGAGCACGCGTCTCGCGGGCAGTGATATTGCGGGAAAGGGCACTGAAGCTATCAACTCTTTGCTTATTGACCGATTAAACTTAGTCGCCTCGCAACGGTCATTTGACGGAACAGCCGTCTCATTTGATCCTGATATGCGGTCAGCGTCGTTTACTGTTACGGTAAATGGTGATGATAATCTTGTCACATTTATGCGTGACGTGACTCCCATTGGCGAGGTGCTTGATACTGGTGTTTTCACAGTGATTGGTGACACTGGAATTGCCATAACTCTTATTGATGACCCGTCTAATCTTCCTGATAAAAAGGTGAGGATGACCCTGCCGAATGCGCTCACAAGCAGTGCACCAACTATTTCTTTTTCGGGTCAAGACGTAACGTCAATGGGCCTTTCAGGGGACTTGACACAACGCCTTCAGGCTTCGCGCACTTTGGGCATTGATCTGACGGATGAAAGTAAGACAATCAAAGTTGCACGAAATGGCTCGACTTTCGAAATTGTTCTCTCAGGCGAAACAGGCTCAGACGGGACGTCAGGAGTTTCGTGGTCGGTTGTGAATGGAAAACTCGTCCTCGAAGCTGAAGCTTCCCATCCGGGGCTTTCTATTGTCTCGGGGAGTATTGAGGAGCGTGATAACGCAGTAGCACTTGGGTTCATGGGTTCCGACCTTACTCTCTCCGTCAATAGGCTTGCCGGAGGTGAAGTTGGATCATTTACATTGGTCTCGACGGTAATAGATCGACCGTCGTCTACTGCGTTGGTTGATACATCTCTGAGTGTTTCGCGCATTGGGCAATCTTTGATGGTTCACGGTCCGATTCCAGAGGATCTGATCATAGCGGCAAAGGCGCAGCCTGGAGGTTCAAGCAGACTGGCAGCCCGGTTTGATCCTAATTTTAAGCGCGTTGCGCCAACTATGCCAGACGTTGATATCGAAGTTACGGCTGAGGGCACAATAGAGATCTTTGATCATACGACCCGGGCAAGTTTGGCCACACGGGCATTCCGTGAAGGACTACCCGTGAGTTACATGGGCGCGTCGTTCACACTTAGAGGTAATTCAGAAATTGGCGACGAATTTTCCATTTCGACGGATCCAACCCGCACGGGGGATAATCGTAACGGATTACTTCTGGCGGAGTTGCAGAGCTCGGATGCAATGGGAAAAAATTCTGGAAGTTTTCAGGAAATTTATTCCACCGAAATTGCAAAAATGGGTGCAACGTCTTTAGCGGCGAAAAAAAGCGCTGAGGCTTCAAAAGGGTTAGCTCTGAGCGTGGATGCTGCCTATGCGGAGGCAACCGGAGTAAGCCTAGATACTGAAGCCGGGGAGTTGATGAAGTTCCAGCAAGCTTATCAAGCGTGCGCGCAAGTTATCAGAACTGCCCAGACTCTATTTGATGCAATATTGGCCGCGATGTAAGGATGATCCATGCAAATTAGCACCAAGCAATTCTATGCTTCACAATTGGCGTCGATGGCTGAAAGCCAATCGAAAATAGGTCGCCTACAGCAAGAGATTTCAACGGGAAAGAAGCTCATGCAGCCTTCTGATGATCCGTCAGCTTATGCCAAGGTTTCCGCTTTAAAGCAGACGGAAGCAGAATTTGGTCAGTATGATCGCAATATTGCTGTGGCAAAGCAGCGTCTCTCTCAGGAAGAAAATGCTCTAGCAGAGGCGTGTAATGCTGCGATCAGATTACGAGAATTGGCAATTGCCGGTGCTAGTGACACCTATGGACTTTCTGATCGGCAAACCATTGCTACGGAAATGCGACAACTTTCCGAGCAGTTAGCATCCATTGCCAACATAACTGATAGCAATGGCGATTATTTGTTCAGTGGTTTCCAAGCAAGTATAAAACCTTTTATTCTCGATGATCAGGGTGTGATCCAGTTCAATGGCGACTCAGGTCGCCGCGAAATCGAAATAGCAAAGGGAGTTCGAACTGCAAGCTCAAGCAGTGGATCTGAGATTTTTATGCAGGTTCGTTTGCCTGAAGGGCAGAATAAAAGATCTATTTTTGATATCGTAAAAGGTGCTGCTGATGCATTGGCGGCAGGTGAATCCTCTAAGGATTACGTTGACCAAATGAAGGCCACTTTAGATCATTTCACTGTCTATCAGACAATTGCCGGATCTAGATTACAAAAAGTTGAAAGCGTCGAGCAACTTGGCTCGAACTCGGTAGCAAGTTCAAAAATCATGCGTGCCGGGATGGAGGATGCCAATATTGAGCAATTGGCAACTGACATGCAGCACAGTCTCCTCCTTCTAAATGCTTCCCAGACGACCTTTTCGCGGATATCCCAATTATCATTGTTTAACTACATGAAGTAAGTATTGAGTCTCTTACGCGCCACTCGATGATGAAGTAGTTTGATCGGGCTCCGTTGGCCTCTCGACAAATGAGGCAGCTGTGTAGAGTTGCTTGATAATCGGAAGATGGTCGAGCAGTTCGGACCATTCGAGATCAAAGGGCGGTCCCATCCATTGGCCTGTTTTTTTAAGGCGATCTGTACGTTCTTTGACTTTGGCCCGAATGTCATCAATGGCCATCAACTCTTCCGGCGTAAGAGTATTGAGTTTTTGCTGAAAGATTTGGGCCTCAAGGGTGTTGAGAGGCTCCAAGATAGTGGCTTTTTCCCTTCGAAGTGCGGCCGCCTCCTGCTCTAACGCCTCGACCCGGCGCATTTCACGCAAACGATCCTGAATTTCTTTGAATTGAATATTCTGCTGATATTGTTGA
>Ga0192647_103076_pt1 | contig 10142 bp, 8 predicted proteins | sample LauGreFa1BDMLBSN_2_FD_133046 | JGI IMG/M metagenome (GOLD analysis project Ga0192647, IMG submission 133046) | Freshwater lake microbial communities from Lake Michigan, USA - Fa13.BD.MLB.SN - reassembly | ecosystem: Environmental > Aquatic > Freshwater > Lake | place: Lake Michigan, USA...
TATCAGCGCCAATTGAACACAGCCATCAAGCGCGCTCGCTTCTTGGCCATGTTGCCTTACAGCGACCAGCACAAAGTTTAAGGAGAACAACCATGCAAATCATTCTGCTCGATAAGGTTGTGAACCTTGGCAATTTGGGTGAAATCGTTAAAGTGAAAGACGGTTACGCTCGCAACTTCTTGATCCCCAGCGGTCGTGCACGTCGCGCCACTGAAGCCAACAAAGCCGAGTTTGAAGCACGCCGTGCTGAACTCGAAAAAGCCGCTGCTGCCAAATTGGCCGAAGCGCAAGCTCAAGGTGAAAAACTGGCTGGCGCAGTGGTCAAGATCACTCAGAAAGCTGGCGTTGATGGCCGTTTGTTCGGTTCCGTCACCAACCACGACATTGCGGAAGAGTTGAACAAGTCAGGCTACGCCTTGGCCAAGTCACAAATTCGCATGCCCAACGGTCCTATCAAAATGGTGAGCGAATCTTCCGTGGCTGTGGCTTTGCACACAGACGTGGTGGTTGAAGTAACTGTTTCTGTCTACGGCGAAACAGCTTAATTTCAAGCTCTCCCCCAAAGCCGCCTGTCGCATGAAGTTTGCGACAAGCGGCTTTTTAGTTTCTGGCCCCTTATTTGGTTTATGCACAAGAATTGATGCACTTACCAAGGACTTATCCACAGGCTTGTCCAATGACCAAAAGGCCTGTCATGCGTAAGATCGGGGTCTACACATTGAATGTCCATGTCAGCACTTTTTTCGCCCCAATCTCACTCTGAATCCGATCTTGGATTTAGCGCCGTTAGTCAAGATCAACAAATTGCGCAGCTGCGCGTCCCGCCGCACTCCATTGAGGCTGAGTCGAGTGTGTTGGGAGGTTTGTTGCTTGACAATTCGGCCTGGGATCGAATGGGCGACTTGCTCATTGACAACGATTTTTATCGACACGAACACAAGCTGATCTTCGGAGCCATTGCGGCTTTGATCAATGGGTCAAAGCCTGCAGATGTGATCACGGTCTACGAGCATTTGCAAAACCAAGGCAAATCCGAAGGCATGGGTGGCTTGGCTTATTTGAACTCCTTGGCCCAGTACGTGCCCAGCGCCAGCAACATTCGCCGTTATGCTGAAATTGTGCGAGAGCGATCAATTCTGCGCAAGTTGGTCACGGCCAGCGACGAAATTGCCACTAACGCATTCAGCCCACAAGGCCGCGCCGTCGAAAAAATCTTAGACGAGGCTGAACAAAAAATCTTCAACATCGGTGAAGAAGGCTCGCGCATGAAGCAGGGCTTTCAGTCGATGGACACCTTGGTGGTCGATCTCATGGACCGCGTGCAAGAGATGGCCGACAACCCCAATGACATCACGGGTGTGCCCACCGGTTTCTACGATCTAGACCGCATGACCTCAGGCTTGCAGGCCGGTGACTTGGTGGTGATCGCTGCGCGACCTTCCATGGGTAAGACGGCCTTTGCCATCAACATTGCCGAACACGTGGCGCTCAATGAAGGATTGCCAGTGGCTGTGTTTTCCATGGAGATGGGGGCTGCTCAATTGGCCGTTCGTGTGGTGGGCTCCATTGGCCGAATTGACCAGGGCCACTTGCGCACGGGCAAGCTTTCCGATGAAGAATGGCCACGCCTCACAGACGCCATTGAAAGACTTCGAACGGTGTCATTGCACATCGATGAAACACCGGGTCTGACGACCAGTGAACTGCGTGCCAACGCGCGCCGTTTGGCTCGCAAGTGTGGCAAGTTGGGTTTGATTGTGGTTGACTATTTGCAACTCATGAGCGGCTCATCAGGCTCTGATGGCGACAACCGGGCCACTGAGTTGGGCGAAATATCTCGGGGCCTCAAAATGTTGGCCAAAGAGTTGCAATGTCCAGTCATTGCTTTGTCTCAGCTCAATCGCGGTGTTGAACAAAGAACCGACAAGCGCCCCATGATGAGCGACTTGCGAGAGTCGGGTGCCATTGAGCAAGACGCCGACATCATCATGTTCATTTACCGTGATGACTATTACAACAAAGACTCCAAAGACCCAGGCGTGGCCGAGATCATCATTGGCAAGCAGCGCAATGGCCCCACGGGCGCCGTTCGCTTAACCTTCTTGAAACCTCTCACTCGCTTTGAGAGCTTGGCATCGGGCAGCGACAGCGGCGACTATTGAAGCCCATTAGGGGGCGCCGCCCGCTTATCGAACGCTTATCGGCCCCTTATCGCCCGCTGTGAATCAAAGCACCTCGCTGGCAAAGTCTGCCAGACGCGATCTTTCTCCGCGCGCCAGGGTGATGTGGCCACCATGTGCCCAGCCTTTGAAGCGATCAACGGCGTAAGTCAGACCCGAAGAGCCTTCGGTGAGGTAGGGCGTATCGATTTGCGCCAAGTTGCCCATGCAAATGATCTTGGTGCCAGGGCCAGCACGTGTGATCAAGGTTTTCATCTGCTTGGGCGTTAGGTTTTGAGCTTCATCGATGATCACGTATTTGTTCATGAAGGTTCGACCCCGCATGAAGTTCATGCTTTTGATTTTGATGCGGCTGCGAATCAATTCGGTGGTGGCCGCACGGCCCCATTCACCCGCATTGCCGCCATCGCCTTTGGCCAAAAACTCTAGGTTGTCGTCCAATGCGCCCATCCAAGGACCCATCTTTTCTTCTTCGGTGCCTGGCAGAAAACCAATGTCTTCGCCCACACTCACTGTGGCGCGGGTCATGATGATTTCGGTATAGCGGCGGTCGTCTAGTACTTGGGTGAGTCCTGCCGCCAAGGCCATGAGAGTCTTGCCAGTACCAGCAGTACCTGCCAAGGTGACAAAGTCAATTTCTGGGTCGGTCAGCATGTTCATGGCAAAGTTTTGTTCGCGATTGCGAGTGGTCACACCCCACACTGCATTTTTGGCATGACCAAAATCTTTGAGTGTTTTCAATACGGCTGTTTTGCCTCTGATCTCTGTCACGCGTGCATACAAGCTTGGTTCGCCAGGTGCTTCTAGGAACACAAACTGATTGATTAGCAAACTTGGGACCAAGGGACCGCTAAAACGGTAGAAGGTGTAGCTGCCTTGTTGCCAACTTTCAATGGCTTTCCCATGGCGATTCCAGAAGTCTGAAGGCAAAGCCAGGGCGCCTGAGTACATCAGGTCGCCATCTTCCAGAACTTTGTCGTTTTGATAGTCTTCTGCAGCCATGCCCAAAGCCCTGGCTTTGACGCGCATGTTGATGTCTTTGGACACCAGCACCACCTCACGCGGTGCGTGCAGTTTGCCCAAGGCTTGCACCACGCCCAAAATTTGGTTGTCGGCTTTGCCTTGCGGCAAGCTCATGGGCAAGCTGACATCCATGATTTGGGTTTGGAAGAACAGCTTGCCGCTGGCTTCAATGTGGCCTGTGCCGCTGAGGGGCAGGCCCTTTTGCATGTCAGATTCAGGCGCAGCTGCTAAGGCATCGAGCGAGCGGCTGGTTTGTCTGGCATTTCGAGCCACCTCTGTCATGCCTTTTTTGTGACTGTCTAACTCTTCCAAAACAATCATGGGCAAGTAGATGTCGTGTTCTTCAAATTGGAACAGACACATGGGGTCGTGCATCAAGACGTTGGTGTCTAGCACAAACAATTTGGTGGGACCATTGTGCTTTTTAACAGGCTTTGGTTTCTTAGCGGTGGCAGGCAAAGCCACACGGCTGTCCTTGCTGGCCACTGGGATGTCGGTAGAGATGTGGGTGGGCGTTGCCACGGGCTCGTTGTCAGTCAAATAGCCAGACTGCTCAGCAGCTGATTTCTTGGTGTTTGTTTTTTTAGCTGGCGCTTGAGGCCGAGCTGAAGTTAGGGGTGGTGTTGAAGTTTTTTCAGAGCGGGGGATGTTTTTGTTGGCAAGCAAAGAAGCGCGCTGTGTTGGTGCGGGGGGCAGTGGCATAAATCAAGGCCTCAGTAGAAAAAATAAAATCGATATCGCAAAGAAAAAGCCGCCTTGAGACCGAGGCGGCTTTGTTTAAATAGGCAATGGGGCTGTTATTCAGCGGCATGTCGCCATTATGCGGCTTTTTTCAGTGCCTTGACGGCTTTTAAAACATCTTCAACGTGACCTGGTACTTTCAAACCACGCCATTCTTCTTTGACCAAGCCATCGGGGCCAATCAGGAAGGTGCTGCGCTCTATGCCTTTGACTTTTTTGCCATACATGATTTTGTTCTTGACCACGCCAAACATATGGCACATTTTTTCTTCGGTATCGGCAATGAGTTCAAAAGGAAGTTCAAGTTTGGCCTTGAAATCGTCATGTGACTTCATATTGTCACGAGAGACGCCAAAAACAGTGGCACCGGCTTTGGCAAAGTCTTTGTATTTGTCGCGAAACTGCATGGCCTCAGTGGTGCAACCAGGTGTATTGTCCTTCGGGTAGAAGTACAAAATCATGATTTTGCCGTTGTGAGATGTGTTTGAAACCTTGAGTCCGCCCGTTGCGTTTGCTTCAAATTCAGGGAGGGGTTTGTTAACAACAATCGCCATAGAACTAATCTCACGTATCAGAAATGAACCGCATGACCGACCAATCTCGGAAGGAGACCCGTCTGGCGGCAATTGGGTATTTTATCCTGAAACCTGCCGGGTTTCTCCATTGGCGTTAAATCAGTTATGTCAGTTGGGCTCAGTCTTGGTGAGGAATTAGGGCCAAAACCACATGGCGGCCTTCACCCGCCAGCACATTGAAGGTACGGCAGGCGGCGCCGTTGTCCATGGTTTCCACTCCGATTCGCTTGTGAATCAAGCCCTGAATGAGTTTGGGGGATGGAAATCGGATGCGTTTACCACTGCCAAAAAGGACCAGTTCGGGGCCGAAGGGCAGAAGTTCGTCAAAAGAGGCTTGGGAGAGGTTTTCGAAGCTGTCGGCAGACCATTTTTGGGGTCCTTGAACCGAGCATAAAAGCAAGGGGCAGATTTGGGATATTCCGTTGACGACCACGCCTTCATCGCTGTAACTTTGAATGGCGTAAGCGTTGCTGGCATCGGGATGGAGTTTCATGCGTTGGTGTTTCTTAAAAATGGCCAGTTCTGTGGTCAAATTATAGGTTTTCCCAAGCGACAACACCCCTCGGAGGGATTTTGAAAACTATCCAAAAATCAGCCAAGCTCGCCAACGTTTGTTATGACATTCGCGGCCCCATCATGGACCGTGCCAGACAAATGGAGGAAGAGGGTCACAAAATCATCAAGCTCAACATCGGCAATTTGGCCGTGTTTGGCTTCGATGCGCCCGAGGAAATTCAACAAGACATGATCCGTAACCTGCCCAATTCGGCAGGTTATTCTGATAGCAAGGGCATTTTTGGTGCTCGCAAAGCGGTGATGCATGAAACGCAAAAACAGGGCATCAAGGGCGTTACCTTAGAGGATATTTATTTGGGCAATGGCGCCAGCGAATTGATCGTGATGGCCACCAATGCCTTGTTAGACAATGGCGATGAGCTGTTGGTGCCAGCCCCCGATTACCCCCTGTGGACGGCAGCGGCCAGTTTGTCGGGCGCAATGCCAGTGCACTATTTGTGCGACGAATCTAAGGGCTGGACGCCAAATTTGGCCGACATTCAAGCCAAAATCACGCCGCAGACCAAGGGCATTGTGGTCATCAATCCCAACAACCCCACTGGCGCTTTGTACAGCGACGACATTCTGCGAGGCATCATTGACATTGCCAGAAAACACAGCTTGGTCATTTTTGCAGATGAGGTCTACGACAAAGTTTTGTACGACGGTGTCAAGCACACGCCCATTGCCAGCTTGAGTCAAGACGTTTTGACACTCACTTTCAACTCATTGTCCAAAAGTTACCGCTCCTGCGGCTATCGTGCAGGTTGGATGATTGTCAGTGGCGACAAGCGTCCAGCGAAAGATTACATTGAAGGCTTGAACATGTTGTCCAACATGCGCCTTTGTGCCAATGTTCCTGGCCAGTGGGCTATTCAAACAGCGCTGGGTGGACACCAAAGCATCAACGAATTGGTCAATGAAGGCGGCCGATTGCGCAAACAGCGAGATCTGGCCTACGAACTCATCAACGCCATTCCAGGCGTGTCCTGTGTCAAGCCTGTCGCGGCCCTTTACATGTTCCCAAGGCTAGATCCTAAGGTGTACCCCATCGAAGATGACCAGCAATTTTTCCTTGAAATGTTGCAAGACACCAAAGTGATGTTGGTGCAAGGAACAGGCTTCAATTGGACGGCACCTGATCACTTCAGAATTGTGTTCTTGCCCCATCTGGACGATTTGCGTGAGGCCATTGGTCGGATGGCAAAGTTTTTAGAAAAAGCGCGACAGCGCTTTGGTACAGCGGTCTAAGTGAGAAAAAAATGAAACCGATTCAAGTTGGCCTGTTAGGCATGGGTACTGTGGGCAGTGGCACCTTCAATGTATTGCGCCGCAATCAAGAAGAAATCCAACGCCGTGCTGGCCGTGGCATTGAAATCACCATGGTGGCCGATTTGGATGTGGCCAAAGCGCAAGCTTTGGTGGGGCCCCATATCAAAGTGGTGAGTGATGCGCGGCAAATCATTGCCAATCCCGAAATTGACATTGTGGTTGAGCTCATTGGTGGTTACGGCATTGCCAAAAGCTTGGTCATGGAGGCCATTGCAGCAGGCAAGCATGTGGTTACTGCCAACAAGGCTTTGTTGGCTGTTCATGGCACCGAAATTTTTGCAGCGGCCCATGCCAAAGGCGTGATGGTGGCCTTTGAAGCTGCAGTGGCTGGTGGCATTCCAATCATCAAAGCATTGCGGGAAGGCTTAACAGCCAACCGAATTCAATGGGTGGCTGGCATCATCAATGGCACCACCAATTTCATTCTGTCCGAAATGCGCGACAAAGGTTTGGACTTTGATGTGGTCCTCAAAGAAGCTCAGCGCTTGGGTTATGCAGAGACCGATCCCACCTTCGACATTGAAGGCGTAGATGCTGCACACAAGGCCACACTCATGAGCGCCTTGGCCTTTGGAATTCCCGTTCAGTTTGACAAGGCCTACATTGAAGGCATTACCAAATTGGGTGCTGCCGACATCAAATACGCTGAGCAGTTGGGCTATCGCATCAAATTGCTCGGCATCACAAAGCGCACTGAAGCGGGCGTTGAGCTTCGCGTTCACCCCAGCCTGGTACCCACGCAGCGTTTGATTGCCAACGTTGAAGGTGCCATGAATGCTGTGATGGTGCAAGGCGATGCGGTGGGCACCACGCTTTATTACGGCAAGGGCGCAGGCTCTGAGCCAACAGCCAGTGCTGTGGTTGCCGATTTGGTGGATATCACGCGCTTGCACACCGCTGATCCATTGAACCGGGTGCCTCATTTGGCCTTCCAACCCGACGCCATGAGCAGCTTGAAAATCTTGCCCATGACCGATGTTGTGACCAGCTACTACCTGCGCCTGAGGGTGGCCGATGAGGCTGGCGTGCTGGCCAAACTCACAGGCTTGTTGGCAGAGGCCAACATCAGCATTGATGCTGTTTTGCAGCGTGAAGCCGACCAGGTAAGCCAAGCAGGTGAGAACCAAACAGATGTGATCATCCTCACGCACGACACGCGTGAAGGCACAATGAACGACGTGCTGGCGCAAATGCAAGCCTTGCCCACCGTGATGGCACCCATCACCAAAATTCGCAAAGAAGAGCTGAACTGATGCGCTACTTGTCCACCCGCGGTCATCCTGATCGCAAAAGGTTTTGCGAAATTTTGCTAGAAGGCTTGGCGCCAGATGGTGGCTTGTACTTGCCCGAAACCTATCCGCAGATATCACCCGCGCAGCTGGGCAATTTGCGCCAAGTTTTCAAAACCCAGGGCTATGCGGCATTGGCTTACGAAGTTTTGTCTTTGTACATCGATGACATTCCTTCCAGCGATTTGCGTGCCTTGTGCCAGAAAACATACACCGAAGCCGTCTTTGGCACGCCCGAAATTGTGCCCATCAAACCCATTCAAACCAAGGCAGAAATGGGCGCTCAGGTTTACTTGGAAGCGCTTTCCAATGGCCCTACCTTGGCCTTCAAAGACATGGCCATGCAGTTGCTTGGCAATCTGTTTGAATATGAGCTAACGCGTCGCAACGAAGAGCTCAACATTTTGGGCGCCACCTCAGGCGACACGGGCAGCGCCGCTGAATACGCCATGCGTGGCAAAAAAGGGGTGAGGGTTTTCATGACCAGCCCAGAGGGCCGCATGAGTCCTTTTCAGCAAGCTCAAATGTTCAGCCTGCTCGATGCCAACATTCACAACATTGCCATTCAAGGCGTGTTCGATGACTGTCAAGACATTGTGAAGGCCGTGAGCAACGATTTGGAATTCAAGCGCAAATACAAAATTGGCACTGTCAACTCCATCAACTGGGCCCGTTTGCTGGCGCAAGTGGTGTACTACTTTGCAGGCTACTTTCAAGCCACACAAGACAACACTCAAAAAGTCAGCTTCAGTGTGCCAAGCGGCAACTTTGGCAATGTGTGCGCCGGTCATGTGGCTCGCATGATGGGCTTGCCCATTGCCCATCTTGTGGTGGCCACCAACGAAAATGACGTGCTCGATGAGTTCTTTAAGACAGGTGTTTACCGCGTTCGCGGAACGGCCGATACGCACGAAACATCCAGCCCGTCCATGGACATCTCCAAGGCCAGCAACTTTGAACGTTTTGTGTTCGACCTGTTGCAGCGTGATGCAGCGCGAGTGAAAAATTTATTTCACGATCAACTGAATCAAACGGGCCAATTCAATTTGGGACAAGACCCCTTGTTTGCGAAAGCCAAAACTCAATTTGGTTTCTTAAGTGGCAAGAGCACCCATGCCGATCGCTTGAAAACCATTCAGGAAGTTTTTGCGACCAATCAAATCATGATTGACACGCACACTGCAGATGGCCTGAAAGTGGCCGTGCCGTTGGCGCAAGCCCACGTACCCATGTTGGTGCTTGAGACGGCTTTGCCCATCAAGTTTGCAGCTACTTTGGTGGAGGCCTTGGGCCGTGAACCCAATCGTCCGGCCAAGTTCGAAGGCATTGAAGCCTTGCCCAAGCGGGTGACGCTCATGCCCAAATCGGTTGATGCCGTTAAGGCGTTCATCGTGCAGCATTGCGATTGAGTCCTATGACAATTGACAAGGCCATCAAGCGACCCCCACTCATGTCTTTAGACGAAGCCTTGAGCTTGGTCTTGAAAGATATGAAACCCTTGGTTCAAACCGATTGGGTCAACACCTTTGACGCCGATGGCCGTGTGTTGGCTCAAGACCTGGTGTCGCAGTTGCAAGTGCCGCCGCAAGACAATTCTTCTATGGACGGCTATGCACTGCGCATTGAAGATATCTCTCAATTGGGCTCGCGCTTAAGGGTGACACAAAGAATTCCTGCCGGCCACCATGGTCATGCCTTAGGGCAGGGGGAGGCTGCGCGAATTTTCACGGGGGCGCCTATTCCAGCAGGGGCCAATGCAGTGGTTATGCAAGAAGATACGACGGCCATCGAGGCTTCCAACTCTTCAGCCAACTTGCCAGAAGTTTTGATCAACACTCTGCCTCTAGAAGGCCAGTGGATTCGCCGCAGCGGTGAAGATGTCACCAAGGGTGCGGTGGTGCTGGCCAAGGGCACAAGGCTCGATCCGGCAGCTTTGGGTTTGGCGGCCAGCATTGGCGCTGACAAACTAGAAGTAACGAGAAAACCTCGCGTTGCCTTGTTTTCCACGGGCGATGAATTGGTCATGCCTGGCGATGTTTTGCCTGAAAACATGCGACCTGGCGCAATTTACAACTCAAACCGATTTTTCTTGCGTGCCTTGTTGGTGCGAGCAGGTTGCGAAGTCACCGACTTGGGCATCGTGCCAGACAAATTTGACGCCACATTGAAGGTGCTCCGTGATGCTGCAGCCAACCACGATTTGGTTCTGACCAGCGGCGGTGTTTCCGTGGGTGAAGAAGACCATGTGAAGCCTGCAGTAGAGGCACTTGGCGGTTTGAACTTATGGCAAATTTCAATGAAGCCAGGCAAGCCGTTTGCATTTGGCTTTCTGAATTCTCAGGTTTCAAATCATTCGGCTTTTTTCATGGGATTGCCCGGCAATCCTGTGTCCAGTTTTGTCACTTACCAACTCTTGGTCAGACCATTCTTGTTGGCCCTCCAAGGTG
>Ga0192647_103088_pt1 | contig 10130 bp, 6 predicted proteins | sample LauGreFa1BDMLBSN_2_FD_133046 | JGI IMG/M metagenome (GOLD analysis project Ga0192647, IMG submission 133046) | Freshwater lake microbial communities from Lake Michigan, USA - Fa13.BD.MLB.SN - reassembly | ecosystem: Environmental > Aquatic > Freshwater > Lake | place: Lake Michigan, USA...
TTAGACTTATTATTAATGAACCAACTGCGTCAGCATTGGCATTTGGTATGGATAAGCCTAAAGGTGATACCAAAATTGCAGTTTATGATTTAGGTGGTGGTACATTTGATATTTCTATCATTGAAATTGCTGAAATCGATGGGGAACATCAATTTGAAGTGTTGTCTACGAATGGCGACACTTTCTTAGGTGGTGAAGATTTTGACTCTCGTATTATTGAATATCTTGCCGAAGAATTTAAAAAAGACAGTGGTGTCGATGTTCACAATGATCCATTGGCATTGCAACGTTTAAAAGAAGCAGCTGAAAAAGCCAAAATTGAATTGTCTTCGAGTCAACAAACTGATGTTAACTTGCCGTACATCACTGCGGATGCTTCAGGTCCTAAGCATTTAAACGTAAAATTGACTCGCGCCAAACTAGAATCATTGGTTGAAGAGCTGATTAATCGCACTAAGGGTCCTTGTGAAACGGCGCTTAAAGATGCCGGCCTTAAAGCATCGGAAATCAATGATGTGATTTTGGTAGGCGGTCAAACGCGTATGCCAAAAGTACAGGATATGGTAAAAAGTATTTTCGGCAAAGAACCGCGTAAAGATGTTAACCCTGACGAAGCAGTTGCTTTAGGTGCGGCGATTCAAGCTGGAGTTTTGGCGGGCGATGTTAAAGACGTCTTATTGTTGGATGTTATTCCATTGTCTCTTGGTATAGAAACAATGGGTGGTATCATGACAAAATTGATTGAAAAAAACACCACTATCCCAACCAATGCGGCTCAGGTGTTTTCTACAGCTGATGACAATCAAACAGCGGTTACTATCCATGTATTACAAGGTGAACGTGAGAAAGCGGCAGCTAATAAGTCATTGGGCCGTTTTGATTTAGCGGATATTCCACCCGCATCGCGTGGGGTACCACAAATTGAAGTGTCTTTTGATATTGATGCAAACGGTATTTTGAATGTATCAGCAAAAGACAAGGCAACTGGTAAAAAACAATCAATTGTTATTAAAGCTTCTAGTGGTTTGTCTGATGATGAAGTAGAACGCATGATTAAAGATGCTGAGGCTCACGCAGATGAAGATCGTAAATTGACTGAAATTGTGCATGCACGCAATCATGCAGATGGGATGATTCATGCTACTGAAAAATCACTTAAAGAACTGGGTGACCAAGTAGGTGGCGATGAAAAAAGTACTATTGAACAGGCTATTGAGGCATTAAAAGAAGCAATTAAAGGTGATGATAAGGATATTATTGAAGCAAAGACCAATGATTTGACCGAGTTATCAGGTAAACTTGCGGAACGCGTTTATGCTCAAAAAGGTGGTGATGAAGGAGCAGAAGCACATCATGCTGGTGGTTCTTCGGCTCATCAGGAAGCTGATGATAGTGTAGTTGATGCTGAATTTGAAGAAGTTAAAAAAGACTAAATCAGCTTTCCGTTTCGCTTTAAATTATAAATAGCGAATTGTAGTAAAAGCAGTCTAGGGCTATAAAAAGTCCTAGGCTGCTTGTTGCGTTAAGTTTAATGGAAAAAGTTTTACGCAAAACCTACAGATTTTTAAATCATTCCGCACTGTTTTAGAGTGCGGTAGTTAATAACCTCGCAGCAATGCCTAATCTCCTGAAAACATGCAGGAGCGGATTGAAACATGGCAACAAAAGAAGATTTTTATAAACTGCTTAACGTTGATAGAAACGCTAGTGATGCAGAGATCAAGAAAAGTTATCGCAGTTTAGCGATGAAATTTCATCCTGACAGAAATGCTGACAATCCAGAAGCAGCTGAAGTTAAATTCAAACAAATCAAAGAAGCTTACGAGATTTTATCAGATCCTAAAAAGCGATCGGCTTATGATCAGTTTGGCCATGCAGGTGTTGATCCTTCAATGGGAGGTCGACCAGGAGGTGCCGAAGGCTTTAGTGATATATTTGGCGATGTGTTTGGCGATATTTTTGGTGGTGGAAGACAGCAGCGCAGTAATGTTCAGCGTGGTTCCGATTTGCGCTATAACATGGAATTAACATTGGAAGAGGCTGTCGCTGGAACGGAAAGGGAAATTCGTATTCCTGTATTAGTCAGTTGCGGTGAATGTAGTGGTTCTGGAGCCAAAAAAGGTTCCACTCCAGTTATATGTACTACTTGTCATGGTCATGGGCAAGTCAGAATGCAACAAGGCTTTTTTTCTGTACAACAAACTTGTCCAACCTGTCGGGGCACCGGAAAACAAATTAAAGATCCTTGTGGCTCATGTCATGGGCAAGGACGTATTCAAAAAAATAAAACATTGTCGGCGAAAATTCCTGCAGGTGTAGATACAGGTGATCGCATTCGTTTAAGTGGGGAAGGAGAGGCTGGTGAACGTGGCGCTCCATCGGGTGATCTTTATATTGAAGTACGAGTGAAAGAGCATGATATTTTTACTCGCGACGGTGCAAATCTTTATTGTGAGGTGCCTATTAGTTTTGCAACTGCTTGTTTGGGTGGAGCCATTCAAGTTCCTACTTTGGATGGTGAAGTGAAGCTGACTATTCCACCTGAAACACAAACTGGTAAATCATTTAGATTGCGAGGCAAAGGTGTTAAACAAGTCAGAGGCGGCCCCGTAGGTAATTTAGAGTGCAAGGTTAGAATTGAAACGCCGGTACAGCTTACGAAAGAACAAAAAGCATTAATTGAACAATTGGGCGAATCATTATTGAGCGGAGGTAAGCACCACAACCCACAGGAACATTCTTGGGTAAATGGGGTGAAAAACTTTTTTGATAAGTTAACAGGATAAATCATGACCCGTATTGCTGTAGTTGGTGCATCTGGTCGTATGGGTGCAGTGCTTTGTAAAGCCGCTGTTCAGGATGAGCATACTTCATTAACTGTTGCAGTTTGTCGTGCTGGAAATGCTTCAATAGGTAAAGATGCAGGTGATTTAGCCGGTGTCGGTGCCCTAGATATAAAAATAATTGATAACTTGAGTTCAGCTACGGATCAGTTTGATGTGTTAATTGATTTTACACGCCCCGACGTATCAATGGCTTACATAGCATTATGCCGGCAAGCAGGAAAAAAAATAGTCATTGGTACAACTGGTTACACGGCAGCACAAAAAGCTAGTATTAACGAAGCGGCAAAAGATATTGCCATAGTACTTGCCCCCAACATGAGTGTTGGGGTAAATCTGGCTCTTAAATTATTGGAAATGACGGCTAAAGTGATGGGAAGCTATACCGACATTGAAGTGATTGAAGCTCATCATCGTCATAAAGTAGATGCGCCCTCCGGTACGGCATTACGCATGGGCGAGGTGATAGCCAATGTTTTGGGTCGTGATTTAAAAGATTGTGCCATTTATGGTAGAGAGGGTAATACGGGGGAGAGAGAATCTAAAACTATTGGGTTTTCAACAATACGTGCAGGGGATATTGTTGGTGATCATACTGTTATGTTCGCTGATGAAGGCGAACGAATTGAAATTACTCACAAGGCTACCAGTCGAATGACTTTTGCAAAAGGTGCTATTAGAGCAGCAGTATGGTTACAAGACAAGAAAAATGGGCTTTATGATATGCAAGATGTATTGGGACTTTCGGATTGAGGGCAGTCACTTTGATTAAAAACCTCTTTATAAAAATTTTTTTTAAGGTTTGAAGATAAAGCTAGTAATATAAAAAAGTTGGTTTTATAAAGACTTTCTGCAGCCCCATAATTTACGTCGTATCTGTTTTAAGTTGAGCGACAACGTTAGCACTCAACTCGATGGATAACAGCAAGGAGAATTTAGAGTAGCATATTGGTTTATTCTGGATAGGTTGATTCTTCAATCTCAGAAACTTTGTCACTAGAATGGACTTTGGTAGGTTTTTTGATTCCAGGGCAATCAATGCTAATTCGTTGTACTTGCTTATCTAATTTTAATGCTGTTAATTGCCCACCCCACAGGCAACCAGTGTCAATACCATAACAATTTGGTCCTTCATAATACCCTAATGTAGACCAATGTCCGAAGATAATAGACATATCTGCATTTTTACGCTTTGGTACTTGAAACCATGGTAACAGATGTTTTGGTTGAGAACCTAAAGCACCGGTATTATTAAAGTCTAATCGACCATTTTCATCACAATAACGTATACGCGTAAAGCAGTTAATAATAAATCGTATTCTTGAAAAACCTTTTAGATCAGGTGACCAGATATTAGGTTTATTGCCATACATTTGCTTTAAAAAAAGTTCATAATTAGCATCTTGTAAAGTTTCTTCTGCCAAGAGAGCCATTTTCTGAGTTTTTTTGAAGTCCCATTGAGGGGGTAAGCCGGCATGAAGCAAACAGAAATCCTTGTTATAATGAAACAGGGGGCGATGACGTAACCAATTAATTAATTCATCTCGATCGGGTGCTTCAAGTACTTCACTTAGAGAGTTTTTTTTTGCAGCTACTTTTTTTAAACATGATGCTGCTAATAAGTGCATATCATGATTGCCTAATACAGTAGTGGCCGAAGTGCCTAGTGACTTAATGAAACGTAAGGTTTCCAATGATTTTGGTCCACGATTAACTAAGTCACCTGTAAACCACAGTTGATCAGTATTTTCGTTAAAAGAGATAGTGTCAAGCAGTCTCAATAAGTCATCAAGGCAGCCTTGTATGTCACCAATAGCATAAATAGACATTTAATTAATGCAATGTTCTTGGAATAGATAAAGTAAATTGAGGTATGTGGGCATTAAAATTATCACCTTCATCCGAATGCATTGTATATTGACCTTGCATAGTTCCAACCGGAGTTTCAAGAACGGCTCCGCTAGTATAGCGAAACGTTTCACCTGGTTTAAGATAGGGTTGTTCGCCAATAACGCCATCACCTTTGACTTCTTGTATTTTGCCATTGGAATCAGTGATTAACCAGTGACGATTTAGGAGTTGGGCGGCTACAGTTCCTTCGTTGGTTATGGTAATAGTATAGGCAAATACATAACGATCTCTTTCAGGAGCCGATTGATCAGCAATGAAAAAGGGCGTAGCTTCAACTAATATTTTGTTTTTTGTAGTCATTGTTAGATATTATATTCAAATTATTTACTCATTATTTCATAGTAACTTAGCATCAAACGCAAGTAACTATTTTAGATGAATAAACATCAGAAAAAAATTATTGCTTATAAACCAGTTAGGGCGCGACATTGCACATTCATATTTTAGGTATTTGCGGAACATTTATGGGGGGGCTTGCAGTAATTGCAAGGCAGCTAGGTTATCAGGTCAGTGGTTCAGATCAAAATGTTTATCCACCCATGAGCACACAATTAGAACAACAAGGCATTCAATTGATGGATGGCTATTGTGCGGAAAATCTAGATGGTAATCCAGATCTAGTCATTATTGGTAATGCCTTGTCACGAGGTAATCCTGAGGTTGAGGAGGTGTTAAATAGAGGTTTAAATTATGTATCAGGTCCACAATGGCTAGCCGAACATGTGATGCATGATAAATGGGTATTGGGTGTCGCTGGAACGCATGGTAAAACAACTACGGCGAGTATGCTGAGTTGGATACTTGAGCATCAGGGTTTTAATCCAGGATTTTTAATAGGGGGTATTCCGCTTAATTTTGGTATTTCAGCTCGATTAGGGGGTGGCCTGGAAAATAAGTCCGGATTTTTCGTGATTGAAGCGGATGAGTATGACTCAGCATTTTTTGATAAGCGTTCTAAGTTTGTTCATTATCGACCACGTACTGCCATTCTTAATAATCTAGAGTTTGATCACGCGGATATTTTTCCTGATTTAGATGCTATCAAGCGACAGTTTCATCATTTGGTAAGAACAATTCCTGGTGAAGGTTTAGTTATTAGCCCTAAGTCTGATGCAAATATTAATGATGTTTTAGCTATGGGATGCTGGACACCAGTTGAAAATACTTCAATTAATGCCCATGCGCAATGGAATGCAGAATTGCTTAAAGCTGACGGTGGTCAATTTTCCGTTTTGTTTGAAAATAACCAGCAAGGCATTGTCGATTGGTCATTAACTGGGGAGCATAATGTTTACAATGCCCTTTCTGCCATTGCTGCCGCTAATCATATTGGTATTTTGCCAAAAGATGCGATAGCTGCGTTAAGTCAATTTGAGAATGTTAAGCGGCGTATGGAAGTGATTGCCAAGATAAATGGCGTAACACTGTACGACGATTTTGCACATCACCCAACTGCCATTGCATCAACTCTAGATGGTTTACGTAAGCAGGTTGGAGAAGAGCGTATTATTGCTATTGTAGAACCCAGATCAAACACAATGCGTTTGGGTATTCACACAGAAACCTTGGCAAAATCATTAGCTAATGCTGATTTAGCGATTATGTATCAGCCCCAAAATTTGGATTGGGATTTAAGTAAATTGAATAATTATGTCGACAATATTGAAATTTACCAATCCGTTGATGCCATTATCGCCAAGCTTAAAGTTGAGGCCTGTGCGGGTGGTCATTTTGTATTAATGAGTAATGGTAGTTTTGGTGGAATTTATCAACGTTTACAGAAAGAGTTGTAAAACGGATCAAGTAAAGAGATTTATTTGAGAGCTTTTTAAAAAGAAGAAATAAGGCTTAACCATACATTATTAATCACAATATTCTGATCGTCTGATGTGAGTTTTCGATCACCATATTGCCAACCTAATTTAACGGTTGCTGATGGATGTAATTTATACAAACAAGCAATTTCACCTTGATAGACGTCTTCAGAAGTTCCGTATTCTAAGTCGTTAATATTATTACTGGTGAAGTTATTCTTTTCATAGTCAATAATAAATACGGTGCTTAATCGTTCGAGTAGCTGTATTGTTAATTCAGCTGAAGTGTAGTTACTTGTATAAGATACATTATCATGAGCATTAACGGATTTCTCACTTGCTGCATTCCCCAGTTCATAATGATAGCCAACAAGTAATTGAGTCTTATCGTTAATGGCCCAATCAAGACGAGGACCTAAGGTCCAAAACTGAGTGTTACGATATTGAAATGGTGCATTGTAATTACGTAATCCATAACGTCCGTATAAGCTAGCCGTCAGATTATTATTTAATGGTTGATCCACTTGAATTGACCAATAATTAGTTGTAACTATTTCATCTTGATCATAGGTTTCACTATTGCCGTCTATATAGGTATTTTGACCTAGATATAAATCAGGAATGAAATTGTAACGAAGATGTATTTTTGTTTTTGTTGAAAATGTTTGTGATACTTGAGTTTCAAATACACTATGAGAGAATTTTGTTTGATCAACAAACACATAACCACCTGCTTTTGCTGACCAACTTATTTTGCCCAATGAATTGGTTCCAGACCATTTAATTTTTGCATCCGGTTCATAAACGAAATCTGCACCTTGTTTGGGCCGATCAACAACTGGTTGAGTTGGGTCGTCTTTAAGAGAAAGACGTCTGGTTACAGAGAAAAGAGCAACATCACTTGTATAATAGCCTGTATTGTTAATATTAGCAGTCCAATCTGCTTTTGCTGTGGAGCTTATTATTGTTGTTATTAGAAGCGGATAAAAACCATTCCTTAAGTAGTCAATCATGTGTGATATTTGGTAACTGCAGTTTTTTGAGAAATAATAATTTCGATGGCTTGGGCATATTGATATGAAGTTGCATAATAAAATTTATTTTTAATATAGATTCGGTCAATTATTTTATCTGTTTGATTTATATAGAATTATTTTAAATAAAATTTGTATGTGTGTGCTGAAAATAGATGCTTTTTAATAAAGCTCCCTAAAACAGTTTGATATCAATTGTATATTTTTGGCAAGTATTTTTTGTATTGGGATGATTTTGTTAGGTTGTGTTTTCTCGAGCAGTCCCATCGTGTATTATGGGCGCATATAAAAATGAGTGCATAGACGCTCATAAAATCATACATAGATAACTAGAAAAATATAAAACAATGAGTTATGAAGATACTTAATATTCGTTTTAAAAACATCAATTCCTTAGAGGGTGAGAGTGAGGTTAATTTCGAACAACCGCCTTTTATTGATACCGGTGTTTTTGCGATTACCGGACCTAATGGCTCGGGTAAATCAAGTATTTTAGACGTCATTACCCTTGGTTTATATGGTGAAACGTTTCGTTTTGATAGGCCAGCCGATTATGTAATGACCAAAAACACGGTTGAGTGTTTCTCAGTTGTTGAGTTTTCTTTGAGTGGAGAAAAGTATCAATCTAGTTGGTATGTTCAACGCTCAGAAGGTAATTCAATACAGGAATTAATGCTACCTGAGATGCAATTGGTTCGGTTGAATGATGGCGAGGTATTAGCTAACACTCCTTATGAAGTATGTGCAAGGATAACAGAAATTACAGGTATGAACTTTCGTAATTTCACTCGCTCAATTATGCTCGCGCAAGGCGATTTTTCTGCTTTTTTGAATGCCCGAGATAGTGAGCGCATGGACATTCTTGAAAAAATAATCAGTACGGATATTTATGCAGATTATAAAAAAGAAATTATTGATAATGCTGAAAATGCCCAAATGGAGTTGGATCTTTTAAAAAATAATTTGGCGACTATTCAGTTAATGGAGCCTGAAAAACAAGAAGCTGCTGAACATGATTTAATCGATTTTAAAGACGATTTGTTGGTGTTGCAGCAGGAGCAAAGCAGATTAACAGAGCAAAAAGCATTGTTAATTAACAATGAAGTTATAAAAAAGCATATTTTTGAGCAAGAAAAAAACTTAGCAGATGTAAAGGAACAGGCTAAAGATACGCAAGCTATTTTGGATCAAATTATTAGAGGAAAAGATACATTAATCTTCAAGGATGATATCAGGGCACTAAAAGATAAAAATCACGCTATTCATCAGGGTAAATTAGTACTGGATGATTTTCAAGATGAACTTAAGCAATTAAAAAACAAATTAGGTACTGATGCTGCAGTGCCCGAGAGTTTGGAGCTATTTTCTTTTAATGAGCAGCAGAAAACATTAGAAAATATCAAGGCACAGCTTAGTCATTTCAGTTTGAATAGGCAGTCTGAGATGGAGCTTTGGCAATCCTTATCGATACAACATGCTGAAAGAGAAGCGGTTCTTTCTAGCGTATCGGCTTGGCTTCAAGATCACGATGCAGACGCAAGATTATTAACGGATTTTCCCGAAATTGGTAAATTAAAAAAATTACGTGCTGATGTTACTGACTTAACAGCAAAACAAAAGTTATTTTCTAAGCAGTCTAAAAAAACCATAACCTCTTTTAGAAAGAACGCTTCAGAACTTGATAAAGAAATTAAGAAACAAGCTGATCTTACAAAGCAATTACAGGCTGACGAGCAAGAACTTGAGATAATGTCAAAGGCTAATACGGCAGGCGACATAGAGATTGTCAGGTTAGATCAACAAGAGCGTGTTACAAATTTACAGTTACTTTATCAGTTAGCTCAAAAACATCAAAAATTGTCGAGTAGTTCTGGTTTTTTCTCCTTATTTAGACGTAAAGAGCAACCAGACCAAGACCTAGAGATTTTGAATCTTGATTTTGAAAAGCTCAAGCAGGAATTAAAACGGGAAGAAAATATTAAGCAGGTTCTCGAAGAGTCAATTGCTCGAGAAGTTTTATTAAAAAAAATGGCTCCCGATAGGCATAGCCTTGTTGATGGTAAACCTTGCCCGTTATGTGGGGCTTTGCAACATCCTTACGCTAAATATCCTCCGGCCTTAAGTAACTCAAAGCAGGCTCTGATTGATCAAAAGGCAAAATTAAGGATGATCAAGGAAAAATCACTTAATTTGGGGCTTAAAATAAGCGATTTAGAAAAGCTATCCACAAATACTAAAGATAAACAAACGCAGTTACTCCAAACCAGATCGCAATGGTTAGGTTTGTGTAATCGCTTAAATATGGTTAGTTCTGAATTAGATATAAAAAATTTCGGTTTGATGAAGGAACTGATAAAGAAAGAGAGCGTTGAATTATCAGATATTGTCAGTTTCGCTCTTAAATTTAGAAATAAGCAAGCTAGCGTTGAAAAAATAAAGACTTTAATAGCTAAGGGCGCAATTATTATTGAACAATTGCAGGCATTAACGCAGGAAATGGGCTTAGATAAGGAGGGCTTAACCCAAGA
>Ga0192647_103091_pt1 | contig 10128 bp, 9 predicted proteins | sample LauGreFa1BDMLBSN_2_FD_133046 | JGI IMG/M metagenome (GOLD analysis project Ga0192647, IMG submission 133046) | Freshwater lake microbial communities from Lake Michigan, USA - Fa13.BD.MLB.SN - reassembly | ecosystem: Environmental > Aquatic > Freshwater > Lake | place: Lake Michigan, USA...
TGTCTCAACTGCAGTAGGACTGGCTGTAGACAAAGGCCTGATTCAATCTATCCATGATAAAGTAGTCGATTATGTCCCCATCATCGAACCCTATGATCCAAATCCATTCAGAAGTGGAGATCAAATCGGGCGTTCACAGTTCCAGAGACCCTTTGAATCCGAGCACAACAGAAAAATAACCTGGGATCATATGCTGCGCCAAACAAGTGATTGGGAAGGAGTATTATGGGGCAAGCCAGATTGGGCGGATCGTCCCAATGATAAACCACTTGAATGGATCAACCGAAAACACAATGATCCTGGAACGGTATATAAATACAATGATACAAGGGTGAACGCGCTGGCGCTGGCAGCAACTGCAGTATGGCACCAATCACTTCCCGAAGTAATCAGAGAAAAAATCATGGAACCCATTGGCGCCAGCAATCAATGGCATTGGACGGGTTATAGAAATTCCTGGATTGTGATGGATGGGAAATTGATTCAATCGGTCAGTGGTGGCGGACATTTTGGCGGAGGATTGTTCATCAGTGCTATGGACATGGCAAGATTTGGATGGCTGACCTACAACAAAGGAAAATGGAATGGCCAACAACTGATTTCTGAAAAATGGATTGAGTTGTCAACTACACCGACACCAGCAAACACGGGTTATGGTTTCATGAATTTCTTTTTAAATACAGCTAAAAAAGAATTTCCCTCAGCACCTGAATCTGCCTATGCACATATAGGGAATGGAACAAATATGATTTATGTTGACCGTGAAAATGAATTGGTGATTGTGGCAAGATGGATTGAAAACAAACACTTGAATGAAATGATTGGAAAATTTCTGTCAGCATTGAATCATTGATACATGTCAGCCAACTTACATATCAGAGAGCAAAAGAACTGTCTCAATTGCGGCGCAGAAGTTCTTGGAAAATATTGCAGCGAATGCGGACAATTGAACAGGGTTCCTCAAATGGAAATAAAAGATCTGTTTCATGATAGCTTGCATGCAATCCTGCATTTCGATGGCAAGTTTTTCAACACCATAAAATTACTCATCAGGTACCCGGGTGAACTCACCAAAGAATATCTAGCTGGCAAGCGATTCAAATACCTTCCGCCTATTCAATTGTATCTCTTCACATCGGCGATATTTTTTTTCTTTCTGTATACTTTTTTTATTGAAAGTCCTACACTTGATCAAACCCTTTCTAACAAGGAATCCAATAAGTATGTAAAAGATTCTATACATCTGGATTTTGATAATACGATTGAAGGATATACATCCATCGAATCGTATGAAAAAAAACAACAGGCACTGAAGCAGGTTGAAAGAGATGGAAAGCTCAAGCAATACATTATCAAACAGGGCATCAGGTTAAATAAAAAATTCAAGGAGGATCCGAAAAAATTTTTCCTTGAATTGATTGATTACTTTATTCATAGTTTTTCGAGTATTTTCTTTATTTCGTTGCCCCTGATTGCACTTTGGCTCAATCTTATTTTTTATAGGAAAAAATCAATCAATATTGTAGGTCATTTCATTTTTATCATACACAACTATACATTTGACTATGTTGCAATATTTATAAAATTGATATTCGATGCCATCGGATCCATCAGGGGATTGGCACTGGTCGAGAATTTATCGCCTCTGCTTTTATTATGGATTTTTTATTACGGCTATAAATCAACTAAAAATATTTATGCCCTGAGCAGGAAAAAGGCAATGGTTATGTTTTCACTGGCCATAGCAGGGTCCTTCATTATTTTTACCATTTTATTTTTGATATATTTTATTATCTCCCTTATAAAAATTCAATGATAAGGAAGTAAGATTTTCTTAACTTCCTATATTCTAAATATTGAATTCTACCAAAAACGATTGCCATGAAAAAAATTTTATTCATTTTATCTCTTTTATTTATTGGCCATTTTGTTACAGCCCAGGAGAAAAGCAGGATCATTGTCATAGGTGCACATCCAGATGACTGTGACAGCGATGCAGGTGGACTTGCAGCGCTGCTGGCTGAAATGGGTCACGCTGTGAAATTTGTTGCCGTTACCAATGGAGATGCAGGTCATCATAAAATACAAGGCAAAGCGCTGGCTGAAAGAAGGTATGCTGAAACACAGGAAGTTGCCAAAAGATTGGGCGTCACGTATGATGTTCTGGATAACCACGATGGAATGCTGCTGCCGAATTTAGAAGTGCGTCTACAGATCATTCGCAAAATCAGAGAATGGAATGCAGATGTAGTCATTGCCCCCAGACCGAATGACTATCATCCCGATCACAGATATACTGGTGTGCTTGTGCAGGATGCTGCATACATGGTTGCGGTGCCCAATATCGCTTACGATGTTCCCGCGCTTAGAAAAAATCCAGTCTTTCTATACACAAGAGATAATTTCCAAAGACCCAATCCCTTTCGTCCGGATATTGCTGTAGACATTACCTCGGTTTATAAAAAGAAAATCTCTGGATTGGACGCACACGTATCACAGTTTTACGAATGGATGCCATGGATTGGTCATTATGAAAAGGATGTGCCTGCAGGAAAAGAAGAAAGATTCCAATGGTTGATGAAACGATACGAGGAAACCATCAAACCTGAATTCCGTGCTTCGCTGATCAAATGGTACGGAGAAGAAAAAGCCAAACAGGTAAAATATGTTGAAGCATTTGAAATATGTGAATACGGTGCTCAGCCATCTGAGGAAGAGATCAGAAGACTTTTCCCCATGCTGCGTAAATAATACAATATGAAATTTTTAAAATTATTCGCCCTTTTTATGATTGCCATTTCATTGGCTCATGCAGAAAACAACTACCTGGATTCAGGAATTTTAAAAGTTAAGAAAACAGTTGATTTTGAAGTCAATGGAAAGGGAGATGCCAACTTCTGGCAACAGACGGATTTCAACAAACTCACACATAGAAAAGGCAATAAACAGTATACAAGTCAGTTCAAAATTCTATACTCGGATAAAGGCATATACTGCTTATATGTTTCACAAGACAGTGTAATTACATCAACCATCAAAGAAGACTTTGCGGATATTTACAATGAAGACGTTGTAGAGGTTTTCTTTTGGCCAAATGAACAATCAAATATTTACTTTGAATACGAACTATCCCCCTACAATTATGAATTGCCAATTTTAGTCCCTAACTACGATGGAAAATTTCTGGGATGGAGGCCTTGGCATTATGAAGGAGACCGACTCACCAGGCATGCGGCGTCCATCAACAAAACCAATGGGAACATCACATCATGGACAGCAGAATTTTTTATTCCATATAAGTTGCTTTCTCCCCTTCAACATGTTCCCCCAGTATCTGGCACAACTTGGAGAGCCAATTTTTATAGAATAGACTACGATAGCAATACAAGTCAGTGGAGTTGGATGCCTACGAGAAAAAACTTTCATGATTATGAGAGATTTGGTAAGATCATTTTTGAATAAGTCCCGCGATTAACCCCTGCAACATGAAAAAAATATTTTTCATCTTCTTCATTTTGTCAAATGGACTACAATCACAGGAAAAAAACCTGGGTATTTTTTCTGCCTCAGAAGTAATTGGCCTTCTTTCGGAAAAGGGCAGTTCAAACTATGACCTAAAAGAGCAGGCTTATTACATCACGACTGGTGGATCAGCACAGAAAAGTTTTTCAGAAGATTTTCAGTACCTCTATAAAAATATAGCAGGTGACTTTATTCTAACAGCAGAGTTTACAAGCGAGGCTGGTAATGCAGAACAAGAGAAAGAATTTGGCTGGATGATCCGCTCATCAGTTGCATCGAACAGCAAACAATTTTCTGCCTGCAGCAATCAAAAAGGCATCATGTTTTTGAAGTGGAGAAGAAATGCAAATGACAGCATTATCAATCCTCAGCACATCAGGATGTTTCCCAAAAAAAACATGCAAACCATTCAATTGGAAAGAAGCGGAACTGTCTATAGCATGAGGGTTGCCAACTACGGCGAACCGCTTCAATTGGTTGGACAGGAAAATCTGCCAGAGTTGGGGAACGAAGTGTTGGCAGGAATCTTCGTTCAATCAATGAATCCAAATGAGAAAGCAACTGTCAAAGCCTGGAATGTAAGAATCGATAAACCTGTTCCCTATTCCTATCATCCCAATCCGCTCATTCAAAAAACGCTCAATACCAAAGAACCGGTGTTCAGCTGTCGACTTGAAACCATTGAAATAGGAACAGGAATCAGAAAAATAATTCATGAGGCAGCGCACCGTTTTGAAGCGCCCAACTGGATGCCAGACGGTGAAAAATTGCTCTTCAATGATGGGGGACTGCTTTATAAAATTCCGGCTTCAGGCGGATCACTTGAAAAATTGAATACGGGCAGTGTAGTGAAAAACAACAATGACCACGGCATTTCATTTGACGGAAAAATGTTGGCCATCAGCAGTCAAAAACCTGAAGATAAAATTTACAGCTCTGCAGTCTATGTGCTTCCACTGGAAGGTGGAACACCAAAACTGGTAACCAAAGAAACCCCCTCCTACTGGCACGGCTGGGCACCAGGTAACAGAGAAGTAGTGGTGGTTGCACAACGCAATGGCAAAAAAATATTCAACATCTATAAGGTGGATGTTGAGACGGGAAAGGAAGAGGATCTTACCAGGAATGCAACAGGACATGTGGATGGATGCGAATATGCTCCTGATGGAAAATACATTTACTACAACGGCAATCAATCTGGTACCATGCAAATTTGGAGAATGAAGCCAGATGGAACCGAAAAAGAACAACTGACTTTTGATGAATACAACAACTGGTTCCCACATATATCACCTGATGGCAAATGGATGTCCATTATTTCATTCCCAACAGATATAGATCCCGATTCACATCCCTCTTACAAAAAAGTCATGCTCCGCATCATGCCCGTAGCGGGGGGTGCTCCTCGTGTGATTGCTCACCTCTATGGAGGACAAGGTACCATGAACGTAAACTCATGGTCGCCCGACAGCAAACACCTGGCATTTGTAAGCAACGCCGAAAAAGTAAAATGATCTGAAATTTTAATCAACCATCTGGTCCCTTGATTGTTAAATGATGGATGGGACAATACATTGTAGAGGTTGAGGGACTGTCTAAATCATTTGCATCTTTTGAAGCAGTCAAACATATTTCCTTCCAAATTCAAAAAGGCAGTGTATACGGATTCTTGGGACAAAATGGAGCCGGGAAGAGTACCACCATGCGGATGCTGCTATCCCTGATTCAACCCAGCTCTGGTAAAATCAGCATATTTGGAAAGCCGCTGAAAGGAAATGAAAAATTCATATTGAGCAATATTGGAGCCATTATTGAAAAACCCGATACCTATGGTTATCTCAGTGGATATGACAACCTTAAAATATTTTCAAAAATCTTTGCCCGCTCAACTTCTCAATCAGCACTTGATGCCTTGCTTGAAAAAGTTGGACTGAAAGGCAGAGGCAAAGACAAAGTACAATCATACAGCCAGGGAATGAAACAGCGGCTTGGAATTGCCATTGCCCTGCTCAATGACCCGGATTTTATAATGTTGGATGAACCTACGAATGGTCTCGATCCACAGGGTATTTCAGAAATAAGAAATCTAATCGGTCATTTCAGCAAGAATGAAGGAAAAACCATTTTGGTTTCTTCTCACTTGTTGAATGAAATTGAAATGGTGGCAGACAGCATGATTATATTGCACAAAGGAGAAAAAATAGCAGAGGGAAAAGTGAAAGAACTTCTAGACCCTGCAAATACCCTCGTCACGATTGAGACCAGTCAATTGGTTTCTGCAATCAAGTTTATTCAAGAAAGCAAATGGTGCAGCAAGCTGGTCTCAAACCATGCACTCAAATTTGAAATGGACAAAGCAGCAATTCCATTGCTGGTTCAATTTTTGGTTGAACATCAAATTCCCATATCTAATATCCAATCCAATCATTCACTCGAAAACTATTTCTTAAAACTCACCAATGCATGAGTATGTTGAAACTGCTTGAAATAGAATTGTATAAAATAAGTAAACGTCCGAGGACATACATATCCTTTGCAGCGATTTCAGCAATTGTATTGATTTTTCAATTTGCTTTCAAAGCAGATGGTGAAAACTACATGAACCTCATGCTTCAGGGTATCAATGACAGTTTTCAACTGGATAAACAACATGCGATGAATGGCTATTTCATGTGTTATATCATATTGAATACACTGTTGGTGCAAGTCCCCATACTGGTTGCACTCGTTGCAGGTGATGCCATCAGTGGTGAAGCCAATATGGGAACCTTGAGATTGATATTGACCAAACCCGTCAGCAGAACGGAAATATTGGTCGCTAAATTTTTAGCTTCCATCGTCTATACAATTATGCTGCTGATATGGATGGCATTTTTTTCACTGATGTTGAGTTTATGGATATTTGGATCAGGTGACATGCTGGTATTCAGGGTAGCAGGTGAAGTATCCCAAATCATGCAGATTGCCCAAGATGATATCGTATGGAGATATTTTGCAGCATTTGGATATGCCGCAGTAGCACTAACAGTAATTGCAGCTCTTGCCATTTTTCTCTCGCTATTTGCAGAAAATTCCATTGGACCTATCATTACCACCGTTTGTATTGTACTGGTTTTTACCATTGTATCCAACATGAACATACCAATCATTGATCAACATGTAAAGCCATATCTGTTTACCAGCTATCTGGTGGGATGGAAAGGCTTCTTTTACATCGCCACCACCCAGGATGGAATTCCCATCAAAGGAAGTATTGAAGATCTGAAATCAATTCAAAGCAGTTTGATGATTTTAATTGGCCATATCGGCGCTTTAATCCTTCTTAGTATTTATATTTTTAAAAGAAAAGACATCTTATCTTAATCAACATGAAATACCCTACGCTTATTATTATAGCTTTTTTAATGGGAATGTATTCAAGCGCGCAAGATGTAAATACATTGATAAAACTGGTAAAAAATAAACTTGATAACATCAACAGGTACCAAGCAACCGGTACCATGAAAACCTCCATTGCATATTTAAAAATTCCTATTGCAAAAGTTAATATTCAATACAGGAAACCAAACGAACTGACCATCAAGAGCAACAATGGAGTGACATTTGTTCCTAAAGGGGTTGATGCCATTTCACTTCAAAATATTTTCTCTAGCGAATTCACAGCGATTGATGGAGGAACAGAAAAAATAAAACAAAAAGTACTGCGCGTCGTCAGGTTGTTGCCAACCTCCCAACAATCCAATATTGTATTGTCAACCGTATACATCAATCCATCAGATCTGGTGGTTGAAAAAAGCAGTACAACCACAAAAGATGAGGGCACCTATGAAATGGAAATGCAATACGGAAAATATATTCAGCTCGGACTTCCCGATAAAGTCACTTTTACTTTTAACGCAAAGGACTATAAAATTCCAAAAGGGTTGACACTGGACTTTGACAATGCTTCCTCAAAAAACCAGAAAATTGATAAAACAATGTTGAACAAAGGCAAAGCTGAAATTGTCTTCCAGCAATACACCATCAACTGATTTGTTAAATTGTTTTCAAGGATGGCGCTTTTTTGTAATTTCAAATAAAAATAACAACATGAAAAAGATTTTGACCATCCTTTTATTGGTTGTTTCTATATATACTGTAAGTGGACAAGCAAACAATGCAAGCAAAGACACGGAAATCATCAAGATTCTGGAGAAGCATTTTTCAAAACTTGGATCGCTTTCATTGATTAATAATGCTATCCAAGAATCAGCAGCTCAAAGAAAATTTGAAATACAAGACAATTATCTATTGATATATTATTCAGACCCAAATGATTTTGTAACCGGCAAATCTATAAACGATACCATTCTGTTGCAATTAAACGAATTAGGCAAGGTTTCCTTGAAAAAAGGCAAAGGTTCGAATGGAGAAGATGGAATAGGAATAGTATGGGTTCCTGAAAAAAATAAAATCAACTCACTTGAGGAATCCAATGGCAGCAAAAGCAAAATCGATCAAAAGCAACTTGCTGCAACCAGCGGAACACTTGTACAAAAAATGCAGGGACAAGCTTCTGGAGTGTTTGTTGGAAATGACAACTCCCCTGGTGGTGTGCCAAAAGTGAGGGTACGAGGCATCTCGTCTGTTAATTCAAATTCCAATCCCCTTTATATTGTAGACGATGTACCCATCAATAATATCAGTACCATCAATCCGGATGATATCGCATCTGTTGAAGTACTCAAAGATGCTTCCGCCACTGCCATTTATGGTGTAAGAGGAGCAAATGGTGTAGTGATTATCAAAACAAAGAAAGGTGGATACGATGATGTGATTCCCCAAGAATTGAAACAGCAAAAAGAATTGCCTTATACGCTGTGGATATTTGGGGAAAGGGCGTCTAATTTCAAAAATTCCCCTGAAAGCAAAAGACTCATCGAATTGCTGAGAGAAAAAATCAATTAGGATCTACAATAGTAAATGTCCTGTGGAGCATGAACGTGAAGACGTATCAATGATTGCCATGTACATGGTAATATTGCAGTAGTTCTTCTGCCATCTTTCTTGTCTTTAACATAAAACTCATGGAAGAGACAATGTTATTGGAACGTCTGAATAAAACAGGAATTACTTCAGTTTTAAATTGTTCGAATCTATTGCCGCGTATATTATAGTCGGCATCAACATTTACAATCTTTGATAAATTATTGAAGATGCTTGTATTCTCTCCCAATATCTGATCTTTCACCGTCAGTCGGTCAACCAGATCATTGTGTCGGTATGCAGCAATTCCAGGCAAGGTCCACTTGTTCATTACAGGCACAAACCCATTGTAGTAAAAATCCATTTCCTGGGAGGTACTTCTCAGCTCGGTTGCTTCAGATTGGTTGCTGTATTCAATAATCATATGCAGCAGCGTTGTGTCTTTGATATATCTCAAGGCACCCGCACTTCTCATCTGCATGTACACATCATTTTTGCTCACATACCGAATGGTATAAGTTGGAACGACATCAAAAAATTCAAATAAATCGAGTTCTCCTTTTGCATTCATTACAAAAAGTGCGGCTGAATCATGCATCGCCAGCAAGTAACGATCGCGCTCCATCAATGAATCAATAAAATGGGTATTGTTCTCTACTTCTCGCATAAAACTTGCAACATATTCATGAGAGCGTTCATTTTCGACATAAACCTCCCTTAGATTTTCAGCAAGAAAACCAAGTGTTACCGCAAGAAACATCATGAAGAATTCTTTGAAATGCTCTTTCCAGTTTTTAGGATGCTCTTTGCTTTGGTGATGATGGACTTCCATTTATATTCAAGGATGATTAAAGAGTGAAAAGTTAGGAAGAAAATTGATTTGAATGGTTCTGTTGTTTTCAATTTTGGTACCCGCTGCTCTGATGATCTGCTGATGCATGTACCCAGCTTCGATTCTTCCAAATGATGGCAGTACATACCCTAGTCCAGCGTAAATCCTGTTTTGATCAAAATGATAAGACCCGATCTGTTTGCCAAATCCATAGAAAAGCTCATCCTGCAAAGTTGCATATAGCACTTTTTCTTTGATTATACGGGCATTCAGGGGCAAGGAAACCCTTTGCATCAAACGAACACGCGTAGAATATACTGCGGGTCCGGGTTTATATGTACTTCCAGAAGATACAGGCTGATACACAAACCGTTGCTCCAGTCTCAACCTGCTTATCAGCTCAAAACTGCTGAGCTGCTTGCGCATCTGCAATTGCTCCCAAATGCGGTTCTCCGGAAAGGTTGACTTGCTTGGCATCCCTCCATATGGATAGGTTTCTACAAAACAGTACCCTCCGGCAACACTCCATCCTTTCCCTATATTTCCCGACAAAGCAGTTCTAAACAGTAGTTGCTGGGGATTGTTGAAATATTCATTTCTCCGCCACGAAACCTCGGCGTGCAGTGAAATCTGCTTTTGGATAGGATGAACACCAACATAAGAAACCCATATATGGTCATTCACAACTTTTGAAACCTGTGCAAATGATGTGCAATAGACAAATATCAATAGAAATAAACTGCGCAGTTTTAAACTTGCCCTCATATGGAGGGTCAAAGTTATGATAAACAATTCCAGGAACTTTATCA
>Ga0192647_103095_pt1 | contig 10123 bp, 3 predicted proteins | sample LauGreFa1BDMLBSN_2_FD_133046 | JGI IMG/M metagenome (GOLD analysis project Ga0192647, IMG submission 133046) | Freshwater lake microbial communities from Lake Michigan, USA - Fa13.BD.MLB.SN - reassembly | ecosystem: Environmental > Aquatic > Freshwater > Lake | place: Lake Michigan, USA...
ATGGCTGCGGGCGCGCCCGATCGGGCGCTGCGCGCGGGTGAGGCATTGGCCGCGGTGGCGCGGGCGCTGGCGGCGGGTTCCGCCGAGGCGCGGGCGCTGCGGGCGACGATTCCTGCGCTGGCATACGCCGGTCGGCTGGACGAGGCGCTGTCGCGGGCGGCGGAAGCCGAGGCTGCGGCCGATCGCGCCGGCGACACCGTGGAGCGGGCGCGCGCGGGCGTGGCGTCGATGCATGCGCTGGCCAAGCTGGGTCGGACGCAGGATGCGATCGCGCGCGGGCGCGGGTCGCGCGATGCGCTGCAGGCGGCGGGTCGCGCCGATCTCGCGGCGCGCGCCGAGCTCAACCTGGCCAATGTGCACAAGATCCGCGGCGAGCAGACCGATGCGCTCGGTTGCCTGGAGCGCGCGCTGACCGGGATCCCCGAGTCGGAGGCCGCGGCACGCGGCACCATCGAGAACACGCTGGGCGAGACGCTGCTGCAGCTCGACCGCCTGGCCGAGGCGCACGGGGCATTCGATCGTGCCGAGAAGCTGCTGGCGGCGCTGCCGCTGGCGCTCGCGGTGGTGGTGGGCAACCGCGCCGACCTCCTTGCCCGCGAGGGACGCTTTGGCGATGCGCTGCGTGAGTTCGCGCGCGCGCAGCAGATGATCGCGAGCATCGCGCCTGGTCACCATGCGCGACTGCTGCTCGAGGAAGCCGAGGCGCTGGCGGTGCTCGGCGCGCACGGCGAGGCGCTCGAGGCGGTGGATGCCGCGCTCGCGACCGCGTCGACCAAGGGTCTCAAGGCCGAGATGGCGCGCGGGCTGCTGGTGAAGGCGCGTGCCCTCGCCGCGGCCGAGCGCGTGCATGAGGCGAAGCCTGCCGCGGCGCGCGCACTGGCGCTGGCCGAGGAGATCGGCGACGCGCGCGGTGTGCGGGCGGCGGCGATCGTGGCCAGCGAGCTGGCGCTGCGCGAGGGCTTGGCGTCGGAGTCGGCCGAGTTCGCGGCCAAGGCGATGCGCAACGCGAGTCCGCTGGACAGCGCGCATGCGCTCGTGCGCGCGGCGCGCGCCGAGCTGGCGATGGGCAACACCGACCGTGCGCTCGACACCGCGCGCAGCGCCCGTTCGGGTGCGGCGGCGCTCGGGGTTCGCACGGTGGAGATCGATGCGGCGCTGGTGGAGGCCGATTCGGAGCGGGCGCGCGGCGGACTCGACCGGTCGATCGCGGCGCTCTCGCACGCGATCGGACTCGCCGAGGACCTGCGCGGCTCACTGGCGGCCGACCGCCTGCGCTCGGCGTTCGCGGCATCGCGCCTGCGGGTGTACGAGGATCTGGCGCTCGACCTCCTGGCGCGCGCAGACAGCGCCAGCCTGGCGGAGGCGTTCGTGACGGTGGAGCGTGCGCGCAGCCGCGTGCTGCTCGACGCGGTGCTGCGGTCGATCGACCGGACGGCGTCGTCGGGATCCGCGGACGCAGCGTCGCGCGATGAGATCACCCGCGTGCGTGCCCGCCTGGCGGCCCTGCACGCGAGCGTGGCGCGCAATGCGTCGGATGCGGGCGAGCGCCGTGGCGTGTCGCCGGCGCTGCTCGACGAACTGCGCTCGACCGAACACGAGATGGAGCGGCTGGTGTCGCGCGCGCAGAACGCGCGCGGCGTGGCGTCGCTCTTCGCCCAGCCGCTGTCGGCCGACGATGTGCTCGGGCGGCTGGAACACGACGATGCGATGATCGCCTACTTCATTGCCGGCGAGGAACTGATGGCCTTCGTCGCGCAACGGGGCGAGATCGCGTCGGTGCGCTGCATCGCCCACGCATCCGAGATCGCTCCGCTGGTGGAGAAACTGCTCTACCAGCTGCGCGCCGGCGTGCGTGCGGCCGATGCCCGCAGCCTGCGGGCGGTGCGGACGCTGTCGCGTGCGCTGCACGACCTGCTCATCGGGCCCATCCTCGAGCAGGTGCCCGGCGTGGATTCGGCGCAGCGGCTGGTGATCGTGCCCTTCGGGGCGCTGCACGCCCTGCCGTTTGCGGCGCTCTTCGACGGCGAGCGGTACCTCATCGAGCGCTTCGAGATCCACACGGCGCCGAGCGCGTCGATCGCCTGCTCCGACCGCGGTGCGCGGCGCGAGACCATGGCGCAGCCGCTGGTGATCGCGGTGGCCGACGAACAGGCGCCGCTCATCGACGAGGAAGCCGAGCTTCTTGCGAGCCAGCGCGGCGCGGAGGTCCTCCGCGGCGCGAGCGCCACGATCGCGCGGGTGCGCGAGGCGGCGCGCGGCCGGGCATTGCTTCACTTCGCGTGCCATGGCCGGTTTATCGGCGCTCTTCCCAACGCGTCCGGCATCCGCCTGGCCGATGGCTGGATGCCGGTGCGCGAGATCGTCGACCTCGACCTCGATGCGCAGGTGGTGTTCCTCGCGGGCTGCGAGACCGGCCGCAACGCCGTCGACGCGGGCGACGAGCTCGCGGGCATCAGCCGCGCGTTTCTCGCTGCGGGCGCACGATGCCTCGTGGCTGGCCTCTGGTCGGTCCGAGATCACGCGGCACTCGAGGTGTCCGCGAACTTTCATCAGGAATTCTCCGCCGGAAGACGTCCTTCCGCGGCTCTTCGCGCAGCAGCGCTTGCCTCTCTCAAGAAATGGGAGCATCCTTCATGGTGGGCACCCTTCGTCGTCACAGGGTCACTCGCATGATCAAGGCTTCTCTGATTCCCGCCGCCGTTGCCGCAGCGCTTGCTGTTGACGGCTTTGCCATGGGACTGCCCGAGTACCCGCTGGTGCCTGGCGAGGCGATCATTCGCACCGCGCACCCCAAGGCGCTCGCGCAGACCATCGCGGCTCTTTCGGCCAAGTTCCCGGGTGTCGGCGTGCTCGATCAGATCGATGGCCGACCCGTGTACCTGCTCTCCTACGCGCTCGCGGAGGGGCAGGTCTACCACGATGTGCAGGAGGCGCTTGTCGCGCTCGTTGCCAACGGCACCCTCACCTGGTCGGAGATGAACTACGTCGGCCAGACCGGCGAGGGCAACACCGACAGCCTGTGGTTGTCAGGCGTGGGCGAGAGCTCCACGGGGTACCTCGACCAGTACGCGGTGCCGCTGCTCGGCATTCATGCGGCGCACAAGCGGTCGCGCGGCGCAGGCGTGGTCGTGTCGGTGATCGACACGGGCATCGATGCGGCGCACCCGGTGTTCAACGGAACCATCAGCAGCCAGGGCGCGAGCTTCGTGCCTGATTCGCCGTCGTGGGGCGACATCGCCCAGAGCGTCGACAGTGATGGCGATGGGCTCGTCGACGAGCAGTTCGGTCACGGAACCTTCGTGGCGGGCCTGATCCATCTCGTGGCGCCCGAGGCGATGATCCTCTCGGCGCGCGCACTCGACAGCGATGGCCGCGGCAACTGCTTCCGCATCGCGCAGGCGGTGGCGTGGTCGGTGGATCGCGGCGCGCATGTGATCAACATGAGCCTGGGCGAGACCTACCACTCGAAGGCGCTCGAGGACATGGTGCTCGAGGCCTCGATGCGCGGAGCCATCGTGTGCGGCGCAGCGGGCAATCGGAACACGCAGGATCCGCGGGAGTTCCCCGCGTGCGATCCGAACGCGTTCGGCGTGTCGGCGACGAACTGGCTCGACCAGAAGGCTCCGTTCTCGAACCTTGAGGTCCGCCTCGACTTCGCGGCGCCTGGCGCCTCGGAGATCAATGGCGGCATCCCCGCGCTCGAGCGCTCGATCATCGGCCCCGTGCCCGGCAACAACTTCGCGATCTGGGAGGGCACCTCCTTCGCGAACGCCTTCGTGAGCGGCACTGCGGCGCTCATCCGCGCGCAGCGCGCCGATTGGCCAGGCGACGTCGTGGCTCCACCCCAGGTGCGCAACCTGGTGTACGGGGTGCTGGTCGACTCGGGCGATCCGATCATGATCACGGATCCGAGCCACCAGGGCCTGCTCGGCCGCGTGCGCATTGCAGCCGATGCTGCGGTGCTCGAGAATCCGCCCGCGCCGCCGTGCGGCGACGTGAACTGCGACGGGTTCGTGGGTTCGCAGGATCTCGCGGCGATCCTCTCCGACTGGGGCTCGCTCGCGACCTTCAAGCGCACCGACCTCAACGCCGACGGTTTCGTCGACTCGCGCGACATCACGATCCTCCTCAGCAACTGGTGAGCGGATACAGTCCGCGCCATGCAGGACCCCATCCGAGCGGCCCGCTGGGACCGTCGTTTCCTTGAGCTCTCCGACACCATCGCGCGCTGGTCCAAGGATCCGTCGCGCGGCGTGGGTGCGGTGATCGTGAGCCCGGCGCGGCAGATCGTGGCGACGGGATTCAACGGACTCCCCCGCGGCATCGAGGACCGGCCCGAGCGGCTGGAACGGCCCGTGAAGTACGACCTCATCTGCCATGCGGAGATGAACGCGATCATCCAGTGCGCGCGCAATGGCGTGTCGCCGATGGGTGGCATGATCTACACCAGCTTCGCGCCGTGCGTGCACTGCACGCTGTCGATCATCCAGTCGGGCATCGTGCGCGTGGTGACCTACACCTCGGGCGCGGGCGACGAGCACTGGATGGAGAACCTCCGCAAGAGCCGCGAACTGCTGGCGGAGGCCGGCGTGGAGTATGTCGAGATCGCGAGAGCGTGAGAGCGTGAGAGCGTGACGCGATCCCACGGGTCGGCGACGCGCGGTGCTACTTCGCCTCGATGCCCAGTTCGCGCGCGGTGAAGGCGCGGGTACGGCCCTTGGTCTCGTCGCGCACCTTGGCGACGAGCGCCGGGTCGATCGCGGATCCCGTGTTGCCCCATGCGCTGCGCACATAGCTCAGGACCGCGGCGATCTCATCGTCGCCGCGGATGGGTGCCGCGGGCATGACCTGGTTGTAGGTCTGGCCGTCGACCTCGATGCGGCCCTCCAGGCCGTGCAGCAGGATCTTCACGAGGACTTCGGGGTCGCCGTGCACGATCTCGCTGTTGCGGAGCGGCGGGTAGACGGGCGGAAGACCGCGGCCGTTGGCCTGGTGGCAGCTCATGCAGTTCGAGTAGAGGCGCTTGCCGAACTCCTCGACGCTCATGGCGGCCGACTTGGCCAGCTTGGGCGGGACGAACGAGACATCCTCGCGGCCGGGCCAGAAGAGCTGGCGGTCGACGGCGGAGGCGAGCTGCAGGTCGGGGTGGTTCGCGTCGAGCATGGCGAACCAACCCGTGGGCTCCGAGCCGGCGACGAGCTGCACGGGTTCCTTGGCGTTGAGGCGCTGGCGGGCAGCGATGCGCTCGAGCATGGCGCGGGCGAGCCACGGACGGTCGGAAGCAACCGCCGCGATCGACGCGAGGGTGTGGCGAAGCGTGGTCGCGTCGGGTCGACCAGAACCATTGTCGAGCAGGAGGTCGGTGAGCTCCGCAGCGAAGGCGCGCGCGGGTACGGAGTCGTCGGCGAGGAGCGCGCCCGACATGATGGCATCGAGGAGCTGCGGCTCGGCGCCGGCGACCGACGACATCGCGGCGGAGCGCATGTCGCGCGCGGCGAGGTCGCGGCGGAGCGCGGGCTCGAGCACGGCGACGCGGAGCGGAGCGGCAAGCGTGCCCGCGGAAAGCGCGGACTGCACGCGCACGGCGCGGTCGGCGTCGACGACGGCGCGCACAAGCGCGGACGCGAGTTCGTTGGCGGGGAGCATGGTCTCGGCCATGCGGAGCGCGTGGACGCGGACGGTTGGCGATTCGCTCGCAAGTGCGGACTGGATGATCGCGCGATCGAGGCTTGCCGCGCCGTGCAGTGTCCAGAGGTGCTCGAGCGCGATGGCCACGGGCATCGCCGTCGCGGAGGACAGTGCGGCCGACGGAGCGGACTGTTCGCGCAGCGCCGTGCGCACCGCTTCAATCGCGGCGGTATCGGCACGCTCGATGATGAGCCGGCGGGCGATCTCGCGCACGGGCTTTTCGGGTGACGACAGCGCCGCGGCGAGTTGTGCGCCCTCGAGACGCGAGAGATCCACGGGCTTGGGCGCGCGCTCGCCCTTGCGCACGATGCGCCAGATGCGGCCCGCATCGACCGGCTGGGCGAGGCCGCGCGCGTCGACCTGCTTGCGCAGGAAGGTGGTCATGAAGTTGCGGTGCTGGATGATGCCGCGGTACATGTCGGCGACGTAGATGGCGCCATCGGTTCCGACGGTGGTGGCGACGGGACGGAAGCGCTCGTCGGTGGAGGTCCAGAACGACTGGTCGCCGTCGGCTGGCGTCGCCTGCACACGGCCATCGCGCTCCTCGAGGCGGTAGCGGTGCACGAGGTTGCCAGCGACCTCGCAGATGAGCGCGGTGCCGCGCATGTCGTCGAGAAGCGCCGATTCATAGACGAGCGGACTGCATGCACCGGTGAAGTTGGCGAGGCGGCCGTCCTTGAGCACGCCCTTCTGGTACGCGCGGTTGACGCCAGGCGTAAGGCGCGAGGGGTGGACGCGCATGTCGGTGGCGGCGCGGGCGGGCACGCCCTCGAACGACTTCTGGCCGGGATTGCGGGCGGCGTAGTGCTTGGGCGCGAGGTCGACCAGCAGCGGGTCGGAGTTGGGTGAGTAGTAGAGGCGGCCGACGGAGTCCTCACTGATGCCCCACTGGCCATGCGGCGACACGGCCTGGGCGCGCAGCGTGGGCGTGCCGTTCTCCAGCACGGGCACGAAGCGCTGCGGGTGCTGCGAGCAGGTGAAGGTGTTGTCGAGCGTGAACAGCAGTCCGTTGCCTGCGTGCTCGGGGTTGTCCTGGCCCACGAAGCCCGAGGCGACGATGCGCGACTCGTCCGCCCGGCCATCGCCGTTGGTGTCGCGGCAGAAGAGGAGGTGCGGCGGCTCGATCACGAGAAGTCCGTCGCGCCAGTGGGCGATGCCGCGCGGCATGACCAGGCCGTCGAGGAACACCTCGGCCTTGTCCATGGTGCCGTCGCCGTCGGTGTCGGTGAGCACCTTGATGCGGCCGAGGCGCTCGGTCTCGCCCGCACCATTCGCATCGCGCATGTAGCCGCGCATCTCGACGACCCAGAGCCGGCCATCGGGCGCGAACTCGAGCACAACGGGGGCCTCGACGAGCGGCTCGCTCGCCACGAGCTGGATCTCGTAGCCATCGAGGATGCGGAAGGTGGCGAGCTCTTCGGCGGCGCTGCGCACGGCGGCGTCGGTCACCTGCCATTCAGCGGGGAGTTCGCCCTGTGTTTCGCCGGCACGGTCGCCGTTCTGCGCGAGCGCCGGACGATCCAGGCCAGCATGGGCGAGCAGGACGAGCGCCGCGATGGTGGCAGCGGAACTGGCGGCGCGGAACGCAGGCAGACGGGAACGCATGCGCGGAGTGTACGGCCAAGGATGTGCCCGACGAAGCCTCGGCTACGCTGCCGCGCATGATTCCCGCGCTTGTGATTCCCGCGCTGATGGCCGCATTCTCACCATCGACATGGATCGCATCGCCCACGCCGCAATCGCAGCGCGGAGCGGAGGAGCGACGCGCCGAACCCCGCGCTGAACCAAAGGTGCTGATCATCGGCATCGATGGCGTGCGCCCCGACGCGCTGCAGGCCGCGGAGACGCCTGCGATCGACACGCTCATCGCCAACGGCTGCGTGTCCTACGACGCGTCGACCTCTGCATACACCGTGTCGGGGCCGGGCTGGTCGACGATCCTCTGCGGCGTGTGGCCGGACAAGCACCGGTCCGTGGACAACCGCTTCCTCATCACCGACTACGAGCGGTATCCGTCGCTGTTCACGCTGGCCAAGCGGGCGCAACCGGCGATCCGCACCGCGTACTTCGGCAACTGGGGGCCGATCGGGGAGCGCATCCTCGCCAAGGATCCGATCGATGTGCGCGTGTCGCTGCAGGACACGAAGAACGACGCGCCGCAGACGGAGGCGTGCATCAAGGCTCTCGCCAAGGACGATGCGCTCGACCTCGCGGTGTTCTACATCGGGAATGTCGATGAAACGGGCCATTCCGTGGGATTCCACCGCGCGGTGCCCGCGTACCGCTCCGCCATCGAGGCCGCCGACGCGCTGGTGGGTCGCGTGCTCGCTGCGGTCGATGCGCGCGCCAACCGCGAGCGCGAGGATTGGCTGGTCATCCTGACCACGGACCATGGCGGCACGATCGACCTCAATCACGGGCGCGACATCGCGGAGCACCGCGAGGTGCCGTTCATCGTGTCGGGCGACGCGGCGGCCAAGGGCGCGCTGCGCGCGACGGTGAACCAGTGCGACGTGGTGGCGACCGCGTTCGCGCATCTCGGCATCGCGGTGGATCCCGCGTGGGACCTCGACTCGTGCGCGGTGGGGCTGGCGACGGTGCGTTCGGCCGCGGATCTCTACGGGCGCAACCTCGTGGTGAACGGCGATGCGGAGTTCGCTTCGCCTGCCGGCAAGCCCGAGGGAAACCGCGGCGTGCCCGGCTGGCGCGACTGGGGTGCGGCGTCGGTGCTGGCGTACGGGGCGCACGCGGACTTTCCGGCCGACACCGCCGCCGATCGCGGGCGGAACTTCTTCTTCGGCGGCAACGCCGGTGAATCGCGGTTGGTGCAGCGCATCGACCTCGGCGCGGCCGCGCGCGACATCGATGCGGCGACAGTGCCGTTCGAACTCGGGGCATGGCTGGGCGGTTTTGGCCCGCAGCGCGATGTGGCGTGGATCGACCTGCGCTGGATCGATGAGCGCGGCGGCACCGTGGGCGAGGCGAGCCTCGAGGCGGTGACGCTGGAGGAGCGGACGCGGGCGTTTGCCGACGCGGGCGGTGATCCAGACACGCGATCGGATCCGGATGCGGGCACGGGCGCGAACGCCGCGCTCACCGGATTCCTCGAGCGCCGCACGGGTGGCGTCGTGCCTGCCGGCGCGCGCATGGCCGAGATCACCGTGCGCTTCGAGCGTTCCGAGGGACTCTGCGACGGATACGCGGACAACATCTCGCTCGTGCTGCGGCCTGCCGCCGTGGTGATGGATGCGGGGCCCGCGGTGTTCGTGCACGGCGAGGATCGCGCCACGGTGTGGATGCGCGCGGGTGTGTCGGCGGCGGTTCCCGCCGATTCCGCGATCCTCCGCTGCACGATGCGCGACGAATCGGGCGAAGAGCTCGTGGTCGAGGCACGGCCCGATGCCGAGCGGGACGCGACGGTGCACTTCGCGCTCACTGGTCTCGCTGCAGGAACCGACTACCGCTACGCGATCACGCGCGCTGCGGATGGCGTGGAGCTTGCGCGCGGCGGATTCACGCAGCTCTCCACCGATGCGCGGCGCACGCGGCTGGCGTTCGGTTCCTGCGCCGACATCGACGAGTCGACGGCGCGCACCTGGCGGCAGATCGGCCGCGAGTCACCCGACGCGCTCGTCCTCATCGGCGACACGCCGTACATCGACACCACCGATCTCGCAGTGCAGCGCGCGCGCTACCGGCTGTTCGACGGTGCGCCCGACTTCGAGCGGCTCACCGCGTCGATGCCGCTGTTCGCCACCTGGGACGACCACGACTTCGGGAAGAACGACACCGACGGCCGCCTGCCCGGGCGCGAGAACAGCAGGCGCGCGTTCCTCGAGTATCGGCCGATCGATCCCGCGGGTGACGGTGCGGGCGGGCTCTACACCTCGTTCCGCAGCGGACCCGTGGAGGTGTTCATCGTCGACACGCGCTGGTTTGCCAAGACGGAGCCGGCGCCCGAACGCGCCGACCTGCCCTCGCTGCTCGGCGAAGCGCAGTGGGCGTGGCTTGCGAAGGGCCTGCGCGAGAGCACCGCGCCGTGCAAGGTGGTGGCGAGCAGCATGGTGTGGAACAACCGTGTGCGTCCGCTCAAGGGCGACTGCTGGGGCGCGTATCCGCACGAGTTCGAGCGGTTCCAGCGCATCGTGCGCGAGTCGAAGGCGACGGGTGTCGTGCTCGTGTCGGGCGATGTGCACCGCTCGCGCGTGCTGGTGCACCCCACGCGCGATGCGGTGGGCTACGACCTCGTGGAGTTCGTCACCAGCCCGCTGCACGCGCGCGTGCACAGCGATGCGGCGGTCACGGGGCCCGAGGTGGTGTTCGACCGCGGCGTGGCGAGCTCGTTCCTGCTGCTCGAGGCGCGGGACTCGGGCGCAGGCGGGTCGCTGACCGCGCGGTTCGTGTCGGCCACGGGCGAGACATTCCACACCCACAC
>Ga0192647_103099_pt1 | contig 10117 bp, 10 predicted proteins | sample LauGreFa1BDMLBSN_2_FD_133046 | JGI IMG/M metagenome (GOLD analysis project Ga0192647, IMG submission 133046) | Freshwater lake microbial communities from Lake Michigan, USA - Fa13.BD.MLB.SN - reassembly | ecosystem: Environmental > Aquatic > Freshwater > Lake | place: Lake Michigan, USA...
ATAGCTCCAACAGGTCAAGACCAGATAAATCGCCACAGCCGAGTCGCGCGGCCACCAACGGCGCGTTGAGCATGATCACCGGGGTTTCGGCGGCCAAGGCAATGGCATCTCCCCGGCTTACCCGGCGGGTTTCACCATTGGCCGTCGCAATCCAGATGCCGGCATGGCTTGCATGCAGCGCAGGATAGGGCAAAGGGGCAGACACAGACCGGGACACAAGCCCGGATTGGCCCAATAGGAACGAAAGAGCAACACGACGTGAGCAATTTGCGCGATATCGCGATGGCATCCAAAGCTTGGCCCTTTGAAGAGGCGCGCAAGGTGCTCAAACGCTATCCATCGGGCAAAGCGTCGGGGCCAGTCATTTTTGAAACCGGCTATGGCCCGTCGGGTCTTCCGCATATCGGCACCTTTAATGAAGTGCTGCGCACGACAATGGTCCGCCGCGCCTTTGAAACGCTGACCGATGTGCCGACTCAGCTCATCGCCTTTTCCGATGATATGGATGGGCTGCGCAAAGTGCCGGACAATGTCCCCAATCAGGCGATGCTGACCGAATATCTCGGTAAGCCTTTGTCGCGCATTCCAGATCCATTCGGAAAATTTGAAAGCTTTGCGCATCATAATAATGCGATGTTGCGGGAATTTCTGGATCGCTTCGGCTTTGACTATGACTTTGTCTCGTCAACCACCCGCTATGAGGGCGGTCATTTCGATGATGTGCTGAAAAATGTCCTGCGCTGCAATCAGGCTATTCTCGACATCATGTTGCCGACGCTCCGTAAGGAACGCGCCGCCACCTATTCGCCCATTCTGCCCGTCAGCCCAAAATCGGGCATTGTTCTCCAAGTCCCGGTAGAGGTGATTAATGCCGATGCCGGCCTCGTCCGCTTTGAAGATGAGGGGGAGATGATCACCCAATCTGTGCTCGGCGGCCAAGCCAAGCTGCAATGGAAGGTGGATTGGGCGATGCGCTGGGTCGCACTTGGCGTCGATTATGAAATGTACGGCAAGGATCTGACCGATAGCGGCGTGCAGTCCGGCAAAATCGCGCAAGTTTTGGGCGGCCGCAAGCCGGAAGGCCTGATCTATGAAATGTTCTTGGATGATAAGGGAGAGAAAATCTCCAAGTCCAAGGGCAATGGCCTGAGTCTGGAACAATGGCTGTCCTATGGCACACAGGAAAGTCTGGCTTTCTACGCCTATCGAGAGCCTAAGAGCGCCAAGCAATTGCACATGGGCGTCATCCCGCGCGCCGTGGATGAATATTTCCAATTCCGGGGCAATTATGCGGGCCAGCCGGTGGAACAGCAGCTCGGCAACCCGGTGCATCATATCCATAATGGGCAAGTGCCCGCCGATGTCCCGCCGGTCAGCTTTGGCCTATTGCTCAACTTGGTCGGCGTCATGGGTGAACACGCAACCGCGCCGCAAGTCTGGGCCTATCTCGTCAACTATGTGCCAGATGCGAGTGCGGCGACCCATCCAGAACTCGCCACGCTCATCAATTTGGCGCTCGCCTATAATCGGGATTTTATTGCCCCCACCCTAAAGCGGCGCAAGCCAGAGGGTGTGGAAGTGGCCGCGCTACAACGGCTCGATGCCGAACTCGCCACGCTGGCGCCCGACACTGGGGCAGAGGCCATTCAGAACATCGTCTATGAAATTGGCAAGACCGGCGGATTTGAAAACCTGCGGGATTGGTTCAAGGCGCTCTATGAAACGCTCCTCGGCTCCAGCGCGGGGCCGCGCATGGGCAGCTTCATCGCGCTATATGGCATCGCCAACAGCCGCAAGCTGATTGCAGAGGCGATGGCCGATGCGTCGCCATCACGTTGACGCGCAAGTGCCGATTTGAATCATCCTTGCCTGCCTCCACAGGCAAGTCTACGGCCACAACATCTGTGAATAGGAGATGCCGATGCTTGCCAGTGTTGCCTTGATGCTGATCACCACACCCGCCCTCGCTGCGGGCAGCACGGCGACCTCGGACGTTGCGAAGCCATCCCTCATTCAGGCACAGGTCCAGCCCGTAAAAGAGGGCGATGATGTCCAGTCGGCGCGCCAGTGGATCGCCCTGATCGATGAGCAGAAGTGGCAAGACAGCTGGGTAGCTTCGGGCGATCAATTTCGGATGCAATTGACCGGAGAGCAATGGGCCAAGGTTATGGACGCGTTGCGTGTGCCTCTGGGCAGTGTTCGCACGCGCACCCTCCTGAGCACCTCACCCCTGCCTACGCCTCCTAATGCTCTGGCTGGATCCTATCGGATTATTCAGTTCACGACAGCCTTTGCCCAACGGCCAGAGGCTGTCGAAACGATAGTTCTTTACCAGCAGGGCAATAACTGGATGGTGGTCGGCTACTTTATTCGGTAAGGCCCCGCCCCGACGGCAGGGCAGGGCCAGCACCTTATTTCGACGCCGCGATCCAGGCGTCGATTTTCTTTTCCAGCACCGCCAGCGGCAATGCCCCTGTGCCCAGCACCTGTTCATGGAAAGCGCGAATATCGAATTTCGGGCCAAGTGCGTCTTGCGCCTTTGCGCGCAACCTCTGGATCGTCATGGCCCCAGTCTTATAGGCCAGTGCCTGACTGGGTATCGCGATATAACGTTCCACTTCGGCCGTCGCATCGGTCCGGCCCATATCGGAATTGGACATCATATAGTCAATCGCCTGATCGCGCGTCCAACCCTTGGCGTGAAGGCCCGTGTCAACCACCAGCCGCATCGCGCGCAGCATCTCGTCAGACAGCGTGCCGAACCGCTGATAAGGGTCTTTGTAAAAGCCCATCTCATAGCCCAATGTTTCGGAATAAAGCGCCCAGCCTTCGACATAAGCGGTATTGCCGCCAAAGCGCATGAAGCTGGGCAGAGCCTCATTTTCCTGCGCTAGGCTGATTTGGAAATGATGGCCCGGTGCGCCTTCATGCAGATAAAGCGTGGTCATCCCCGGTGTCGTCCGGCTCGGCAGATCATAGGCGTTGAAATAGAATCGGCCCGGACGTTTCCCATCGGGCGTGCCTTGTTCATAAGAGCCGCCGGCTTCAAATTTTTCGCGGAATTCTTCATAGGGGCGGATCTCAAGCGGGGCCTTTGGCAGCGTTGAGAAATAGGCCCCGATCTTTTGATCGACCTGCTTGCCAATATCATAATAGCCTTGGGTCAGCGCGTCCCGGCTTTCTTTCTTGAACTTGGGGTCATTGCGCAGATAGTCGAAAAACTCTGGTAGCGTCCCCGCAAAGCCCACTTCTTGGCGCACCTTTTCCATCTCGCTTTTGATCCGCGTGACTTCGGATAGGCCTGTTTGGTGAATGGTCTCTGCATCCAGCGGCAGGGTCGTCGTATTCTCAATGGCAAGCTTATAGAGCATGGCGCCGCCCTTCATGCTCGACAGGCCAACGGTTTCACGCGCCTTTGGCAGATAATCATTCTTCAAAAAATTCCGCAGGCGGCGATAGGCGGGGTAAATGCCTTGATCGATGGTCGCGCGATAATCTGCGGCAAGCCGCGCTTTGTCCGCATCTGAAAAGCTGGCGGGAATTTGTTTGATGGGGCCGTAATATGGCGACTCGTCAACTGACTGCGCCAATTGTGCATCCAACTGAGCAATCACATTCGTGATCGTCATCTTGGTTTCAAAAACGCCCGATTGCATCCCTTCACGGAAGCGGCCAATCGCTCGATCCAGATAGAGGATGAAGTCCCGGTGACGCCGAAGCGCATTGTCATAATCGGTGAGCGTCACAAACGGCGCGCCGCCCTGGCCGCTTGAAAATGTCGGGTAAAAGGTGTGGAACCCGTAAAAATGGTTGAGCGGGCGCACAGCGTTGAGCTTCAATACATCTGGGCGATAGCCAATGGCAATTTGCTCGGTCTGCCACTGAAACACATCATAGGCTATCTGGTCTGTCGGGTTCAGCTTGGATCGGTCGATTTTGGCGAGACGGGCCATATCCGCGTCATTCGCCTTTTTCTCGGCGGTGAAATAGCCATCAGTGATATAATCGCCAAATCGATCCGCATAGCGCATATCGCCCCGGAAAATACCGTTCAGCGGGTTGCGTTGCAGCGATCCCTCGTCGCTGTCCTTGAACAATTGGTGCAGCTTCTGGCCCGCGTCATTTTGCGCAGCGGGCTGCACGGCAGCGGGGCTGGTTTGCGCAAGAACGGGCGTGGCGACACAAGCCAAGGGCGCTGCGGTGAGCAACAGCGCTGAGATAAAATGACGCATAAGGATACCCCTCTGGAGATGAATGGGCGCACCCTATCAAGCCCCACCCACAAGCTCCAGCATCTTTGGGGGTAGGCCGCGGAAAGAGCGGCCCTCTGGTCACACCCAGAATTTTTCCCTAAACCATTTGGTGACGATATACTTCGTCCCAGCGAGCACGGGTTTGCCCGCATGCAGTGTCGCCGGATTGGGCGATCCGTCATCTTGCATATTGTTCCACAAAACCAGCATTGCTGTGCGGGGGGATACGGTCATGCCGGCTGTGGGAAATTCTGTCTCGCCGCCTGCTGCAGGTTCGTTGAGATAGATCATCCCGGTCCAGCTGCGCTGCCCCCCTTGGCGCATCATCTCATCCCAATAAACGGTCCCGCGCATGAAATGGTCGTGGTGCGGCTTAAACTGCTGCCCCACTTCATAGACTTGCCCTTGCAGCGTTTCTCCATGCCGATAATCAAGGCCCATCAGGGTGCAAATACGGCCTTCAATCCGCTCCACCAGCGGGTCGAGATGGGATAGATTGCAGCTGTCGCTCGTCCGAAACTCCGGGTCCGCCGATGCAGATAAAAGCCCTGATGGCTGCCGCCCCTTGTCGATCAGGGTGATCAGGTCCTCACACTCCGTTCGGCTCATAAAATCTTGGACAAAGTAGAGGGTCAGGCCATTTTGCGCGACAATCTGCGCCCGGCCAGATGCTTTGAGCTTGCGCGCAACGCTCCGGCCGAGATCGGCCAGTCTTTCCTGCGGGGTTTTGAGCTTGATCTTCGCCATGTTCTGCGCGTCAGTCGATGATACGGCCTCTAGCCATCACAAACTCGACCTTTTCCAACGTCCGAACATCGGTCAGGGGGTCGCCGGCCACGGCAATCATATCTGCTGAATAACCCGGGGCAATTCGGCCAATCTCGGTTTCTTTATCCAGCAATTTTGCAGCTGTGGTGGTCGCACTGGCCAGCGCCTCACGCGGCGTCAGCCCGCCCCAATCGACCATCAGGGCAAACTCGCCTGCATTGCGGCCATGTTCAAACACGCCTGCATCGGTGCCAAAACCAATGGTGACGCCCTCTGCTCTTGCAAGTTTCAGGGCCTTGCCCATTTGCGTCACGGCTTCGCGCGCCTTCACTTCGACTGTGGGGGTGTAGATATTCTGGCCCAACCGGGCCTTGACGCCAGCTAGCGCCATCAATGTAGGCACCATGGCTGTGCCGCTGGCCTTCATGGCCTTGGCGGCGGCTAGATCGGCGAAGGTCGCATGGTCTGCCGTGTCGATTCCCGCCCGGGCAACGGCTTCCACACCGCGTGCGCCATGGGCATGGGCGGCAACCCGCAGGCCTAGGCTGTGGGCGGTATCGGCAATGGCCTTCAGCTCAAGGTCGGTGAAGTGCTGGCCCAATCCGCGCCCCTGCTGCGACAAGACACCGCCTGTTGCCGTGATCTTAATCACATCTGCCCCGGCTTTGGAGAATTCCCGAACCCGCGCTGCGCATTCCATTGCCCCAGTGCAGGTATTATGGGCATGAAGGGCGTCGGCCACTTCGGGGCGAAATCCATTCACATCGCCATGCCCGCCAATGATGGAAATGGCCGGACCCGACGAAATAATCCGGGGGCCGGGGATCAGGCCTTGGGCCGTTGCATCACGCAGGGCAAAGCCACCGCGTGGGGTTGATCCCAAATCGCGCACCGTGGTGAACCCGGCCTTGACCGTAACCAGTGCATTGCGTGCGCCCATCAGCGTTGCATAATCATCGCTTAAAACCGCTTCATCGCGATAATCGCCGCCGGGGTTGCTCTGCAAATGAACATGCAAGTCGATCAAGCCGGGCAGCACCGTCTTGTCGCGCAAATTGATCAAGCGCGCGCCCGTCGGCGCATCAACATAGCCAGAGGTGATGGAGACGATCTTGCCATCCGTTACCGTGATGGTCGATGGACCAGAGGCGGGCTGGGCGGCATCGGTGATGACACGGCCAGCTTGGATCACAAGCGTTTCTGCTAGGGCCGGAGCCGCAAGTGTCGTGGCCGCAAGCAAGGCCGAAAGGATCAGTCGCATCTGGGGTCTCCCTATTGCCTCAGCGTCAATTCAGCTCTGTCTTTGCGCGGCAAAATCGGGCGGCGCAAGGGCGAAAGAGGCACCCATGTCCGCATAGACGACGGTCAGAGCCTCAATGTCCAGCTGCGTTTCTGCGCCCAAATCGCGCGTTGCAGTGATGGCCAGATCGGCGACCAGCTGTCCGGGCAAATTGAACTCCGCCTCTGGCAGGTCAGCTTTAAGCGTCGCGACCCGGTCGCTTGGCACATTCAGCGTGATCCAATGCCGCGCGCCTGAAAAGGTGACGCTTGCCCAGGGCCGGTCCTGTGATCTGATGATCTGCGCGGGTCCCGCCATACGCATCAGGGCAGCGCAAAGCTGCGCGTGAACCTTGTCGCTCATGCGCTCCCCCTTTGCATGAAGGCACGCACCCGCCCGGCAAGCGGTGGGCGCAATTCCCGGCCAAGGCGAATATCAAACACCAGCCGGGGGTCGCCTGCGACGAGCCGCCCAAATTTGGTCGGCGGCATGTCATTTTGTCTCAGGAAGATTTCGATATCGCGCCCGATGTTCACTATTTGTTCTCCTTTTTAGGATCGGGATTGAGTCGCCCGTTTGTTCGCTCGTTTCTTCCTCTTGAAATCCTACTTGTCTAGGAAATTTCTTATCGTTAAACTAACCTTATGGATGATGTGCGCCTCACGCTTGATCGGGTGATCCGGGAACGGGGGGAGGATTATGCCGCGCTCTCCCGCCTCATCGGGCGCAACCCTGCCTATATTCAACAATTTATCCGGCGCGGCAGTCCGCGGCGTTTGGCAGAAGCAGATCGCCGGACGCTGGCACGCTATCTGGCGATGGACGAAAAATTACTCGGCGCGCCAGAGCCTTTGGGTGCGCCACTCGCGCCCGCCGCCTTTGTGCCTGTGCCCCGGCTTGCGGTGGAGGCTTCGGCCGGGCCGGGTGCGCTCGCTGATCAGGAAGAGGCGGTGGCCCAATTTGGGTTTGATGTCCGTTGGCTCCGCCGCTTGACGGCAACGCCGCAGCTTGTGTCGGCCATTTCGGTGCGGGGCGATTCCATGCACCCGACGCTTGGCGAAGGGGATGAGATTCTTGTTGATCGCGGTGATGCGGCAGAGCGTCTGCGCGACGGAATTTATGTGTTGCGCTTTGATGAGGCGTTGCTGGTGAAGCGCCTGGCGCTCAATCCGGCGACCCGACGCATTAGCATCCGCAGCGACAATCCCGCTTATCCTGCTTGGGAAGACTGTGATCCCGCCAGTATCGCCCTGATCGGCCGGGTGATTTGGGCGGCTCGGCGCTTCTCGTAAACTTAATCAGCGGGCGCGATCGAACAGCCATTGGCCAATGGCAATGATCATCCCAACGCCAAAGCCTGCCAACAGGCCAATCGTCGGCTGGCCAAAGCCAATGCCAATCAAAGGACCAATGATAAGACCAAGGGCAATGAAAGCGCCTGCCGCGCGCGGGGCCGGTGTGGAAGGTTTTGTCATGGCAAAACGCCTATCACGCCCCCTTGGGAAAGGCCAGTCTGACACGGCCCTTGCCCTCTCGCCAATTTAAGTGAAAAGCAAAGTGCACCAGACGCTTCCGCTTTCTGTCTCGGGGGGATAGGCTCTTTTCATGACGTCTGGACTTATCCATCGCCTAGGCCGCGCCCTTCCCGCAGTGGCGCTTAGCCTTGCCTCGGCGGCCTATGGTCAAGCGAGCGAACAGCCCATAACCGAAGAGACGCCCGACCCCACATCGCCGCTCGATGAGATGCCCGATATTGGCGTCGACTGGCCCAGCCTGCTGCCGGAGCAAGCTGGCGAACCAGATGCTGAGCGCGCGGCACAAGCTGAGATGCAGGAATGGCGCTATACCGTAATTTTGGACGGCGCGCCGAAAGACACGGCGTATCAAGTTCGGACACGCTTTCAGGAGCTGTCCATTCTTCGAAAGAATGAAGGACAGTCCGCCAATCTGGCGCAGATTAATCGCCGTACGCGTGATGACATCGCCCTGTTGCGGGATCTGCTTCGGGCAGATGGCTATTATGCGGCAGATATTGACTCGCGGATTGAGGCCGTAGGGGAGCGTCTGGCTGTGACTTTGCTGGTCACGCCGGGGCCGCTCTATCGCTTTGATCAAATCCGCGTCACGGGCCTCGATGCTGATGACAGTCTTCGGCCGACCTTTAACGTCGCGCCCGCAGATCCGGTGGACGCCGATGCTGTTACTCAAGCTCAAGCCGCGCTGAAAGTCGCCCTCGGCAATCAGGGTTATCCATTTGCTGCCGTCCCGCAGCCAGACATCAGCATTGATCATGACCTGCAATCCGCCACGCTCGATTTGGCGGTGACAACTGGCGGCATGCGGCTTTTTGGCGCGATTATTTCGCAAGGGGATAACGCGCCCTTTGGCGCGAAGCACATAGCGGGCTTAGCGCGGTTTAAATCCGGTCAGCTTTATCGGCAGGCAGATGTGGATGATTTGCGCCGCGCGGTGATTGCAACTGGGCTTGTGTCTTCTGCGCAGGTTGAACCGCGTGAGGGCAGCGTTGCGGGAACTGCGGATATCATTGTCACAACAACACCTGCCCCTGTCCGGACCATCGCGGGGGAACTCGGCTATGGCACGGGGGAAGGCATCCGCGCCAGCGCCAGCTGGACCCACCGCAATCTCATTCGACCAGAAGGCGCCGTTACCTTTGCGGGCATTGTCGGTACCCGCGAACAGTCTTTGTCAGGTGCCATGCGGATGAACAACTGGCGTCGGCGGGATCAGATTCTCAATGTGGGCGTGGCGGCAAGCAATGCGCGGCGCACCGCCTATGACGCCCGCACGCTGCAGGTCGGGGCCAATATTGAACGGCAGACCAATTTGCTCTGGCAAAAACAATGGACATGGAATGCAGGCGTTGAACTGCTTGCCTCGGATGAGCGGGATAGCGTTGGGCAGGGCTTTGGGCGGCGGACCTATTTTATCACCGCTCTGCCTGCTTTGCTGGGCTATGATGGATCGGATGACTTACTTGATGCACGGCGTGGCTTTCGTCTGACCGCGCGCCTTTCTCCCGAAGTCTCGCTTCAGGGGGCCGCCTTCAGCTATGCCCGTGTTCAGATGGACGCCAGCGGCTATTTGCAGGTCAGCCAAGGGGTCACGCTTGCAGGGCGCATGCGCCTTGCCTCGATCAGCGGCGCGCGTAACTTCAATATTGCACCATCGCGTCGCTATTATGCAGGCGGCGGCGGCTCGGTGCGCGGCTATAGCTATCAGGCCATTGGTCCACGCGATCAATCTGGCGATCCAACCGGCGGCCGCAGCCTCACCGAATTTTCACTCGAGGCCCGCATTCGCCGCGGGGCCTTTGGGTTTGTGCCGTTCCTTGATGGCGGCAATATTTATACCGGGTCGCTGCCAAGCTTTCAGGGTCTGCGGCTGGGGGCCGGGTTGGGGGTGCGCTATTACTCGTCTTTTGGTCCAATCCGTGTGGATGTCGCCACGCCGATTAATCGGCGCGCGGGGGAAACACCCATTGGCGTTTACGTGTCGCTAGGACAGGCCTTTTGATGCGCCATGGTCGTCGGTTTGTCGGGGCGTTGGGCCTTGGCCTGTTGCTGCTCGCAGCTTTGCTGTTTGCGGCAGATACTCGGATGGGCCATCGGTTCGTTGTAGATCGGATCGAAGCTCTTGAACCGCGCAATGGCCTCAGGATCGGTATCGATCGGATCGATGGCTCCCTCTATGGCCATGCGCAGATCAAGGGGCTGAAGCTCAGCGACCAGCGGGGCGTGTTTTTTGAGGCGACCCATGTCGATCTGGATTGGACTCCCCTTGCTTGGGTTGTGAA
>Ga0192647_103100_pt1 | contig 10115 bp, 7 predicted proteins | sample LauGreFa1BDMLBSN_2_FD_133046 | JGI IMG/M metagenome (GOLD analysis project Ga0192647, IMG submission 133046) | Freshwater lake microbial communities from Lake Michigan, USA - Fa13.BD.MLB.SN - reassembly | ecosystem: Environmental > Aquatic > Freshwater > Lake | place: Lake Michigan, USA...
CACTCAGCGCGTGCGTTACCTCATGCTGATTTTGTCCGGATTTTTTGCCGGAATATCCGGTGCACTCACGGCCATAAATTTTGAGATCGTCAGTGCAGAAAATGTCAGTGCGGTTCGCTCGGGCGCTGTTCTTTTGTTTACCTTCATTGGCGGTATCGGCTTTTTCTTTGGGCCGATGCTCGGTGCGATCGTCGGTGTATTCCTGACGGTTATGTTGTCCGAATTCACCAAGGCTTGGCAGTTGTATCTTGGATTGTTTTTTATTCTAATTGTGATGTATGCGCCGGGTGGTCTGGCCAGCCTGATCATGATGAATATTCGCGTGGCAGCCCATGGCTATTTCCGCCGTATTCTACCTATGGGTTTGAGCCTGTTGCTTTCCTGTGCGACCGGTTTGTTGGGTCTGATCATCCTGATTGAGTTGCTGTACCACCGCACACTGGAGTCCGCGATGGGGATGGAAATGACCCTGTTTGGGCAGGTAGTTGACACCGCAGCGCCATCGGCTTGGTTCACCGGTGCTTTGCTCTGGCTGGTGGGTGTGTTCGGCTTTCTGATTTTCAGGTCGCGATTCATGGCGGTCTGGGACAGCGCCAATGCCGCCATAGATAAATTGGATGCGCGAGGGGGACGATGAATCCTTACGCGCTCGAACTTAACCAGGTGCGCAAGCGCTTCGGTAACACCGAGATCATTCGAGGTGTAAATCTTCAAATTGAAAAAGGGGAACGAATTGCCATCATCGGTCCCAATGGCGCGGGCAAGTCGACATTATTCAATCTGATTTCCGGCCGCTTTGCACCAAGCAGCGGCGACATTTTACTCAATGGTCAACCCATCGCAGGTTTACCACCGTATCGGATCAATCGTCTGGGACTATCACGCAGTTTTCAGATCACGAATATTTTTCATCGTTTGTCTGTCTTTGAAAATCTGCGCTGCGCTGTTTTGTGGTCTCTGGGCTACCGTTATTCTTTCTGGCACAAACTGAGCGCACTGAAAGATGCTCGTGACGCCGCAGAGAAGGTTATGGAGTCCATTGGACTGAGCTGGCGCCGGAATACATCGGCTGGCTTGTTGACCTATGCCGAGCAGCGTGCGCTTGAAATTGGTATCACTATTGCGGGCGGTGCTGACGTCATTCTGCTCGACGAGCCTACGGCGGGCATGAGCCGTTCAGAGTCTGATGCCGCAGTGGACTTGATCTCGCGCGTAACCGAAGGAAAAACCCTGCTTATGGTCGAGCACGATATGAGCGTGGTGTTTGGCTTGGCCGACCGTATCGCGGTCGTGGTTTACGGGGAAGTGCTGGCTTGCGATACGCCGATGGCTATCCGTGAAAATGCTCAGGTCAAGGAGGCCTATCTTGGCGGTCATGCACCCGATGAGGTGAAAGCATGAGCGCACTGTTGGCAATTCGCGACTTGCACGCCTTTTACGGCAAGAGTCATGTTTTGCACGGCGTAAGCCTGCACGTGGAAAAAGGTGAAATCGTCAGTCTGCTTGGCCGTAATGGTGTCGGGCGATCCACGATGGTGAAAGCGGCAATGGGCTTGGTACATGCGACCGGTTCAGTCGAATTCAAGGGCGAGCAGATACTGGGGCTGCCTGCATTCAAAGTCGCGCATTGCGGGCTGGGGTATGTACCAGAGAACCGAGATATATTCCCCACGCTCAGTGTTGAGCATAATTTGCTGCTCGGCGTAAAAAAGGGCAAAACCTCTCGATGGCATATGGATGATATGTATCAGATGTTCCCGCGACTAAAAGAGCGGCAGCACACGGCGGCGGGTGTCTTGTCCGGGGGCGAGCAGCAAATGCTGACACTCTGCCGTACACTAATTGGCGATCCTGATCTGATCATGATTGACGAGCCCACCGAGGGCCTTGCGCCCAAAATCGTGGACCTGGTCGCTGATTATCTGAAGGAGCTCAAGGCGCGCGGTATTTCGGTTCTTCTGGTAGAGCAGAAGCTCGCGATTGCGCTCGATATATCCCAGCGCGTCTATGTGATGGGACGTGGCAGTATTGTGTTTGAAGGTTCGCCTGACGATTTGCGCAGTAATCCCGACATTCGCAAAGAATGGCTGGAAGTGTAGTGAGACAAAATAATATTCAACCTCTCTCAAGGAAGAAAACATGACCTATCCGAACCGCTCAATCATTGCAGGAGTGGCACTAGCAGCGGTGATTGCATCGCCAGCTGTTACGGCTGAGACGATCAAAGTCGCTTTCATCGATCCTTTGTCCGGACCTTTTGCACCGGTTGGTCAAAACCTGCTGCGCAGCTACCAGGCCGTAGCCGAAATTGCGAATCGTGAAAAATGGGCGACAGGCCATACCTTCGAGGTTACGGGCTTTGATAACAAGGCGAGTCCTCAAGAATCCTTGACTGTCCTTAAGGCCGCCATTGACCAGGGTTATCGTTATGTCGTGCAGGGTAACGGATCAGGCGCTGCAGGTGCGCTGATCGATGCGATCAATAAACACAATGAACGCAATCCCGGCAAAGAGGTGGTTTTCCTGAATTACGCTGCTGTGGATCCGGATCTGACCAATAGCAAATGCAGTTTCTGGCATTTTAGGTTGGATGCCAATTCCGACATGAAAATGGAGGCATTGACGACTTATCTAGCCAAGGACAAAAGTATCAAGAAGGTTTACATCATCGGTCAGAATTACGCTCACGGGCATCAAGTGACTCGCGCTGCGAAAGAATACTTGAAGCGCAAGCGGCCTGATATCGAAATCGTTGGTGATGACTTGCATCCCATCGGCAGCGTGAAGGACTTCTCGCCATATGTGGCCAAGATCAGCGCCAGTGGCGCCGATGTCGTCATCACCGGTAACTGGGGATCAGATCTGGCCTTGCTGGTGAAATCGGCGCGTGAAGCCGACCTCAAAGCGAATTTCTATACCTACTATGGCTACACCACAGGCGTGCCCACCGTTATGGGAGCCGCAGGTGCCAACCACGTACGCTATGTGGGTACCTGGAACGTCAATAATGAAACTTACGCTGGCAAGGATCTGGTGGAGTCGTTCAAGAAGAAATTTAATGACGATTTTTACGCAGTGACGGTGTACTCGGCCATTCAGTTGCTGGGCAAAGGTATTTCTGCAGCCAAGTCAACGGATCCGGTGAAGGTGGCGTTCGCGATGGAAGGTCAAAAATTCAAAACGCTGAATGGCGAGGTGGAAATGCGCAAAACTGACCACCAGCTACAACAGCCGCTTTACATCACAACCTGGGTAAAAACCAATGGCAAAGATGTGAAGTTTGACCAGGAAAATACGGGATATGGCTGGAGAACAGACCAGAAAATCGACTCCTACGTTGCTTCGCAACCAACCTCCTGCAATATGAAACGTCCATCCTGAGCGATCGGCCTCTTCGCATCAAGCCTGCATTGCGCAGGCTTTTTTGTTTTCTGCACCTTGTTTTCACTAATAGGTGATTTATTCACCACACTTGAGACATCTTGATAGACAGTGCCCGAGAGCTGCCTAAAATCTTCCCGAGAAAATAATGATGGGAGATACACAGTGACTGCAGCTATTTTTTGTCCGATGAGTCGCGTGGTTTTTTTTATTGCGATGTTGTTCAGCATGGACGTTCTGTCGGCAAGCAAGGAGCCAATCAGAATAGGCTTGTCAGGTCCATTCACCGGCGGTTCAGCACCGATGGGCGAGAGTATGCGCAACGGCGTACGACTGGCTGTCGATGAAATCAATAGTATTGGCGGAATCCATGGTCGCCTGATCGAGGTGGTTGAGCGCGATGATCAGGCAAATAACGAGCTGGGTGCCCGCATCGCGGATGAATTGACGCGAATGAAGGTCATCGCAACCATCGGTATTGTTAACACTGGTGTTGGCCTCGCGTCTATCGACTACTATCAAAAATCGAAGATTCCTCTGATGATTGCTGTTTCTACCGGACCGGCACTTACCCGAAAATTCGGACCGCCAGCTTCCACTGGCAATTTCATTTTTCGTGTATCGCCCACTCTGGATCTTGAGGCGCGCATCATTGCCGCTGATCTCAAGCGCCGTGGTCTAGTGCGCGTGGCGCTGATGACAGATGTCACGCCTTATGGTGAAAGTGGTCTGCAAGCGTTTTCGGAGCAGGCTCGGATGGCGGGTCTCGATGTCGTGGCGCAGCTTCGATTCAAGCTTGGCGAAACCGACATGAGCGGTCTTTTGCAACGTGCTCGTAACGCCGGTGCCGCTGCGGTCGTGGGCTGGGGTATCGGTCCGGAGTTGGCCCAAATCGCACGCGGCATGCAGGCGATGGGGTGGCGCGCACCACTCGTGGGCAGTTGGACTCTGTCCATGCGCAACTTTATTGATGCTGCCGGCCCTTCAGGCGAGGGGGCACTGATGCCACAAACCTTTATACAGGACGCTGGCTCCACTGCCAAAAACAGTTTTTTGTTGGCCTACCGGCGCAGCTTCAAAACTGATCTGATTCCTTCCCCGATGAGCGCCGCCCAGGGCTATGACGGCATGCACTTGTTGGCGCTAGCGATGCGCCAAGCGAAATCACTCGATGGTGACACGCTGCGACAAGCACTGGAGTCACTTGAGTTCAGATATCAGGGGGTAGTCACAAGCTACGAAAAGCCTTTCAGCACTCACGATCATGATGCCATCACGGCCAACATGATGGTGATTGGCCGGGTAACCGCCGGGCGGGTGGGCTATGCTTATCATGAAGACCAGCAGCGTGGTGCACTTCTCAAAGTCAAGCAAAAGGCAAATCCGTAATCGATCTTGTCCAGCCTCGCAATCGAGCACCGCGCTGGCGGCAGCCGTTGGTAGAGCATTATTGGAAAGACGTTAAATTACGCTTTTTTTGTGGCAAGCCTGCGTAGCTGTGCCATGCCGGAGCCAACAAAAATGGGCTTCGGCGCCTTTTACCTCGACAGAAAAATTTTCGGTGTTATTCAATCAAAACTGCCGTAGAACATCTGAATAATACGATCGTGCTTTTTTTGGGGTATATTTGTAGGGTGGCAAGGTATACTGCGACTACTCAAAAACACAGGAGAACCCCGACATGAGCGCGACGTATCAGGAGCATGGCGACATTGGCGTGATTACGCTAAATAACCCCCCGGTGAATGGCTTAGGTCATGCGACGCGAGCCGGTATTGTCGACGGTGTCGGTCGCGCACTGGACAACCCGTCCATCAAGGCCATCATTATCACGGGTGCCGGAAAAGGATTTTCAGGTGGCGCCGATATCCGCGAATTCAATTCTCCCAAAGCTCTGCAGGAACCCTCGCTGCATACGGTCATTCGCATCATAGAGGAGGCCGACAAGCCCATCGTCGCGGCGATTCACGGTATTGCCATGGGAGGTGGTCTGGAGCTTGCACTGGGCTGTCACTATCGCGTCGCGATTGCCGGTGCTCAAATTGCTTTGCCTGAGGTGAAGTTGGGCATTCTGCCCGGTGCCGGTGGCACGCAGCGGCTGCCGCGCGTGCTTGGCCTCGAGACCGCGCTGAACATGATTGTCACGGGCAACACCGTGCTCTCTGAAAAACTCTCCGGCACGAAATTGTTCGACCAACTGATCGCAGGTGATCTAATGGAAGGGGCCCTGGCTTTTGCCAAAAAAGTGGCTGATGCACGGCCGCTTCCCAAGGTCAGAGATATCAAAGTGAATTACCCAAATGCTGATGGCTATTTGCAGTTTGCGCGCAACACGGTGCGCGCGGTCGCGGGCAAATTTCCAGCGCCGCTCAAGTGTGTTGAAGCAGTCGCTGCCGCAGTCGGCAAGAAATTTGACGATGGCCTTCGCTATGAGCGAGATCTTTTTCTGGAGCTGGTGCAGACAAGCGAATCCAAGGCGCTTCGTCATGCATTTTTCGGCGAACGTGCGGCTTCCAAGATACCAGACGTTCCTTCAGATACGCCGCTGCGCGATATCAAAGCCGCTGCAGTTATTGGCGCAGGCACTATGGGAGCGGGCATTGCGATGAACTTTGCCAATGCCGGTATTCCCGTAAAAATGCTTGAGATGAAACAGGAGGCATTGGATAAAGGGCTGGAAACGATACGCAAGAACTACGAAAACACCATGAAAAAGGGCAAGCTCACGCAAGAGCAGCTCGACAAGCGCATGGGATTGATCACCGGTACCTTGTCTTATGCGGATCTTGCCGAGGCGGATATTGTAGTTGAGGCGGTATTCGAGGATATGGCGGTCAAGGAAAAGGTATTCACGCAACTCGATGAGGTAATGAAACCTGGGGCCATTCTGGCCTCCAACACCTCCACGCTTGATGTGGACCAGATTGCAGCATTTACCAAGCGTCCTCAGGATGTGATTGGTACGCACTTCTTTAGTCCCGCCAATGTGATGAAGTTGCTCGAGATTGTGCGTGGAGAAAAAACTGCCAAGGATGTACTTGCTACGACGCTAGCGCTTGCGAAAAAAATCCGTAAAACCGGTGTGGTCTCTGGTGTGTGTGATGGTTTCATCGGTAACCGAATGGTCGAGCAATATATTCGCCAAGCAGGATTTTTGCTGGAAGAGGGTTGCCTTCCGGAGCAAGTCGATAAGGCGGCTGAAAAATTCGGTTTCGCGATGGGTCCTTTCCGCATGTCAGACTTGGCAGGTAATGATATTGGCTGGTATATCCGAAAACGTCGCTACATAGAAAAACCCGAAGTCACCTACTCGAAGGTGGCGGATCTTCTTTGCGAGAAGGGGCGTTTTGGTCAGAAAACCTCGGCAGGTTGGTATGACTACAAAGCGGGGGATCGAAAAGCGCACTCTTCCGATGAAGTCAACCAAATGATCATTGCCCACTCTGGTTCACTGGGAATAACGCGGCGAAAAATCAGCGAGCAAGAGATCGTCGAAAGACTGGTTTACGCATTGGTGAATGAGGGCGCGCTTATCCTGGAAGAGGGCATCGCGATGCGAGCCTCCGATATTGATATGGTCTACCTGACTGGCTACGGCTTTCCACTCTTCCGCGGCGGCCCCATGTTCTATGCCGATACCGTCGGATTGCCCAATGTGCTGATGTCGATTCGCAAGTACGCAAAAGGTAGCCGTCCGGAAGCCTGGAAGCCTGCGCCGCTGCTGGAGAAACTGGCAGGCGAGGGCAAGGCATTCAACGTTTGAGCTGACGCAGCGATCATGTCGCATGGGCTATCAGAGACTGCCCCGGCGGTTGCCGGCGGCAGATCTGTGATCTTGTCTGGCTAATGCCTGAGATCAATAGGTTGTGCGGAAATATAGCAATACGAGAAATACCATCCTTACGCCCACCCACTTGAGCTAATCGCTCCGCGGTGACCAGGTTTTCACGGCTCACCACCGCTCAATCACGCTTGAGCTCCCGAGCGTGCCGACGATTTTCATTGACCACTTGTCTTGCAATGAAAAATCAGTGCTGTAAAAAATATCTTGTATTTCATTAATGTTTTCAAATTACAACACTGTTGCGCTACAAAATTGCAATTCATAACAATTGATTTCGAAAAAAATTTTTGTTGTTTTCCGACAAATATCATTAATTTTATTCGCTTAAAAAATAACAACAATTAGAACCGAAACATATCTAATCTAAAAAATTTTAATCTTCCCAAAACTATCAGATGAGGAATACTGATTTCAACATACAAATTTCGAATGAATAATTTCATTCCGAAATTTCATATCTAATTTGAAACAATTTGTTTGGTCAAATTTCTAAAATTCAGATCCCTTCACCGTTCGTTAAAAGGATCTGAATATGGAAAAACTCAAGGAAGCTGTACTTTTATCTTCTCTCGTCTACTTTGCCTCGGCAGGAATGGCGAATGCAGGGACTGCACAAGCAAATCTGACGGTCCAAGCACACGTGCAGGACAGCTGCAAAATTGAAGTCACTTCGAACATTGACTTCGGCAACTATGTCCCCGATGCAGATAAGCTGGGTCAGGGTACGCTTCGCGTGACCTGTATCAAGGACGTCAGGCCTACGGTCTCGCTGCTAGGTGGTGGCTTGCAAGCAGGGGATCGTACTTTGTCGAACGGTACTGACACCCTTGCTTACACACTCTTTCACCCGACCGATGGCTTGCTCGCCTGCGATCCAGCTAACCTGCTAACAACCTGGGGTAGCGGCTCCAATAGCCTTCTGCTGACACAATTTACCGGTTATGTCGCACAGGAATACAGCGTTTGTGGAAAAATCGCCTCGGGCCAGAATACCGTAGGCGCTGGTACCTATACGGGTACCGTCACAGCGCAAGTAGATTATTAATGAGTACCTGCCTGGTCCCTATGAATGGAAGCACCATGCCCAGTGATCAGGCAGGAATTTTGCTGCGCTATTTTTTATTGAAAAAATTTTTTATTACTGCATTTTTTCTTGTCTTCCTGTCGAACTTTGCTCACGCTGGATCATTCAGCGTAGCTCCACTCAGAATTGACCTATCCAAGTCAGAATCAGCAAACATCATCAATCTACAGAATATTGAATCAAAGCCAGTAACAGTGCAGTTATATGTGATGGCTTGGTCTCATAAAAATGGTGACGACCATTACACCACCACACGCGATGTTATCGCAACGCCACAAGTGTTTCATTTGAGGGCAAATGGCCTGCAAATAATTCGAGTTGGTCTTCTAAAAAAGCCAGAGACTAATGAAGAGCTTTCTTATCGCTTGTTTATCGAAGAGATTCCAGACTCTTCAGTAGCTGACTTCAAAGGAGTTCAGCTAGCACTAAAAATCAGTCTGCCAATTTTCGTGGCACCAGAAAATAAATCACAGCATAACCTGGAATTTCAAACTGAATTTCAATCAGACGGAAAACTGAAAATAAAACTATTTAACTCCGGTAAGGTTCACGCGCAGATACAAAAAATTGCAGTTTTCAGCCAAGAAAATGGTGGGAGAAATATTGCCATTCATGAAAAATCGGTTTATGTCCTTCCGAAACAAGGGCGATATATCTTGTTAAAAACTGATGCGCATGATTTTTCTGGAAGTGAGAGATTGTTCATCAGAGCGACAACGCGCACCGGACAGGTAGACTCTTATGCAAGCGCTGGGCCGCCATGAATATCGGCGTGGATACGGTCCGGAATCTATTCTGTTGGTTTTCATGCTGGCATTATCTTTATTTGTTTGTCAGGCTCGTGCAGATGAAAATTCCACCACCTCGCAATCCCAAGTGGCGCCTGTACTGGTACGACTGAATATCAACGGAATTCAACTAAAAAACACTATTTTGGTCTTGCAAACTTCAGATAAAAGCTGGCTGTTGCCGTCCGAAGTTCTCAGTGCCGCTAGACTGAAGTTGCCTAAAGTGGAGCCGATATATTTCAACAGATCATATTTTTATTCGATTAAAGACATTGGAGAAAAACAATTCGAATTTGAAGAATCTTCACAAACGTTGAATATTCATTTTTTGGCGTCCGCTTTTGAATTGACGAGATTACAGCCGGAGATGTCTTTGTTGTCGGATCCTTTTGGCGCACCCTCAGGATTGTTCGTTAACTACGATCTGCTTATTGAGCAAAATCCTGCGGGATTGCGGCAGAGTGTGTTTTCTGAACTGGGTGCGGCTGCCGGCCCCGGTGTGGCGACGTCGAGTCATGCTTATCTCCGATTTGGCGAAACGGATAGACAACTGCGGCTCGATACGACTTATACAATCGACCGTTCTGATGAGCGTGCTAGCTGGCGGCTAGGCGATACGATTTCCCGGCCGGGAAGCCTGCTAGGCCGGCCGGTACGGTTTGGAGGCTTGCAGTATTCAACGAATTTTCTGACCCAACCCGGATTGATCATCACACCAATGACTACTTTGGGCGGACAGGCGGCACTTCCATCCACCGTAGATTTGTATATCAATGACGTGATGCAAAGTAGTCGTCAGGTGCAGCCCGGTCCATTTTCTGTGAGCACCGCGCCGATTGTTGCGGGCGATGGGGAAGTCTCCCTGCGCGTTCGTGATATTGCGGGTCGCGAGGAGATCATCAGTCAGCGTTTTTATGCGAGTACCGCTTTGCTTTCACCCGGCTTGTCTGATTTTTCATTCGAGAGTGGCTTTTTAAGGCAAAATTTTGGGCGAGAGAGTAATGATTACGGTGATTTT
>Ga0192647_103103_pt1 | contig 10110 bp, 13 predicted proteins | sample LauGreFa1BDMLBSN_2_FD_133046 | JGI IMG/M metagenome (GOLD analysis project Ga0192647, IMG submission 133046) | Freshwater lake microbial communities from Lake Michigan, USA - Fa13.BD.MLB.SN - reassembly | ecosystem: Environmental > Aquatic > Freshwater > Lake | place: Lake Michigan, USA...
CAGAGGTTTAACTGGAATAAGTACTCGCTCTGGAGTGTATAATCGTGCCTTACAAAGTTATTCTAAAGAAAGAGCAAAGCAATTAGGTTATGCTAGAGAAGATTTAGCTGGAACCACGAGAGGCTATGACCTAGCCCAAACTCAAGGTTTAGCTAGTTATGAGCAAGGTATTGCTGATTTAGAATCACTAAAAGCTAGACAAATAGCTGCGGACGCGCAAGCTTTATTAAATTTAAGGTAGGATGATATGGCACTTCCAGGAGATGAATTTTACAAGACATACGGCGGCACAGATTCTAAATTAATCAATGCCGAAACAAATAGATTAAAATATATTCTTGATGCGCAAAAAGCAATAGATGAACAAAATGCTGCTATTGCAGCCATAACCAGGGCTCAAACTGGTGCAGCAAATCAAGCAGAGTATTTGCAATCAATGTTAGGACAAGGTGCTCCTCAAAAACTTATTGATTTGGTTGGTGGCCAAAAAGACATTAGCGAAAAATATGTACAGGACCAATATGATGCATTGATGAAGCAATTGGCAGAATCTTATAGCCGTGGAGAACAATTAACAACAGCTGGTTACAATGCCTTGGCAACTTACCTAACACAAAATCAACCAACTGCTTTTACTCAAGCAACAAGAGCACAAGCGCAACCAGTTAGAAATGATTTAGCACAATACATGGCTGGTCAAGGTGTTTCAACTGCACCAGTCGAACCAACAATTACCGCTCTTGAACAAGCAGCTCAAGGTGGTGCGCAAAACTACAACGAATTATTAAATACATTGGCTAAACTACAACAAGCTGGTCAGCAATCAAGAATGTCTGAAGCTGAAATGGCACGCACGGTTGCAGGTACACAGCTTGCACAAAGCAGAGCAAGTCAAGAAGGGTCATTGCAACAGCAAAGACTAGCATCATTAGCAGACATTCAAGCTAAAGCCGCAGCAGAAAGACTAACTCTTGAAAGAGAAGCAGCTGCACGTCAACAAACAATTCAAGATACACTAGCATCATTGGTAGGAACTGGATACATATGTCCTCCAGGAAAAGTAAAAGATGCAAATGGAAATTGTGTTACACCTCCAAAAGTAGAAGAAATTAAAGAAGAACCTAAGGGACCAGCAGAGTTAACAGCGGCACAAAAAGAAGCAATAAATGTTGAAAGAGGCGGACCTAACTGGAGAACTGGGAGGATATTTTAATTATGGCAAGTAAAATTGAACAAAGATTAATTGCTGCTGGTGCTACTCCAGCTTTAGCAAAACAATTTGCAACTCAATATGAAGCAAAAACAAAAGCAGCAGGTATTGCTCCACAAAAAGCATCTGACATGTTTGATGAAGAGGTTATTGCTTTGACAGAGTCTGAGTTTCCAACGTTGTTTTCATGGTTGCCAAGTTTAAATGTACCAGACCAATATGAATCTTATTTAGAAGCAATTAGACCAGGAGAAGTTTCCTCAATTAAATCAAGTATTGGAAAACAATATCCAAATTTTTATAATGGTTATCAAAAAATCCAACAAGGTATTGTTGACGATTACGCTTCATTTGTTGCTAATGAATTTTTAGCTGGTACTCCATCAAAAGAAGTTGTAAGATTGCTTAAGACTGATTATGCAAATTTAAAACCAGCATTAACAACTGATGATTTAACAAAAGATATCGATAGCATTTATGGAGATGCAGCTAAATATTTTTCTTCGGTAGATGAAAAAACTCTTGCTACATTAAAAGCAGATAAAAACTTTAAAGCTAAACTACCTGACCCATCTTTTACTTATGGAGATAAAACAGATTACGCAGCAAAGACAATTGACTTTCGTACTAATCCGCAAATAATTAGAGCTTTAAATAAAGTTGTTGACCCTACATACAAGTATGTGCCGGGGGCTCCAGTAACACCACTGTTTAAGCTTAATCCATCTGAAGAAGATGTAGCTTTTGGTAGACAAGCCGGAATGAAAGCTGTTGGCGCGGACAAACCAGGCTTTACTCCATCAAGCTATCTTGCACCTTCGTTTAGACAAACATCAGGAGGTGTTGCACGAGGTGTTCCAGCCGACAGACTGCAATCATATATGCAAGAAGAAGCAAAGATATTTGCAAATCTTGACCTTAAAAAAGATACACCATATAATTACGAAAGCAGTTTAAGAAGTCGTATTGGCGACGTTAAAAAGTAGGAATTTATAATGGCACCAAGAATATCTAGTCGTGAACCAGTTCCTCGTCCATCACCCGGTGGAACAACAACAACTACAACAATTCCTAAGGCTACAACCACGACTACTCCAACAAAGCCAATTCAAACAGGAACTGGCTCTCGTGCACCAATTGCTAGACCAACCGCCGGGACTGCTGTCGGAAAAGGGGTCGTAACACCTAAACCAACAACACTTATGCTTGCACCTAGTGCTGATGTATCAGAAGCTAGAATAAAATTAGGTCAAGCTAAAGAAGAAGCTCTTTACTATGAGGTACCTCAACAACAAATAGATGATATAGACACGGGTATTGTCGGTAGTGTATTTAACGCAGCAAACTCTGTTTTAAATTTTAGAATTCCTGGAACAAAAATTCGTCCAGCTTATTTGCCATTTTATCCTGTAGATAAATTGCTTGAAATAGAAAATCTTATACCAGGAATTATTAATCAAATACAAAATGCCAATGAAGGCAAACCAGTTGATGTTGGTTCGTTTACTGACCCGTTTGGTAAAAAAGGTATTATATCGGAACTTGGACGTGTTATCACAAATGCTCCTCGTGAAACACAATTGTTTCAAGAATCTCAAGAACAAAAAGGCTACAGTCAAGTTGTAGATAATCCTGCACTCGCACTTGCCATGGACGTTTTTCTTGCTCCATCAACATATTTGACTGGTGGTGGCACGGGAATAAGTAAATCATTTCTTAAAGCAATTGCTGCAGGTGGAATTAAGACAGCAGTTAGTGCAACTGGTGAGGCCTTAACAAAAGCAGGTGCAAAAAAACTTGCAGCAGACGCAGCAGCAAATGCCGCAAAAGCAGCAGCAGATGATGCAGCAAGACAGTTCGCTGAAGGATTAATAACAAAAAATGTTGTTGATGTCGCAGATGATGCATTTAAAGCAGCAGAAAAGACCGCAGCAAAAAGAGCAGCAGCAGTTGCAGCAGAAGAAGCTAATCCAGAATTACTATTAAAGAACGCAGAAGATTTTGCAAGAACACGAACTCCACGTAGAGTGTATGGTGCACGTGCTCGCGAAGATGTTGGTGCAATAATTGTTGATGTTGCAGAAACTGCAGCTAAAACATTAGATGAAGTAGCAGCTGGTACATTGACATTAACTCCAGCACAACTTGCAAGAGTGCAATCTTTAGATACTGTATTAAATAAAACACCTGGTGTTCTTGATAGTATTATTAATAGAGGATATGCAGGAATGCGTGGCCCTGTAGCAGAAGCACTTTATACAAAGGGTGGCTTTCGTTTTGGTGCCGGCAAATTTAAAACACCAGTATTTGGTGAAAGATTTTCAAACCTTTTTGGCAACAGTGCCTCAACAATAAGATTAGGCACAAAACCTATAATTGGTGCTGAATACATTGTTCGTGGTGGTTTTGCAGGAAGTGAAGCCGGTAAAGCATTTATTGAATGGACTACAAGCCTTGGTAAAAAAGGTATTGCTGGAGAAGGAGATATACGCAATCTTCGCTCGCAACTGCGCACTGGTGAGTTAACTGGACAAAGAGCGGTAAACGCAGTTAAAGAATTATCTTTAGATAAAATATATAGAAGAAATGTTAAAGAAATAACACAGCAGTTAGACTTTATTGCTTCTCCAATATTTGCAAACTCAGCAGATAGTGTATTTTCTAAAACTGTAGAAGAACTTATTATTAATACAGATGTTAATTTATTTGATGCTGTTAAAGGTGGAGTAAGAGTTGCAGCCGACGATGCTGCAGCTGTTTCTGCAAAAGTTGGACGCACAGTAACAGAACAAGAACTTAACTTTGCAAGAAGAACAAAAGCATCATTTAATGAAATATGGGATGCCTCGAATGATGTATATAGAGAAGTTCAACTTAAATCTGGCGTTAACCCAGTTGATGTAAAAGACCTTCCAAGAATTGAAAATTGGTTTCCACATGTTCTAAGTGACAAGGCAAGAAACTTATTAAGAAAGACAAAGTCAAAAGAGTATGATGAACTCATGGGCTTTGATAGAACATTCCTTGGTCAACTTTCTACGCCTCGTAGATTAGTTCCTGGCTCTAAAGTTGGAACTTATACTTTAACTGCAGCAGACGTTGCTGGTGGAACAAAAGCACTAAACCAAATAATGCGTCGTGAACTTGGAATTAATTTTGATTGGTTTGCAACTGACATTGGTGAAGCATTAGCAAATCAAGTTGATAATATTGCATCAGACATTGCTTTCTTAAAAACATTAGAAACAGAACTTAGGACCGGTAGCACTGGCCTCATCAAACCAGTTACCAGAGAAGAAGTTGCTGCAAAACCATTCGCTGGTGATGTTGCCGCAGTTGTCGAAACATCATTAACTCCACAACGAATTGCCGCAATACAAACAATACCAGATGCAGTAGAGCAGTTAGATGAAATTGTTAGCACGATTGAAGATATAAATGTAAGGTTACTTACACCCGGTGGCGTACTTTCTGCTGATGATATTGAAGAATCTGTTCAGCGCGTTAGACAAATGGCTGATGCACTTGCTCGTGACCCAAATGTCACAGCATCAATGGGTTCAGTCATAACACTTGAAGCAGATTCATTAGCAGAACTTTTGACAAGAGAAGCAAAAGCAATTAGTAGCAGAGTTGATTTTCGTCCAATTACAGATTTTAAAAAAGTTAGAGCAATAACCGATGATGGTTTTGTTGAATTAAATAAAAAGATTCTTCCTGGTGTGCAAGCACAAAGAGAAATTGCTGCCATGGTACAGAACTTTAGAAGACTAGAAGACCCAAAAATACTACGTTTAATGAACAATAGTATTGGTAAATACAATAGACTATTCAAGTCATGGGTGACTGCAACTCCAGGATTCCATGTTCGCAACGCATACTCAAATGCTTTCTTTATGGCTACAGCTGGTGCTGACTTTAGAAACATTGATGAAGCATTAGATATTTACGATAAATGGTTAAAGTATGGTGGTAAATATAAAGAAGAAGTACTACCAATAGAACAAGCTGGTAGAGCTACCGCAAGAGGAACTGTTGGTCCAATTCCTGGAACAGGACAAGTTCCTGGTGGAGTTGGTTTAATAGAAACGTTTATTGTTACTCCAGTTAGCAAAGGTGGGCTTGGTTTACCATTAGGCAGTAGAGAAGCTTTTGCTGCAAAGACAGCTCTTGAAAACGTTGGCGTAGCTGGATTTGGTAGAGTAGGAGAAGTGTTTGAAGGTGCAGGACAGGGTTTTAGAGGTGTTGGAGTATTAGGACAAAAAGGTGGCGCTAGAAACCGTGCATCTGAAATAATTGGTACTCCACTTACTTGGTCACGCAATGCTGGTCAAACAATTGAAAACTATTCACGTTTTGCTTTAACATATGACGGAATTAAAAAGGGTTTGTCAGCAGAACAAGCAGCTGGCCGCACATCAAAATATCTTATTGACTACTCTGATATATCAAGAGCAGACGAAGTACTAAAACAAATCATTCCATTTTGGATGTGGATGAGCCGTTCATTACCATTGATGGTTGAGATATTAACAACTAATCCAAAAGCTTATACTATCTATCAAAAGATTAAAAATGGATTAAGAGATGAAGAAGGCGAAAGTGATTTGATGCCATTATTCATGCAAACACAAGGAGCTTTTAAGGCACCATTTAATCTTGGTGGGTCATCTTACTTGATGCCAGACCTTGGTCTTACTGGCTTGGCTGAAGACATTGGTGGTTTTACTTCGCCAGGAGGAGTTCTTGCATCGCTTACTCCAGCAGTTAGAACACCACTTGAGTACTTGTTAAACTACGATGCATTTAGAAAAGAACAAATTGCTAATAAAGAATTTGACCCAGAAGCAGATGCTAAATTGCGCAAATATCTTGCAAAGAACTTTACTATCTTAGGACCTGTGCTACAACGTTATGGTCGTGCAGGTGCAGCAGCCGCAGAAATATTAACCGCAGACACTGTTGCCGAATTCATTAGAGATGCAACACGCACTGGTACACCAGCATTCTTAGCAGAACCTGAACAAGGTGGAATAACAGAACCGCCAATATCGCAAAATGTTTCAACAATTTCTGGATTCTTAGGTTTGCCATTACGTAATCTTGAACCATATCAAGAAGTTAATGAAGCCGAAAGAAGAACAGAAGAACTTAATAGACTAATTGCTTTACAAAAAATAAAAGAAGAAAGAGCCATAAATAAGTAGGAGAGAAATATGAACCAAATACAAAACATACTTCTTAGAATACTTGCAACCTTTGCAGCCTCAGGACTATCGGTCATGGGTGCAGGTGCAATAGCTGGAGTACCACTGTGGAAGGCAGCCATGATGGCTGGCATTGGTGGTGTTGCTGTGGTAGTCGAAGGATTGTCTCGTGCCTTTTTGGACGACGGCAAATTATCAGTATCTGAGATTAACGCAGTATTTAGCACTGTAGATAAAAAGGCTAAAAAGGCAGAATCAGCAAACTGATTCATTCCATCTTCATTTCTTTTGTGTTGCTCTTGGGCAGCGCCGTACCTGCACAGGCTTCTAAAGACCCGTGTGCCTGGTTAGTGCCGCACTTAAAGCGATATAATCTACCTGTAGAAGAATTTATTTATATTGCCAAAAGAGAATCAGGTTGCCGCATCAAAGCAATCAATGCTAAGTTTGATAAACATGGCAATGTCACATGGACTCTTAATAAAAATAAGTCTATAGACAGAGGCGTGTTACAGATTAACTCTATACACAAACAAACAGTACGTCAAGTATGTAAGGGTGATTTAGATTTACTTCTTACTCTTGATTGCAATCTGGCGGTTGGGTCGTATCTGTATAAACGATATGGGCTTGTTCCTTGGCGTGGCGCTTCAAAGCCGCCTTCTTCTTCGCTGCCATAAATTTTGGATTAGAACCTTCTTCTGGTTCTTCGCTAAACCAATCAGGCCATATCATCATTGGATGATAACCAACCTTGATAGCATAAGAATCAGCTGTTGATTCTCTTATTAAAGTTCCAGGTCTTGCAGTTTTTTTTAGATTGCCGGCTGGTATATCCATACGTCTTGATAACTCAAGCAATTTTATTTCAGTTCTATCTTTCCAGAAGATTTCGAAAAATGGTTCACTTGGAAACCATATCTTAAACTTAGGCACACCGGGAAGCTTACCACTTCTTGGTGTGTTCTTTTTTTTGCGTCCTTTTGTCATATACAAATTATACAACTATTAATCGCCTTCGTCAAATGGAATGTCTTCTTCATCTAAATAATTTTTTAGATAATCTATAAACCCATCAATAAAATGAAGCATGTGTATCTGAGCTTGTAAAATATCGCGATGACTATTGGCCCACGCTTCAACCAAGTCGACGCACATGTCATTGGACAAACCGATATTAATTATAATACCATTCTCTGAATCATGCACAATCTTTTCAGAGGTAACAGACAACTCTTCTAACTCTGATTCAGAAAATATTCTACGAGCCCAGTCTTCAGGATTCATCCAGAATATAATCCCTCAGTGTAGTGTTCATCATTAATAATTCTTTTAGATTCTTTTCTGCTGCTCTAGTTAATCTCCATGCGTGTGGTGTAGACACTCCGCAGCCTGTTACCAAGTTCTTCAAACGTAATCATTTCCCAATAGACTGCATCGATAATAAACTTATCTTGGTCTGTCATTAGTTCCATTGAATCAAGCAATGCTTCTCTAATTAGATTAGGTTCTTCATTAGATGACGCAATGTTTCCTCCTGGCACTGTTTGCATCAATGCCTGAATAAAACTTTCTGGCTTAGTTAAGTCAGGTATACGTGCAATTTCTTCTGTGTCTAACGGAAGCTCACGAAAATAAATAGAATTATCTTTATTATTAGTCATGAACCACATTCTGGGCCTTTTTATTAACTTTCATTGTTTCCCCTTAATCATATAATTCTGAACTTAATAATTTACTTACATCTTCTGGAAATAATAAATAACCTTTAGTTGGATTCGCAGAAAACCTAGCAAACTCTTTTACTGGAATCTCATTATTTATTTCTAGATACTTTTTTAACCTTGCAACTTCTACTGCAATGAATGCTTGTGCAGAGAAGACATAAATCCACCACTTGGCTTCGGTAACCATAAGCCCTGATGGTTTCCATCCTTTGTTCTGAGGATTCTGTTCACATTCTACGACCATTCTACCATTGCGGTATTGGTCAAACTTTATCTCAAACAGTTGTTCATCCAAAGAATCTAAAAAGCCGTTGGAATATTGCTTCACCCTTGTGACCAACAGCTAAATCATTTTTCCAGTTGACACGCCTGCCGGCTTTGTACTCAACATCATGACTAGGGACATGACCTTTTACTTGTTTACTTGGCATTGTTACTCCTTAACATTCCAAAACACACCTGTTGCCAGACGATATCCAGATTGTATTTGTTTGACTTCATGCTTAATGCTAGAATCATAAAATAATAAATCACCTTTTGCTGGTTTAATTTCTAATTCATAATCTGGAAAACAAATTTCTCCACCTTCAAACTGGCTATTTAAATACACAACAACTGAAATGTGTGGTGGTGTGGTATAACTAAAATCATAATGAAGACCCATAGATTCGTTAGTGTTAAAATTATAAACAACAAACTCATACTCGAAAGTATATTTTTCTAACTGCTTATTTATTGTTGAACTAATTTTATCTTGTATTTTTTGTTCTAAGTATTTTGCGTTAGGTAGAACCTCAAGTGCAACTGCACCAAAGATTTCTTCTTCGGTAAAAAAATTAGAATAATATTTAATCAACTTTTTCTTCCTTCGACATTTCATAAATATAATGAACCAACACAGCCACACCTGTAGCTATCATTGCAGTCTTTCTTGTCTGACCAGATAGTGTTATAAACACAACTGTAGAGCCGGCAAGTGTAAATGCCAGCCCTCCAGTTATGTTCAAAAACTTTTTAATATAGTGCTTCATTTTAGAAGTGTGTTAAGTTACTCGATACGGCAGTTCCAGCTTGCAGCTTCTGATTCAATCTCAATTGGATTTCATCTTGGCTAAGCACTGGTATCTTTCTGCCGCCCTTCGTTGTCTTATCTTCTTTTGGACTTACTGTTGTGTCCATGGCAATGAGCACACGACTAAAGACTTCGTTAAACGATTCCATAACGTCTCCTGTTGTGCGTAACTGCATGGAAGCAACCAGTTCACCAGCAATCTTGCCTGCAACCTGAACCATTATTGCTCTATTTTCTGACATTCTTTACCTCTTTTGGTATCGTGGTGCCTAGCTTTTTAAACACCTTCATTACTTTCTTTTCTGATTTTTCGTACAGTTTTATTAGCTTCTTCTTTTGCCATGCTTCGATGGCTTCTAGCTTTTTATCTGTATCTTCTAACCTATTGTAATATTCAATCATAATTATCTTCCTATCTATAGTAACTTTTTTTCTCTTATTTTATTGCGTGGCATCGTGTATCGGTGCCAAGTACGTTAACCGCCTTTGTTTTAAAGGCTTTTAAGGCTTGGTTCAATTCCCACCAACCTATATTTGAATAGTGTTCCCATTCTCTAATGGGGTTTTCATCAATAGCCGAGTGAGGATATCTACCCTCACCTGCCATAGTAGCGATAAAAATGCCGCCATCCATTAAATTAACATAAGAATTATTAATAATCTTTTTCCAATCAGGAGTATGCTCAAACACCTCGGCGCAAACAACAACATCAAAGTATCCTGGATTAAGATACTCTGTAGCACTTGCAACAATGTCTACACCAGGTCCAGCCTGTGTGTCTATGCCAATATACTTCTCAGCAAAGGGCGTAAAGATAGAACGAACACTGCCATTGATGTCAAGAGAACCAATCTCCAATATTTTTAAATGAGTTCTGCCATCTCTCCAATTAT
>Ga0192647_103107_pt1 | contig 10101 bp, 18 predicted proteins | sample LauGreFa1BDMLBSN_2_FD_133046 | JGI IMG/M metagenome (GOLD analysis project Ga0192647, IMG submission 133046) | Freshwater lake microbial communities from Lake Michigan, USA - Fa13.BD.MLB.SN - reassembly | ecosystem: Environmental > Aquatic > Freshwater > Lake | place: Lake Michigan, USA...
AGGTGCCGGAGAGGCAGCTGCAGCTGCGCCTTCGGCAGCTTCCTTCTTTGCTGGAGCCTTTTTGGGCTTCGTCTCGTCAGCCATATCGTCCTTGAAAGTGGTTTAGTGGGTTCCGGCCTTGGCGTTCGGATTACGCTGAACGCCGACCGTACGACGCGGTCCCTTGCGGGTCCGTGCGTTGGTCTGAGTGCGTTGCCCACGAACCGGAAGGCCCTTGAGATGACGCACACCGCGGTAAGACTTGATCGCCTGCAGACGCTTCAGGTTCATGCCAATCTCGCGGCGCAGATCGCCCTCGATGACATACTTGCCCTCCTGGATCGCATTCACGATCTGCGACAGTTGCGCCTCGGACAAATTCTTCGCCCTCAGAGCAGGATCAATGTTCGCCCGAGCCAGAATGTCGCGCGAATTGACCGGACCCAGTCCGTAGACGTAACGCAGCGCAATATCGACGCGCTTATCACCCGGAATATCTACACCCAGAATACGTGGCATGGCAGTTCCTTGATTTCAGCCCTGACGCTGTTTGTGCCGAGCATTGGAGCAGATCACACGGATCACACCCTTCCGCCGCACCACTTTGCAGTTTTCGCAAAGCTTCTTTACCGACGCTCGAACTTTCATCTTCTAAAAGTCTCCGTTCCGACCTCTCTCAATACAGAGGAGGCATTCCATCATCTGTCAAAATCTCTGCCCCACCCTCCGTCACGAGCACTGTGTGCTCAAAGTGAGCGGAGAGCTGCCTATCATGCGTAACCACCGTCCATCCGTCATCCAAGATTTTTACGGAAGGAGAACCCACCGTCACCATGGGCTCGATTGCAATCGTCACTCCGGGCTTGAGCCTCACCGAGTTCCGCAGGTCGACGTAGTTCGGAACCTGTGGCTCTTCATGGACATTCCTGCCCACCCCATGCCCACAAAATTCACGCACGACACCGAACCCGGCGGCCTCAACAACACGCTGAACGGCCCTTCCAACGTCAACCGTGGTTGAACCGCCGCGAACCTGTCCGATTCCCTCCCGCAAGCCCTGAATTGTTACGTCCAGGAGCTTCTGGGCTATCGGACTGCATCCGCCGCAGGCCACGGTCATCGCCACGTCACCAATGAAACCCCGAGCCCTCACTCCGATGTCTAGTTTGACTAGATCACCAAACTGAAGCCTCCGGACTCCACCGATTCCGTGAATGACCTCCTCGTTGACCGAGATGCACGCGTTGGCGGGGAAACCTCGATAGCCCAAAAAGGCACTGGTTCCGCCCTCCTCCGCAATCCATCGACCAATCAACTGGTCCAACTCTCCAGTGGTTATTCCCGGTCCGACCGCACCCGCGGCCCGACGCAACACCCGCATAGCCATCCTACCCGCCAACCGCATTGAATCGATCTCCGCTGCGGTCTTTGGAACAGGCTTGGCCATCGGCTATTTTCGGGGCTGTTCCATCAACAGGCGACAGCTCCCCGGGATTGCATTACAAAGAACTAGGTGACAAATCCTCACTCAAGACCGGCCTTTGACGCGTCCCTTTTTCAAGAACCCATCATACTGCCGGAGCAAGAGGTGGCTCTCCATCTGCCTCATCGTATCCAAAAGGACACCCACAGTGATCAACAGAGAGGTTCCTCCAAAAAACGTGGCGACATTGAAGTCAATCTTCATGGTGAAGTTCATCAACGTCGGAATGGCAGCCAGGATCGCGAGGAAAACTGCCCCAGCCAAAGTCAGCCGAGACATGGAACGGTGCAGGAAGTCGCTGGTTGCAACACCAGGTCGAACTCCGGGGATATATCCACCGTGCTTCTTCAGATCATCGGCGATCTGCAGCTCGTTAAACTGTGTAGCAACCCAGAAGTAGCTGAAGAAAATGATCATCAGAGACTCGGCCACGAGATAGAAGATCGTGTCCGGCCGCATCAACCGCCCGAGCTCACTGAAAAACGGCAAGTTTGCCGAGGCACCGAGCTTATCAAAAAGCAAACCAGGGAACATCAGGATCGCCTGCGCAAAGATCACAGGCATCACACCGGCATAGTTCACCCGCAAGGGCATGTAGGACGTGCTACCGGCAAACACCTTCCGACCCACCGCTCTCTGAGCGTACTGCACCGGAATCTTTCGCTGACCTTGGGTCACCAAGATCACTCCAGTAATCACGATCGCCAGCAATGCGAGAAGGAGGATCGCATGCGGCCAACGGAATCTTGCCTCAATTCCCTCGGGCGGGAAGAAACCGGTCCAGAGCGAAGTCATCGCCAAAGGTAACCGGGCCAGAATACCAATCGTGATCAACAACGAAACCCCATTCCCAATGCCCCTCTCCGAGATCTGCTCGCCCAACCACATCAACATCAACGTACCCGCAGTGAGGATGGTTACCGTCTGGAAAAGGTATACCCAACGGTTATCAATAAGAACCACCCTGCCACCATCGTAGTTGAACGCTTCTTTCGCGTTCTCCCATCCGATGGCCATGACCAAGCCTTGGCCAAGACAAAGGAGCACAGTCAGGTACCGGCCGTACGCTATGATCTTGGCCCTCCCACCCTCTTCCCTGGCGAGTTTCGCCAATCCCGGAAGCACAGCCGACAACAGCTGAATGATAATCGTTGCCGAAATGTACGGCATGATTCCCAAGGAACCTACGGAGCATTTCTCCAAGGCCCCTCCGGTGAAAAGAGAATAGAAACTGACTACACCACCCTGACCAGAGGTTTTCTCGAAGTGGTCGTTCAGCGCGCGGCCGTCCAGACCTGGAATAGGGGTCAGCGCAACCAAGCGCGCCACCAAGAGAACGAGCCCGGTGAACACCAAGCGCGACCTCAGCTCCGGGATCCGGAAGCAGTTGGCAAATGTTTGGAAGATCTGACCCAGCATGGGAATCCAGGATTTTAGCTGACTACTTCTGCGGTGCCGCCCAGTTTCTCGATCGCAGCCTTGGCCGCAGCACTGAAGGCAGACGCACGAACCGTGAGCTTCTTGGTCAACTCACCCGTACCAAGAATCTTGACGCCATCGCTTGTGCCCTTGGCAATCCCGGCCGCTTTCAGAGCGGCGGCATCCACAACGGCACCTTCCTCAAACAAATTGAGGCTTGTCAGATTGACGGGGAGATAGGTCGTACCGAACGCCTTATTGTTGAAGCCCCGCTTTGGAATACGGCGGATCAACGGCATCTGACCACCTTCGAAACCAATCCGGATCGAACTGCCGGAGCGGGCGCTCTGCCCCTTACCTCCGCGCCCGGATGTCTTACCGTGGCCACTGGACTCGCCAGCACCCAACCGCTTACGACGGTGTTTGGCGCCAGGCCGAGGTTTGAGATCGTGAAGTCGCATATAAATCAGATGGTTTTCTTGACGCGTTGCTCCAAGCCACGACTGCGCAAAATAGTCTCGCGCGTGCGCAACTGCTGAAGTGCCTTCAAAGTAGCCTTCGCCACATTGGCTGCATTCTTGGAACCCAACGACTTGGATAGGATATCACGGATTCCAACAGACTCGACCACCGCACGGACGGTCTTGCCGCAAATCAACCCAGTCCCCGGGGAGGCCGGCCTCAAAAGGACCTTGGCCCCACCGAAAGCTGCGTAAACCTCGTGAGGAATCGTGTTTCCGACAAGGCTGACAGGACGAAGTCCGGTCTTAGCATTATCGCCGCCCTTGCGAATGGCGTCAGAAACTTCCGTTCCCTTCCCAAGTCCCAATCCCACGCGGCCGTGTCGGTCGCCTGCAACTACAAGAGCGCTGAAGCTGAATCGACGGCCGCCTTTGACCACCTTGGCGGAGCGGTTGATGAAAATCACCTTTTCAGCCAAATCGTCGCGCTTGGAATCACCGTCGCCATCAGGCCCGCGACGCCTCCGAGGACGATCGCCGCGCTCGAATCGTCCGCCACCATATGACGCACCACCTTGGTACGGAGAGGAAGCAGGGGCCGAAGCTACAGGGGCCGCCACAGGTGCGGCAGGAGCTCCAGCGTTCTTATTCTCGATTTCGTCAGCCACGATAAACCTCCAGATCAGAATTTGAGACCAGCTTCGCGCGCAGCATCCGCCAGCGCCTTCACCTTGCCATGGTACCGGGCAGCTCCCCGATCAAAAACCACAGCTTCGATACCCTTTGCCTTTGCAGCCTCCGCGGCCCGTTTGCCGGTTAGAGTGGCATTCGCAACGTTTGCACCCCGAATCTCTTTGGGAGCAACTTTGTCACGAGTGCCAACGGATGCGATTGTCAGCCCTGCGCCATCGTCAATGAACTGAACGTAAATATGCGCTCCGGTGAACTTCACAGCCATGCGGGGCCTTACAGCCGTACCGGACAGCTTCTGGCGAACGCGCCAACGGCGCTTTTGGGCCAGGATGATTTTTTTCTCGGGTCTCATGTTGCAGCGAAAGCTAGACTTTGAAGGGTTTACTGAACGGTCTTGCCTTCCTTGCGGACGACATGCTCCCCAGCGTAACGAACACCCTTGCCCTTGTAAGGCTCAGGGGGGTAGTAACTCCGAAGTTCGGCAGCGACGCGTCCCACGGTTTCCTTGCTGGCGCCATCGATGCTGATCTTGGTGTTCTCTTCGACCACCACCTTAATTCCAGCAGGGATCGGGTAAAGAATCGGATGACTGAACCCAAGCGACATATTGACAATGTTGCCCTGAACCGCGGCCTTGAAGCCGACACCCTGAATCTCAAGCTTCTTTTGGAAGCCGTCGCTCACGCCACGAACCATGTTGTTGACCAAGGCTCGCGCCAGACCGTGCATCGCCCTGGCCTCCGCAGATTCAGAAGCCCGAGTCAACAATACCTTGGTTCCCTCGACCTTCGCGGCCGTGAACCGGGGAAGATTCAGATCCAATTTGCCCTTCGGTCCCTCTGCAGAGATCACGTTTCCGTTGATGGAAACCTTAACCTTGGCAGGCACCTCAACGGGTTGTTTTCCGATTCTTGACATAGGTACTCCTTACCAAACGTAACAAACGAGTTCGCCGCCCAGATTTTGCTTCTTGGCATCCTGGCCGGACATGACGCCTCGGGAGGTCGAAACGACGGCAACTCCCATTCCACCAAGCACACGGGGTATCTCGGTGCTACGAACGTAGCGGCGGAGCCCCGGAGTGCTGATCTGACGCAGACCGACAATTACCGGCCTCTTCTGGTCGTACTTCAGCGAGACAATGATGGACTTGATGGTTGCTCCCTCCACAGTCACATCGGCCACGTAACCTTCCTGCTTGAGGATAGCGGCAACCGACTCCTTCAGTTTGGAGTGCGGGATGGTAACCTTGGCGTGCCTGGCCATTCCCGCATTCCGGATGCGGGTAAGTAGATCTGAAATCGGATCGTGCATGACGTAGGGTTCCTTACCAACTGGCCTTGATGACCCCCGGAATCTGACCAGTCAGGGCAAGTTCACGGAAGGTGAGACGGGAGACACCGAACTTTCTGATGAACGCATGCCGCCGCCCACTGATCTTGCATCGATTCACAACCCGCACCGGGCTGGCATTCCGAGGGAGTTGGCTCAGAGCAACATAATCACCCTTAGCCTTCAACTCCGCGCGGATCGAAGCGTATTTCTTGACCGTCGCGGCTTTTTTCTTGTCGCGCGCCAACCATGATTTTTTGGCCATACTCTGGAAAAGTTCTTTTGGATTACTTGGAGAAAGGCATTCCCATGAGCCTCAAGAGCTCACAAGCCTCGGCATCCGTATCTGCTGAGGTCACGATCGTGATGTCCATGCCTTGGTTGAACTTGATCTTATCGAGTTCAATCTCTGGAAACGTGGTCTGGTCGGGAAGACCCAGTGAATAGGTACCGCGACCATCAAACTGCCGAGGGCTGATGCCACGGAAGTCACGAATCCGAGGAAGGGCGGTAGCCACCAGCCTGTCAAAGAATTCGTACATGACTTCACGGCGCAACGTCACCCGGCAGCCAACAGACTGGCCCATCCGGAGCTTGAAATTCGCGACGCTCTTCTTGGCCTTATTGATCACTGGCTTGCGCCCGGTGATCGCGGTCAGATCCTTTACGGCTTCCTCGAGCGCACCCTTTTCGCGGGACGTCGAGACCCCCATATTGATTACGATTTTCTCAATCTTGGGGACCTGATGGACGTTCTTGTAGCCTCGGCTGGTAACCAGCGCGGGGCGAACTTCCTTCTCGTACTTCTCCTGGAGACGGGGCTTCATGGCTTAGCTCTTGGCGGTCTTCTTTGCACGGCGACGTTCGAACTCGTCGGCCTTCATAACGTTCGACACATGGACAGGTCCCTCGAGCCAAAGCAATCCACCCTGTGGGTTCTGCTGGCTCTTACGAAGATAATGGAGCACGGGCTTTACCAGCCTGGTGCGATCCTCCTGACCCTTGGAGCGCTCGTCATTCCCCTCGATGATAACAGCCTCTTCAGACGTCACCACCTTGGAAACGGTCCCGCGCCGGCCCTTTGCCGACCCGGCGATGACGATGACCTCGTCACCCTTCTTGACATGAAATTTTGCCATAACCTTGGCTGATATTCGAACCTCAAATTACTTCTGGCGCCAGCGAGATGATCTTCATGAACCGCTTCTCGCGAAGCTCACGAGCGACAGGACCGAAAATGCGGGTTCCCTTCGGCTCGCCTTCCGCATTGATGATAACGATCGCGTTGCGGTCGAACCGGAGGTAAGAGCCGTCCGATCGGCGAATGGGTTGCTTTGTTCGGACGACAACCGCCGTGCAAACATCCCCCTTCTTCACTGAACCGTCAGGAGCGGCCTCCTTGATATGGACCTTGATGATGTCGCCGACCCCGGCATAAACCTGGTTGCTACCCAAAACGCCGATGGTCCAAGCGACCTTGGCGCCGGTATTGTCCGCAACATCAAGACTTGTGCGAATTTGAAGCATGATGAATCCCCTTGAGGTCTGGTTAGAACGTCAGACAGCCGTCTTCGAGGATCCATCCGCATTCAGAACCTCCATCAACCGCCAGCACTTCGTGCGGGACAGCGGACGAGTCTCTTGAATCCGAACCAAATCTCCGACCTTAGCCTGATTGGTTTCGTCGTGAGCATAGAGCTTCTGGAAGCTCGTCACGATCTTTTTGAACTGGGTGTGCCTGAAGCGACGCTCGACGCGGACGACAATCGTCTTCTGCATCTTGCTGGAAACCACTTCTCCCACCCGCTCCTTGCGGTGGCCACGAACTTCGGAAATTTCAGCCATATACCAGAGGGTCAAGCCTTTTTGACATCCGACGTCACCCGCAAGGAGGACAACCGGGTTTCGCAGCGTGCGATATCACGGCGCAACTGTTGAATGCGATGCGACTTCTCAAGGCGTGCGGTAGCCTTTTGCAGCCGCATGTTGAAAAGTTCCAGGCGCAATTCCCGCCCCTTGGCGGTGAGCTCCTGTGCGGACATCTCTTTGAAAGCGTTGGTAGCCATGGGATAAATTAATCAACCGAGCTTATGCCGGGAAATGAACTTGGTTGAGATGGGAAGCTTGGTGGCAGCCAAGCGCATCGCCTCGCGGGCGATCGCCTCTGGGACACCATCAATCTCGAAAAGCACGCTGGCCGGCCGGATCACAGCAACCCAGGATTCAACACCGCCCTTTCCTGTACCCATTCGAACCTCGAGGGGCTTTTTGGTGAAGCTCTTGTCTGGAAAAATCCGGATCCAGACCTTACCGCGTCGCTTCATGTATCGGGTGATCGCAACGCGAGCAGCCTCGATCTGTTTGGTGTCCATCCAGCAGCGCTCCAGCGCCTGGAGACCGTACTCTCCGAAAGCAACGGTGTTACCACGAGAGGCAAGACCGGTTCGGCTGCCTCTCTGCATCTTGCGGTACTTTACCCGTGCGGGCATCAGGGCCATATGAAATCCTTTATCCTAGATTGTGCGTTAGAGCGATCGTTCGCTTAAGCAGGCTTCGTGATCGGTTCAGGCCTGCGCTCCGCTCGCTTGGGCTCTCCCTTGCAGATCCAGCATTTTACACCGAGTTTTCCGTAGACCGTCCTCGCCTCCGCAAAGCCGAAGTCCACGTTTGCACGAAGTGTATGAAGCGGAACGCTTCCCTGGTGGTAAGTCTCAACCCGAGCGATCTCAGCGCCGCCAAGGCGACCAGCACAGCGAACCTTGATACCCTTGGCTCCGAGGTCCATCGCGATCTGGATGGCCTTCTTCATCGCACGACGGAAGCTGATCCGCCGCTCGAGTTGAAGGGCTACGTTCTCGGCGACCAACTGGGCATCCAGGTCGGGCTGCTTGACCTCTTGGATATCGACGTAGATATCCTTGCCGGTGATTTTAGAAAGCTCTTCCTTGAGCCGGTCGATTTCGGACCCTTTACGGCCAATAACGACACCAGGACGGGCGGTGAAGATTGTTACGCGGCAGCGGTTGGCAGCGCGTTCAATATTGATGCGCGGAACAGAGGCGCTCTCCAGTTTCTTCTTCAGGATCGAGCGGATGAGTTGGTCCTCAACGAGGAGCCCGCTGAAGTCCCTTTTGTTGGCGAACCACTTGGATCGCCAGTCATGATTGACCGGAATGCGGAAGCCGATCGGATTGGTTTTTTGGCCCATAGGATCAGTTGTCGCTGAGGACGATCTTGATGTGGCTGTTGCGCTTAATGATTGGGCCAGCGGAACCGCGAGCCTTCGGAACGAAGCGCTTGAAGGAGCCGGCGGTTTGAGCAAAGGCGCCAGAAACCCTGAGGGTCTCGGCCTTCAGGCCGTGGTTGTTTTCCGCATTGGCGATAGCCGATTGAAGAGTCTTCGCGACCGCTCGGGCGGACTTGCGAGGAACAACCTTCAGTACAGCGAGAGCCTGAACTGCGTTCATGCCCTGCACCTGACGCACCACCTCCCGCACCTTTTGCGGGGACATGCGGAAATTCTTGTAGATTGCGTGCACTTCCATGGGGTTCCTTGCTACTTGGCTTCCGCCTTGGCGGTATGCGCGCCATGCTTCTTGAATGTGCGGGTGAGGCTGAACTCACCCAACTTGTGGCCGACCATGTTTTCGGTAATGAACACAGGGTTGAACACGCGTCCGTTGTGCACGTTGACGGTGAGCCCGACAAAGTCGGGGGTGATGGTCGAGCGACGCGACCATGTCTTGATGGGAGCCTTGGATTTTGCAGCCCGCGCCTTCTGGACCTTGTCCATCAGGTGCTGATCCACAAACGGCCCTTTCTTAAGAGAACGTCCCATATGCTTACTTGAGCTTCATCGGTCGGCCGTCCCGGCGAACCAGGATGAACCGGTTGGAAATCTTCCGCTTCTCTCGGGTGCGATATCCCTTTGCAAGGACACCCCACGGAGACACTAGGTGCTGGCGACCGCCACCACCCTTGGACTTGCCCTGACCGCCACCATTGGGATGGTCCACTGGATTGCGAACCATACCACGGGACATCGGCCGACGGCCTCGGTGAATGCTGCGTCCAGCCTTGCCGAGGACAACGTTCTCATGCTGCGTGTTGCCTACCTGACCGATGGTTGCAACGCAGTTCTCGTGAACGCGACGAATTTCACCGGAGGGCAATCTCAGTTGCGCATAGCCGGAGTCCCGCGACATGAGGGTCGCTCCTGAACCGGCGGACCGAACCATCTGCCCACCTTTACCAGGCACCAACTCAATGTTGTGCACAGTAACACCCATCGGGATGGCGGAAAGGGGAAGGCAATTGCCGACCGTAGGAGTGGCCGAGGGGCCGTTCATGATCGTCGTACCCACCGTCAAGCCCTCAGGGCAGATGATGTACCGACGATCACCGTCGGTGTATTCCACCAGCGCCAGACGCGCGCTTCTGATGGGGTCATACTCCACCGCGACAACCTTGGCTTCAATTCCCACCTTGCTGCGGCGGAAGTCTACCACGCGGACCTTCTGCTTGTGACCACCACCGATTGCTCGGGCGGTCACGCGGCCGTAGCTGTTACGGCCGCCAGATTTCTTGCGGGTATAAACCAGCGACTTTTCAGGACGACTCTTCGTGATGTCCGAAAAGTCGGCGTACGTCATGTAACGCGTCGAAGGCGTTAGAGGCCTAAATGTTTTCACAGGCAAAAGTTCAAAAATGGACACGCAGCACTCGCCGTCGTGC
>Ga0192647_103108_pt1 | contig 10101 bp, 10 predicted proteins | sample LauGreFa1BDMLBSN_2_FD_133046 | JGI IMG/M metagenome (GOLD analysis project Ga0192647, IMG submission 133046) | Freshwater lake microbial communities from Lake Michigan, USA - Fa13.BD.MLB.SN - reassembly | ecosystem: Environmental > Aquatic > Freshwater > Lake | place: Lake Michigan, USA...
CTATTGCAAGACATGTTATTAATTACCGTTACAGCACTTACTGTGTATAATGTACTTACGCTTGGATAAACAAATATACTTGATCCAGTTCCGCCATTACTCCATAAATAGGTGGTTCCTCCAGATGCATTCAAGGTAATTGAACTTCCTATGCAAATGGCAGTTGAATTACTTACCGTTAAGGTTTGGGTAAATACATCTACACTTACCGTTTGGGTAGCATTACATCCTGCTCCTGCACTTATTACTGTATAAACTGTGTTTGCTGTTGGACTAACCACTACTGCCGCTGTGGTTGGTCCAAAATTCCAAGTGTAATTACTCCCTCCAGAAGCAGTTAAGGTAGATGAACCTCCTGCGCAAATTAAAGTCTCGCTTGCTATAACATTAATAATAGGGCTTGGGTTTACCAGTACCACTTGGGTAGAATTAGAGATGCAACCTAAAGAGTTTGTTCCGCTTACCTGATAGGCTGTTGGAGCTGTTGGACTAACAACTAGAGAAGAGCTCACTGTTGGACCAGATTGCCAGGTATATGAACTTGCACCAAAGGCAGTTAATGTTACTTGTGCTCCAGAACAAATAATTGAATTACTTGCAGAGGTTGTTACTGTTGGGTTGGGGTTGGCAATTACGGTAATGTTTGCAATTCCACCACAGGGGCCGCTTAAACCCATAACTGTATATATTGTAGTGGCTAATGGACTAATAATTGCATTTGCACCAATAATATTTCCGGGCATCCAAGTATAAGAGCTTGCACCGCCTGCGGATAAAGTAGCCACATTTCCTGCACATACTGCGGAGGAAGATGAGATTGCTACAACAGGTAATGCTGAAACAGAAACAGTTCGAGTTGTTGAATAGGTGCCACAGGCGTTGGTTGCTGTTAATGTATACATTGAGGTAATTAATGGAGAAAAAGGTACTCCATTAGAAACGCCCCCAGACCAAGTATAAGTATTCGCACCAGATCCAGTTAAAGTAACTGTATTACTTAAACAAACTGCGTTAGTTGAAGAAGAAGCGCTTATAGACGAATTTTGAACGGTTACTGTAACAATATTTGCCGCAATACAAGCAGCTGTGCTTGTTCCTGATACAGAATAAACTGTGGTTGCGGTTGGTGTAACAACGATAGAATTTGCTGTACTCCCTGTATTCCATAAAATACCACTGGCGGCATTGGTTGTTAAAGTAACAGCAGAACCTAAACATATTGGGTTTGAAGAAGGAATTAAACTAATACTGCATGATGGAACAATATTTACCAAATAATCTTCAGTTTCTCCAAAAGATCCTAAATTACTTGTACAAGCGTTAGCGCCACTCGGATTTGTAACATAAGCACACATGATACGCATTTTTCTGTTCGTACCAGGAGTTGCTCCAATTGGAATTGTTAATGAACCTGAATGACTTTGAGCTGGAGAACCAGAAACCGCTACTTGTTCATTAGCAGCTAAAAAACCATCGTTATTTAAATCAATCCAAATAGAAAAGCCTTGATTATATGTATTAGATCCAACAATAGCTGACCAGGTATAAGTGAATCCTTGAGTTAAATTCCAAACGGGAGTGTTAAAAGCATTATAACCATTTGCGCCACAACCAGAATTAGCACCGCCAGGACTTATTGCATTTAAAGTAAATGCATTTATTTGATCTCCCCAAGAACAATCGTTAGTAGGATTAGTATTAATTGAACACTGAGATACTGACTGAATAGTAAATGATATTGATATCAAAAAAAAGAGTAAATGTTTTTTCATAAGCAATAATTTTAAAGTAAATTTAAAGTAAATTTATTAAAATTATTTATAAAAAAAAATTATTCGTCTTTAAAAAAATCAAGTTTTTGTAGATCGATAATTTGAATGTTTTTAAAATAAAAATCTAAGATATCTAAATAAGAATAACCCAATTTTCCCATTTTCATTGCACCTTCTTGAGGCATGCCGACGCCATGACCGAATCCTTTACCTTTAAATAAAATACTATCATTATTTAATTTAGTTATATTAAAAAAAGTAGATTTTAATTGTAAATCGAGGCGAATAGTTTTTAAGGGTACTTTTAAATTATTAAATTCTAAATATACTTTTCGATTATCTTGTGTAAAATTTAATGCGATATCACGAGCCATTATAGAATCAGAAGGGTAGTTGAATTTTAATTTTAAATAGCTTAACCAATCTTCGGTTAACATTTTTCGTTCCCAATTATAATTAGGCATTTGGATACTAAACGTATCAACAATACTTTTTAAATAAGAAGTTTTTGATCCCCATACATCTTCGCTATTAGCAGTTTGTCCCCCACTATTACTATGAAAAGCAGCAATAATTAAATTTAAATTATCGTCAACAACAACTTTTCCTTTAGTTTCTTGAATGGCGAGAATTATTTTAGAATCGCGGGGTTTACCATGATAAGCTTGGCAGTGCACTTGGTCGCATAAATAAAACCCTTCTTCTTGATGTTTGTTAATGTGCGCTAGGGCAAATGTTCGGGCTAAAATTGTTTGAACTTTGTAAAACTCAAGATTAGATTTTGAGCCTGCTTCGGCTTCGGTAACACCAGCAACATAATTATCTAAATCTATATTATTGATTAAAACAATAGAACCATTAACAACAGAACAGGTTAAATTATTTTGATAGGTCCGTATTTTTCTATCAGGTTGAGTTAATTTAATTTTAAATTCATCGTTAGAATCTCCAAGGAAATTAATTTGTTTAAAAGTTCCTATTACAAGATCTTTTTCTTTTATTTCTATGCTATCGCCTTTTATAAATAAACTAAAATTTAATACGTTAAATTCTAAAGGTGTATTGTCGGCTATTAGTTTATATGATTTAGAAATAGCGGACCATTGAAAAGAATTAATTTTTAAGTGTGCAAAAATACGGATTTGTAACTTTTCGATAGTGCTATAAGAAGATCTTGGCGAGATAAAATTAAAAAAAAACACAAAAATCAAGAAGGTAAAATACTTTAATTTAATCATTTCAATTAGCTGTTTTATAATCTGATACAATAGTTTCGGCAATTCTTTTTGAGGCACCAGCGCCACCTAATTTTATTTGTAATTGATTATAATTGCTGATGATGTTGTTTCTGTAATCTTGATTATTAAGTAATTTAAATAATTCATCAGAAATATTTTTTACTGTAAAATCATTTTGAATTAATTCTTTAACAACAAGTTTATTCATTATCAGATTAACCAGACTAATATATTTTAGATTTACTAAACGTTTTCCTATTAAAAAAGAAAGTGCACCAGTTTTATAACAAACAACTTGAGGAAGATTAAATAAGGCGCTTTCTAGGGTTGATGTACCTGATTTGATAATGCCTGCTTGAGCATAAGACATTAATTCGTAAGTTTGATTAAAAACAACTTTGATATTATGTTTTTCTAAATCACTGAAATATTTTTTTGATAAATTAGAGCTACCAGCAAAAACAAATTGATAATCGGTGAAATGAGAAGCGACTTGAATCATTATTGACAACATTCTTTCAATTTCTTGAATGCGGCTACCAGGAAGAACAGCAATAATAGGTTTTTCAGATAATTTATTCTCTAAAATAAAATTAGGTTTTGATTTAAAATTAGGTTTTTGTTGATTTATAGCATCTATTAAAGGATGACCAACAAAATAAACCTTGTGATTATGTTTTTTATAAAAATCTTCTTCAAAAGGAAGAATCACAAAAAGCTTATTAGTATATTTTTTAATTTGTTCTACCCTACTCTCTTTCCATGCCCAAACAGAAGGTGAAATGTAATAATTAACCTTAATTTTTTTTTTAAAAGCCCATTTCGCCATTCGTAAATTAAAGCCAGGATAATCGACTAAAATTAATACATCGGGTTTAAATTTTGAAATTGAATCTTTAACAATTTTAAAATTATTTTTAATAATAAAAATGTTTTTTAAAACATCAACAAATCCCATAAAAGCCATTTGTTGAATATGTATAATTGGAGCTAAACCACTTACCTTTTGCATTAAATCTCCACCAGTAAAAGCAAATTGAGAATCTAAATCTAATTTTAAGATTTCTTTCATGCAATTGCTAGCATGAAGATCACCGCTTGGTTCGCCAGCTATAAAATAATACTTCATTAAATAACATTTGGTTCTAAATAATACATTACATAGGCTACCAAAGCGACATAAATTAAAACACTTAAAATAATGCCTTTACTAAAGTTGTCGAGTTTTTTTGATATTCCAAAATAAAATAATAACAAGTTACCTATTCCACAAATTTTTATCAAATTGCTTAGCATAGAGAATTGTATCATTCTTTTGATATGAAAAGTTAAGGGGATTTGATGATGAAAAAACAACCAGTATATAAAATAAATGACTACTGGAAAAGCTAAACCAATAACAAGTCCTTTCCAAAAAGAATCTAATTTTTCAGTCCAATTCATCATACTTCAAAATATTTTAGCTGTTTAATAGTTTGGTGAGCAGTTAAATCTGCTTGAGTTGGAACAATTGAAATAAATCCATTAGCTAAAGCCCATTCATCGGTATCAACAGCATCAGTTTCAAAATTAACAAACTCGCCAGTTAACCAATAATAATTTCTTCCATATGGATCTTGTCTTTCTTCAAAACGCTCAACCCAATTTCCTTTAGTTTGACGAACTACTTTTATTCCTTTTAATTGACTTGAATTTATATTTGGAATATTTACATTCAAACAAATACCTTTCGGCATTTTATGAGTAAGAGCATTAGAAATAATTTGATTGATTAACTGTTCTGCTTGAGAGAAATCTGCTTCTAATGAATAGTCGCACAAACTAAATCCAATACTTGGAGTACCTTCTAAGGCACCTTCAATTGCTGCACTCATTGTTCCACTATAAATTACATTTATAGAACTATTGCTTCCATGATTAATTCCACTTAAAATTAGATCAGGTTTTTGATCTAAAATATGATTGACTGCCATTTTTACGCAATCAACTGGGGTTCCACTACAAGAATATTCTATTTTAGACTGATGATAATTAGTCTTTTGAATGCGTATTGTTGAATTAATGGTAATGGCATGTCCCATTCCGCTTTGAGGCTTATCTGGTGCAACCACTATAATGTCGCCAAAAGCAGAGGCTAATTTTGATAAAAAGATGATCCCTGGCGCAGAAATGCCATCGTCGTTTGTTATTAGAATTTTTGGGCGTTGAGACATAAAAAATAAAATAAATCTAAGTATAAAAAATTAATGATACTTTTAAATTAATAAAACTTACTAAATTTTGTTTGTTAATACAAAAAAATAATTTTGATATCCTTTTTAAAATGCGTCTATTCTATTTATTTATTTTTTTTTATTTCATTTTGATACTAGGTGTTCATTCACAGAATCGGAATGATTTAGTTTTTATTTTAAGTGAAAAAGCTGTAAATAAAGTTTTTACTGCGATTGGTGAAATAAATGGCAAAAGTGAATATGAAGTTTTTGGCATTATTAAAGGCGATTACTTTTGGAAAATTAATAATGCAAGAATACTTTTTATGGCTGATAGTAGTCAATTCAATTGTGATGCAGAAGTTAAAGTTGGGCCATTTACATACAAATCAAAAGTGCCAGGGCAAGTAAAAATAGATTACAATAATAAAACAGATAAAATTACTATTAAAATTACACAAGCTGTATTTGAACTTTATACCATGTTTCTTAAAAAGAAAATACACATAAAAAACATTCATTTAGAAGATTATTTTAAAGAGCCTTTTACTTTTGATGGGCCTAAAAGTTATAAATCATCAGTAAACATTAACATGCCCGATAGCACAGTTAAAATTATCAATCTTCAGCCTTCAGATTGTGAAATAAAAGTAACACTTAAAGCAATAAAAACATCTTGTGATATTAAGGCAGAAAGTAAAACAGGTGTTCGTTAAATTAATTCAGACGAATATTTTGTCATAAAATCTTGAGCAACGTCAACCATTTCGGAACTACCTAAAAATAGAGGTGTACGCTGATGTAATTCTGTAATTGGTAAATCCATAATTCGTTTCCCACCTGTAGATGCTTTACCTCCAGCTTGTTCTAGAATAAAGGCCAAAGGATTACATTCATACAATAATCGTAATTTACCATTAGGTGATTTAGTAGTAGTGGGGTAAATATAAATGCCCCCAGTAATTAAATTACGGTGAATGTCGGCCACTCCTGATCCTATGTAACGAGAAGAGTATGGTCTATTAGATAATTTATCTTCTTCTTGACAAAATTTTAAATATTTTTTTATGCCATCCGGAAAATGTAAATAATTACCTTCATTAATAGAATAAACATTACCTTTTTTAGGAGTTTGAATATTTGGATGAGACAAGCAAAATTCTCCAATACTTGGGTCTAGAGTAAATCCATTAACTCCTTTACCGGTTGTATAAACTAGCATACAACTCGAGCCATAAATAATATATCCAGCTGCTACTTGATCAGTACCACGTTGCATAAAATCTTCTAATACTCCAGCTCCTTTTAAACTTACCCGACGATAAATAGAAAAAATTGTACCAATAGAAACATTCACATCAATATTAGAAGAACCATCCAAAGGGTCTATTGCAATAACATATTTTGCGTTTTTAGAAATATCGGTATTAATTGAAATTATATCGTCATTTTCTTCACTAGCAATTGCACAAACTTCACCACCAGCTTTAAAAGCAGCAATAAATTGTTCATTAGCAAAAACATCTAATTTTTTTACGCGCTCCCCTTGAATATTAACCGTTCCAGTTTCGCCTAAAATATCAACTAAACCTGCTTTAGAAACTTCGCGATTTACTATTTTAGCTGCAATGCTAATGTCGGCTAAAAGTCTTGATAATTCGCCTTTAGAAAAAGGAAAATCTGTTTGTTTTTCAATAATAAATTGACCTAATGTTTTAACACTCATAGTTTGTTTAAATAAAACTTAACAAAAATACTCAATTAAAAATTAATCAAATAATATTTATTTACATGGACTGGAGTTGAGAATAATTTAATTTACAATTAAGCCATTTAGAATCTAAGTTAGCCTGATACTTGTTATAAAATTCGATAGCATTTTTATTCCAATCTAACACTTGCCACTCCATTCTTTTAACGCCAGTATTTTTTGCAACTTCGACAACAGCATTAAAAAGTTTTTTTCCATAACCTTTATTTCGAAAATTTTCTTTTACTATAATATCTTCAAGAAACAAACATTTTCCTTTCCATGTTGAATATTTAAAATAATAAAGAGCTAAGCCAATTATTATATTATCGATTTCTATAACAAAAAAATCAAAAATTTTATCTTTTCCAAAGCCCCAATTTTGCATTTCAGTTATGGTAACTTCAACTTCATTGGGTTCATTTTCAAATGCAGCTAAGTCTTTAATTAAATTTAAAACTTGAGGTAAATCTTTTACTGTTCCTATTCTGATGAGACTATCCATGTTAAGAAAATCGTTTTTTTAAAATTACTTTTTGAAGGGTACGTTTAATAATCAGTTCTGCAATTATTTCTTCAAAAGAAAACAATATTTTCTTTGCTTGATAATTATTTAATTGTGCTTCGCTTATATCAATTCTATTTAATAAATTAGATAAAGCCTTTTTATTTATAAATAGTGGTTGTAATTGATTTATAAATATGGCTTTTAATTTAAAAAAATCTGAAGGTAATTCATTAATAAAATTTATATCCAATCCACAAGTTTCAAAATCTTTTTTTATTTGTATTTTAAACAAATTAAATAAATCTATTTCGATTAACTGAGTATTTAAGTCTATTTCTTCCATTCTATTAGTAACAACCGTTATAAAGGGATTCGATTTGCAATGTGCGAACTGATAATTTCGTTAACATCTTCTTTTTTTACGACAACATAATAAGTTCCTTCGGAATAAATTAATAAATTAGGGCCTAAATTTCAAATGCCTAAGCAACCAATTCATTAACACGTATTTTAAATTAATATTTAAATCTTTTAATTGTTTTTTATACTCAGTTACTAATTCTAAACCAAGAGTTTCGCCACCCCTTAATATTTCAATACCAGAACGTTGATTCGTGCAAATAAATATATGATTATCAAAAATTATAAACATTTAGTAGATTAAAATGTTAATTTATTATGTCAAAGATATTAATTAGTGGCGGAAGTGGCTTAATTGGAAGGCATATTTCTAAATTATTAATAGAATCCAATCATAATGTGGCCTGGTTAAGTAGAGAAGGTGGAAGTTGGAATGGAATTAAAAAACACATTTGGGATCCAAATAATGGAATAATTGATGAATCTGCATTTGAAGGAGTTGATCACATCATTCATCTCGCAGGATCAGGTATAGTTGATAAACGATGGACAGCTTCTTACAAAAAAGAGATTATAGATTCGAGAGTAAAAAGTTGTGAATTAATTTATAAGGTATTAGAAAAAAAATCAATTAGATTAAAAAGTTTTATTGGATGCAGTGCCATAGGTTTTTATGGCGCAAAACAAAGCGATAACTTAGTTTACGAAACTAATTTACCTGGAGAGAATTTTTATTCTGAAAGTTGTGTTTTATGGGAAAAAAGTTATGAATCAATTAAAAATTTAGGAATTAGAACAGTCATTATAAGAACTGGAATAGTTTTAAGCAAAGAATCAGGTGCATACCCAAAAATGGCACTTCCATTTAAACTTGGAATTGGAGCAGCAATAGGTTCGGGCAAACAAAATTTCCCTTGGATACACATTGATGATATTGCCAGATTATTTGTTTATACCTTGTTTAATGAACAATTAGATGGTATTTACAATGCAGTTGCAAGTGAAATAATAAATAATAAAGATTTTTCTAAATTATTAGCAAAAAGTTTAAATCGTCCATTTTTTATCCCTGCTTTACCCTCAACTATATTAAAATTTTTAATGGGCGAAGGAGCTTGTGTTGTCACGGAAGGTTTAAAAATAAGTAATGAAAAAATAAAAAAAGAAGGGTTTATTTTTAAATTTGAAAAAAGCAAGGATGCTCTTTCAGATATTGCATTTTAAATTTATTTTACTTCAGCCATTAATTTTTTAACTAATGGAGAAATAATAATTAAAATTAGGCCTAAAATTAATGCGTAAATGGCTAATTGTTTATATCCATCGGCATAAATATTTAATTTTTCTAAATTCGTAGCTTTTTCTGAAGCGCTAGCTATATTAGCACCTAGTAATCCAGCAAAATATTGACCATAAGCACTAGCCAAGAACCACATCCCCATTAATACGGCTTGAGTTTTTTGAGGAGAAAGTTTTGTCATAATCGACATTCCAATTGGAGATAAACATAATTCTCCGAATGTAATAATAAACCAACCAAAGGTAAAGAGGTTTAAAGAAGTTCTTCCATTAACATCTGCAAAAAATTTGGTATAATAAAAGACATAAAAGCCGAGTGCTAAAAAAATAAAAGCAAGTCCAAATTTAACAATCGTGTTCGGTTCAATTTTTCTTGAATTCATCCAAATCCAAACAATACCTATTAAGGATGCAAAAATTATAACAAATAAAGAATTTGCAGAATTATTTACCCCATTAGGATCAAGTTTTATACCTACAATTGAATCGTTTAAATTATTTGCAGCAAATAAACTTAATGAGCCTCCGCTTTGTTCAAAAAATGCCCAAAAGAAAATAGAAAACAAAATAAAAATAAGTGCGGCCATTAATTTTTTATTTTCATTCAATGAAAAATTTCGCATTTCGTAAAACAGATATAAAAGAGAACATGGTCCAATAATAAACATAAACACATCAGTATATTGTGAATTTGAAACCATCAAAATAACAATTGGAATTAATGCTAAAGAGCATAAATAGGTCATAAATTCAAATGTTTTACGTTTTTTTGGTTCAAATTTTAAAAGTGGAGAAATACCAATAAGTCCTAAACTTTTTTTTGTCCATTCAAAAGTTACTAAACTAACAACCATAAAAATTGCTGAAATACCAAATGCTACATTCCAAGATAAATTAGAAGGAATACAGCTTTGGAAAAGTGCGCCTTTTCCTATTGCTATACATAAATAGCCACCTAATA
>Ga0192647_103109_pt1 | contig 10098 bp, 8 predicted proteins | sample LauGreFa1BDMLBSN_2_FD_133046 | JGI IMG/M metagenome (GOLD analysis project Ga0192647, IMG submission 133046) | Freshwater lake microbial communities from Lake Michigan, USA - Fa13.BD.MLB.SN - reassembly | ecosystem: Environmental > Aquatic > Freshwater > Lake | place: Lake Michigan, USA...
TGAAATTCTGCACAACTACGTTTGCAAACCCATTCGTTCCTGCCGTGGTTGATCCATTCTGTATTAATCCTGGATATGATGGAATCGAGCTTATGGTAATCGTATACCCAGAACCATCAAACGTTATATACGGAGAACCTGCAATGAAAAATCCGTTTGTTCCACCTGTACTACTTGAAATGGTTAAAGCTTGGGTAGCAACTACCCTTAACACGCTAGTAGGCCCTGGATTCGAATTTGTTAATGTCATTGGCCATGTTGTAATGGTAGTCCAAGTAGGACCTGCCGTGCTACCTACGGAATATTGAAGGCTAGTGCCACTCATTCGTAAGTAAATAGAATTCCCTGAGCCATTTGCTGAAATGTTATTTGCGCTTTTTGAAATAGTCAATACTCCAGTGGTTGATGATATACTTGAATTCATTTTACGTGGCACTGAAACCCCATTTGTATCTGTCAATGTAAATGTATTATAATTATAAGCGTATGGGGATGTAATGGTACCTTTGTAAGCAAACACTTTTGTTGTGGCTACATTCGCAACTTGATTTATATTTATTATTATATACGTATATCCAGTAGAACCAAATACCGATGCAGCGGATATGTAAGGGCTTGTTCCACTGCTTACACTATTAGGACTATATAGCTGCGCGTTATACAAGGATAATACGTACGGATATTGAGGGTTAACCATGGTCCAAGTAGAACCTGGTGTATTGAAATTCGTTGGCGCGCCGGTTAAATTTGCGTTTGCGGTTGTTACATTCCATGCTCCGGCTGCAGCATACACATTTGTTTGAGTCGTTGTGTTTGGATAAGACGTGGATACTATTCCTGAGTTTGGATTAACTATCGTGCCGGAACTATAGCAATTGGTTATCGTGATACTTGGTGTGTTCGTATAAACGCTGCCATTAGTTCCACCGCATATTCCACCACAAGTAGTCGCAATCGTTCCTACTGAATAACTATTCGTTATATTTACGACTGGAGTATACAAAGCATTGTTATTATAACCAACGTCTGCGCCAACGATACCACCCGCGTTTGAACCGCTGATTGCACCAGTGCTATAACATCCGCTAATTGTACAAGTATTACTAGTATTATATCCAAAGCCATAACCAACGATTCCACCCGTGAAAGATGCACTGGCTATTCCAATATTCGAGCAGTTGGTAATATTTAACAAACCGCCACTAGAACCAGCATACGCACCAACTATGCCACCAGCATAATTTGCATTCACTGCTCCAGTATTTGTGCAACCCGTTATTTGATTTCCTAAAACCCCCTTTCCAAAATATGATTGACCCAACCAACCTGCTTCGGTAGCTAACGTTGAACCACTTATTGCCGTTGTGAAATTTTGCACAACCACATTCGCAAATCCATTCGCACTTGATGTCCCGTTTTGTATTAACCCTGGATAACCTGTAATACTAATATTAATAGTATTACCTGAACCATCAAAAGTTACATACGAAGAACCAGCAATAAAATAGCCTAACGTACTTCCATAAGTACTTGAAATCGTTAAAGCCTGTGTAGCAGCCACCCGTAAAACATTAGTAGGACCAGGTGTAGCATTAGAGTTTGTAAATGTTACTGGCCAGTCTGTAGATGCGATAGTCACCCAAGAACCTGGAACACTCAGTGTTCCTATAGAGTATTGCATGTTCGCCCCACTCATTTGTAAGTAAATCGCTTGTGATGCGCCGTCTGCTGAAATATTTATTGCAGCAAGAGTAGATGCGTAGTTGGAAATATTCTCGTTAAAATACAAGTCACGGACGTTTTCATTTGTGCTTTCCATTATCCAATCTCCGCCGTGGTTAAGATTACCTGTCTGGTCATTCGACGCGCCAACCACAGCAGATGTCTTCGATGCCAACAAGGCATAATAACTTTTCCAATTCGAATATTGCAGGGTATTACATGCCAAAAAATCAATATGCCCCACATGAAAATCATTCATACACGTTATCATGTGGGACACATTATCTGAGAAACTGGTTTGATTCTCTGCTAAATCGGATTCTTCAAATAATAGTTTATTATTCATAAAAGCAGGCATAAAATTGGTTCCTCTATCATGGAAAACAAGAGCGATTCGTTGAATAGAGGAAGCAGGGAATTTTTGTCTAAGTAAAGCAAGCAAATCATCCGTTTTAGAAGTGGAATCATAAATAATAGGAAAGGTATTTGTATTCACACTATCATAAAATATCTGTTTGTCTCCAAGCGTTGAATCGATAAGCAAGACATTTGTCATGTTGGATGTATCTATCGAATCATTAAAGACAAGGGGTATAGCTTGTGGTTCCAAAAGCAATTCCGGTTCAGGTTCAGGCGCCGGCTCAGGTTCTAAAGGCAATTCGGAATGATCAGGTGGCAATCCTGGATCCCACTGAGGCGGTTCAGGTTCTAAAGGCAAATTGTCTTCTAAAGGCAATTCTAGTTCTAAAGGCAAATCGTGTTCAGGTCTTAATCCTGACTCAAACCGAGGCGATTCTGGCTCTACACCGATATCTGTGTTATCAGCCATTATGTAATATATCCTCATATAATATTAAATCTTCAAGCATATATATCTGGAATATATATGTTTTGTTGGGAAGTAGGAGCCACTAAAGCAGATACATGCATACATCTACATCTACCTCTTGACATTTTTGATAGTCCGCTTACGCAATTTACTGATTTGAACACTTCGTCTCCGCTTGCACGTGAATGCACCGCGCTCCAAATTTTTCCGTTCAAATATTGTGCGTGTGCAAACCCCAATTGCTTTAGCTTCATTGGTCGGCGACACTTTTTTAATACACCGACACAGCTTCAATGCTAATACTTCTTCGGCCTGTTTCTTCATTTCCCTAGCGGATTTAGGTATAGGCAAATTATAATATTTTAATATTTTGCTATAATCTTTTTTATTTAATGTCATAGTCATTGCCTAGTATTAGATTATATAATAGTAAATATTATTTTTTCCCCACAAGAAGCTAAATATTCAGCGCGTAAAAAATAAACGCATATTTTATTTGGCCCATTTTAAATCTGCATAGATATAATAGAATAGATATGAGCTCACAATTATCAAACAAGGTTGTTGTTTTTGATTTAGATGAAACCCTTGGATATTTTTTAGAATTGGGTGTGTTTTGGGAAGCGCTGTTGTCGTATGTGACACAGGAGAATATATTGACACAGCAGGTTTTTAACAAAGTTCTGGATTTGTATCCTGAATTTATACGCCCAAATATATTTACTATATTGAAATACTTGAAGCGACAAAAATTAAAAGGTATATGTAGAAGCGTAATGATATATACGAATAACATGGGGCCGCCAGAATGGGTCCATTTTATAAAAAATTATATCCATGAAAAAATGGAGTATAATTTGTTTGACCAGGTAATAGGCGCGTTCAAGGTGAATGGTCAGATAATTGAGATTTGCCGGACAACCAATGAAAAAAACAAGGATGATTTTATACGTTGCACTAAATTACCGGAAAATATAGAGATTTGTTTTATTGATAATGAATATCATGAAAATATGAATCAAGACGACATCTATTATATCAAAGTCAATACGTATATTCATACATTGCTGCCAAATATAATGATAGACCGGTTTATTTCAAGTCAGGTTTCAAAGGCATTGGTGCAAAATAATGACGACTGGGTCGAATTTAACAAGTATGTAACCGCATATATGAAACGTTATTCCGGTATGATAAAAACAAAAGAAGAATATGAAATAGATAAAATAGTTTCTAAACAACTAATGGTTCTGTTGCAATCATTTTTCAAATAATAGTCTAGTTCTAGTTCTAGTTCCATTATTCGAAATGGATGCGCGCGGGGATATAACTTGCAAACGCACTATTAACTAGGAGCATAGATAATATGAAGACACCCGCATTGAAACTGATTTCGCGGTCTAATTTTGTAAACTGAATGTCACCTCTAAAAGGATTGAAACGAATAAATAAAAATAACCCAACATATAATTTCATTATGTTGTCTAAATGGTGATACCATTCTGGCTTAATAATTGCAACACCTATTATTGCACTAATATAAAAAACATATGTTAACATAATAAATAATCTGATTCCCCTCATTTGTAAATCATCCCACCAAGACATGCGCAGATATATATTAGATACTTATAATATTTTTTCAAGTCGTGTATTTAGAGAATATGGAGAATGTGATAAAGTTGGGCGAATTAAAATGTCGGTATAATGTATATGAACAATAACCAGCCGACTAATTCTCAAATTCAGTTACAAACAAATCAGCGAATATATGATAGGAATATTCCAAGCGCACCTCTTCAACCATATTTAAGTGTGCCTCCTGCTTCTACAAAATATTCGATTATGCCCGTGGTAGACCCCCGAAGAAAACTCAATGTCCCGTTGCAGGTAATGCCCACATTTAACCCATCTACCGGATTTAATCCAGGCAACGACGAGGGTCCTTATTCGGGATATGCCACAAATATAAATGTAGAATCCGAATTGAAAAATCAAATTTATGCTCTTCAAAGGTGTGGCCAGGCAGTGTATGTTCCCAATAGCACGAGCGATTTATACAATTATGGATTCACGCCTGGAACGAATATGACACAGCCGTTTCCAGATTTATTTAATACGCCGCAATTTGACCAATGCAACCGATTACCCGAGCAAATACAACAAGTATTATTTTATAATCCTACGCGAACTCAAACCATAGATGCAAGCGACACCCCCATACAAAAGAAATAAATATAATTTTTTATGCAAAACATGTAAAAAATTATCAACGACGATGTTACACAAAATAACCACCGAGTGCCCCGTCAAACGACTTATTAATTGAAGCAAGATGTTTCATCTTCTTTAAAATGGCTTCGCATGCGTCTGGTTTACTATGCTTTGCAGAATAATACTGATATCGCATAGTACTAATATAAAGACCATAATCTAGATTTCCATCCAGCAAATGATTTTCAACAGAATATATAAGTTTACTACAGCAATCATATGTCTCGCGATAATGTTGCTTTTCATATGCTTTAGTCATAATAAGACTATACACATAGAAAAAATTGGTAGTAATATTGATAAAATTATTTAAAATTTGTCCATAATCGCCGTAAGAGCGTTCAATGTCGTCGTAAAATTCGTCCAAAACTTCCAAATAACACATTTCTTCTCCGTGTCCATATCCCGCCAATGTGGTATCTTTGACTATTTCTTTTAGACGAGTCAGAATCTTCTTACCCACTTCAATACCACAAGTGAACAAACACCCCGACACTAGCCAGCGATATCTGTCATAATATTCGCGCTTCATGTCCGCATTTTTATATTTTTTGTCTACTGAGCCCATAACTTGAATATGAAATTTATCCTTCTTGATATGATTTAATACATACGGAATTCGTTGCATGTTATATTGATAGCAAATTTTATTGTTATTATCATCTAGATGCAAATTTGAATCAATCCAACCAAATGTGGATGTTTGAAAAGGGTTCATTTCGATTCCTTTCAAGACAAAATCAAATTTATTTGTGCAAATGAGGTGCGATTCGGCACATGTTCTGACATCACGCGTTGGCCAGTATTTACTGCGGTTATCCTTAACTTGTTGAGTAAATTGCGCTGACCATATATCCTCATATTCTTGAGATATGAATAGTGTCATTGATTCGTATCCATATGAGTTACGGCGTTCTTTAATAATGTCAATGACTGGCTTGTTTCCAAAAATAATTAGATAGACGGGTAGTTTTAGGATAACGTCAATGCCTTTTAATGCCTTTTCAGGAGTTCTAGAACTGGTGTGATATGATGAAAGGTCAAAGCACGCGGTAACCAATGTGCAATCTGGAATAAACATACTATATCAATTATGCTTATTATTATAAGAAACCTTTATATTATTATCCCCGCGTATAATTACTACATCTATTATATCATAAAAATATATGTCAATAGAATACGTAAATCAAGTAACATTAGAGTGTCTTATGAACAAAGATACGTACAAAAAATATGTCGCAACAAAAAAGAAAAGTGTGGTTAATAAGAAGGACCAGAAATTTTATAGAAGGCGGATATTATCTCTCACGAAAGAGTTGCTGTATCCCGAGGAAACCACCCCCGCAACAACCGCAACCACGCCCGAAAAACCAACAACCACAACCACCACAAAACCCGCAACCACAATCAATGACCCAAACATAGTGGGCCTATTTCAAATATATAGCAAGGCGTGTATTGAATATTTCAAGTCTTTAGACACAAATGATATCATTCAAGACGATTATTCAAGCCTTACACCTGAGACGACTGAAATGAGACCTGAAGATATTAAGACACAGGCGGACATTGACCAGCAATTTATGCGTTCAATTCACGTGAAAGAGGCTACAACATTGGATAAATTCGTAAAACGCAACACAACCGCGCCGAAAGAGGACCAAATTCTTCCAAAACAAAAAGATATTAACTTAAGAGATCCTGCATTGAAAAATAAAGGTATTCGTAAAAAGAAAAATATCACCAATAAATATGAAGAAGAAGAATCCAAAACAAAAAACACGGAGAGTGAGGCAAACAAATAATAATAAAACGAAACGTCGTACTTCAGGTAAGTTGTTTAAACCGGTGCAATGCAGTCCAAACCCCAAAAAGATGGACTTTACTTGTTATACGGAAGACGACCTATACAAGCTTCGAAATTTGTGGAATATGCGACACCCCGATGCTGAGATTAAAAGCAACGATTTAAAAACCATTTGGACATTTTTACAAAAGAATCTACGAAACGTTTGCAGTAAGGAGTCTTGTTGGTTGAATCAAAAATTTGTAGACGGCAAATCAAGCAAAGACATGACTGCATCCTTCGCCCCAGTTGCCCCCGCTTCTTGGAAAAGGCAGCCAAACGAATGGCTATCTAGTACAGATATATTGAAAGTCATGAAACAATACGAGAAGGCATATAAATGTTTTGAATTTATGGGGCCAAGCCCGATCGATTACGATACAAAACAAATGTATGGCGAGTGTGTTTGGCAAGAGTTGTGCGAGTTTAATTTACAAGAGCAGATTAATAAGGGCAAAACCAAGATTGGTGTTAGTTTCAATTTAGATCCGCATGACAAGGGTGGCTCGCATTGGGTGAGCATGTTTATTAATATCAAAAAACGAACGATATTTTATTTTGATAGCGCGGGAGAGAAAATCCCTCCCCAGATAATGAAATTTGCAAATACGATCATTGCACAAGGTAAATCACTCGGGATGAATTTTACATTTGACCAGAATCACCCAGTAGAGCATCAATATGGGAATACGGAATGTGGAATTTACTCTTTGTTTTTCATAGTTCATATGCTTGAGGACAAAATAACCTCGCACTATTTAAAAACCCATATATTAAAAGACAAGTATATGGAAAAGTTTCGAAAGGTTTATTTTAATCAAGATAAATTATTTTAGAAATATCCCAATATCCCCTCCTTCAAACTATCTATGAATAACCGAAAAATAAGTATATAAAAATGTTTATATATTTATTATAATGTCAAGCAAAAATTTCTTATCCGATGCGAATGTCCAAATGTTGTGGGAAGTATTGATAGATGAAGACTCCATCATGAAAGACAAGCGCACACAAGAAACGTTTGTCAAGACGCTTCCAGAATTTTATGAACGAGAGAAGACAAACCCACAGAATACACTGATTGGATTGAACAAACAATTTATATCTCTTATGATGAATTTGTTGAGACAATCCGCCACCCCACCTCCAAGAACGATCCCGATTCCTCCTACCAAAAAGATTTTAATAACACAAGAAGAATTGCAAAACGATCGCGCCAGTCATTTTGAACAAGAACTTAATAAAAAACAACAAGAATTTACAAGTGCCATGGCATTGCCCGTTCCAACTACCCCTGTATTTACAGACAATACCAAGGACACACCGCTTACAGAGATGAATATGATTATACAACGAACGATTGCAGAACGTAATTTACAACTAGACAAATTTTACAAGTCCGCAAATAAGGCAGATGCTGAAAACTGGCTAAAATCCGCACCGACTTCTATCAAGGAAGAAAAGGCAGTCGAAAAGGCCAACGTGATGAAAACCATCAAGATTGAGAAAAATGACCTGAATATATCTATTCCAACAGAAGAATTGAACGAGTCATCCTCCTCCTCCTCCTCCTCCTCCGCCTCAAAACAGATTAGCTGGGGCGATAATACTACCATTGAGAACATCGAGAATCACACGCAAACAAATGATTCTATTTTTTCCAAGCTAAAAAAAACATACATGCCGCCGCCCCCACAACCCACACAGACCCCACAACCCACACAGCCCACTATGGATATCCAATTCTTGTATGATTACGTTAATAAACGATTCGACCAATTGGAAGACCTGATACGACAACAAGGAAACAAGGAAACAAGGAAACAAGGAAACAAGGAAACTAGGTAACTAGGTAACTAAGAAATCAACGTATTGAATATCTTTTTGCCGTCTGGTTTAATTTCGAGAGTGCCGATTAAGATGGGGTCGCCACCTGCTTCAACTGCTTTTTGATAACTTGCTAAATCATAGATATTATAAAGCGTTTCTTTCACTTTACGAGCCGCATATTTGATGCCATAAATAGTAACCGGCACGGCCGTCCAAGTAATTTTATCCTTGTTGATCGCGGCAACTACATCCGACTGGTCGAGCTCCATATTTGGGTTATACGCAAAAGACGTATTATTCGGTTCGCCAAAGCTCACGCAGTTCAATCCTTCTTTGGACCCTCGTGAGTATACTGCACAATCAATCGCGGCTTCTTTAATCGCAATCGTCAATTGGTCGTTAATCGCCTCCTTAATCGTGGAAATTTCATACAAGGCCTCGTCACTTGTTAATGGGATATGCGGCGCCCGCTTGCTGAGATCCTTTCGTTTGAGTTCCGTCGAATCATCGCCATCAATTTGTTCCTTGGAAAACGTCATCAAATAAACGAACACCTCCACAGATTGCAACTCAATAGGTAAATCCTTGTGGCTGCAAATACGACGGGCGCGACCGATGACCTGCTCCATACGAACTGGGTGCCAATAAGGCTCTGTTACATGCACATAACGAGTATTGCGCAAGTTAATACCTTCTGAACCAGACGACGTAATCATAAATACCTTGATAATCTCGCCCAAATTATTATTGAGCGCCATCTTACGAAGCTGTGTTGCAATACTTGTTGGAATGTCGTCCCAGAATCCGTTATATATTTTCAAGACGATTTTCTTTTCTTCGTCAGATTCCGTGCCGGTGTAAAGCGCAAAGGTTGGCTTACCCAGGTCTTCTTCTCTGATATCAAGCTCCCATCCACCAGATGTGGTCTTTTTCAAGCGGAAGCGGACAAACCCATTTTGTTCAAGAACCATGGAAAAGAGCCCGATGCCTTCGAGTGTGCGGAACTGACTATACACCAAGTGCAAGCCTGGATATGCGGGGTCTTGTATATTATCCAACATGGCCAAGAATTTCGGGCTGTACGTTTCTAGCGCGGTTTTGTTCAAGAACTCGGCGGCGTTTCTTCTAACCTCTTCAATTGCAGAGTTCAATCGCTCCAAATAGGTCGCATCCGCAACCGCATTTATAGCTTCGTCGCCTTCAATTTCGCCTTCATTGTCTGCATTGACATCTTGGTCAAGTTCCACATTCTTTGCCTTGGTGAGCAGGTTTTCCATTTCCGAGGCGTCCGCCTTTTCGCCAGCACCAGCCTTGTCACCAACCTGTTTATTTTGTTCGGGCATGGGTCTGCCAGGAGGGTTAGGCATGACAAAATTACAAAACGCACGCGAGAAAATGCGATATGTGGAGGTGGGGTCTTTATAGATGCCGTCCTTGTCAAATTGCCCCTGTTTTGACTTGGAACTCTTTTCCATTTTACGCTCCGCTTTTCGCGCGGATTCATATACTTGAAACTGATAATTGCTCATGGGAATCTTAATAACATGATAATATTCGGGTGTCTTTTCATAGCGCGGCAATAAACTCTCTTGAG
>Ga0192647_103111_pt1 | contig 10088 bp, 8 predicted proteins | sample LauGreFa1BDMLBSN_2_FD_133046 | JGI IMG/M metagenome (GOLD analysis project Ga0192647, IMG submission 133046) | Freshwater lake microbial communities from Lake Michigan, USA - Fa13.BD.MLB.SN - reassembly | ecosystem: Environmental > Aquatic > Freshwater > Lake | place: Lake Michigan, USA...
CAAGGTAGCGAAGAACCACCTGTTTGGGATCTTGGGAAGATAGAGAGTGTTTCAGAAAATCCAACTCCAGAAGTTCTCGTGCGTTATAGAGAATTACGAGATCGCACTGAGAATTGGGACCGCGCCACTAGTTAATTATTTATTTACTGCTGCCACGATAAGTGATAAAGAAATTAAGTGACCGCTATAAATTGAAAGTGGGTATCGCCCTAAGAACGCGAGCGCTGATAAAAACTTTTTAAATCTTATCTGCTTCCAAGTCCTATCTAACGGTGCACGGGCTATTAATACTCCAACGCCCAAAAAGATTGCCAACTCACCCGGTTGATAACCACCCCACGATACGGGCCAAAACACGAATTGGGTGTATCCGATAATCATTACTGTGATTGGGAAACGCACTATCAATCGATAACCGATAGCAAGTAGTGTCCAAACAAAAAGTATTTCTGGATTGTTAAAATCTGGCCATAAAACTCTTATGGCCAGATTAACGAGTATGGACAAGATAAAAACTTGTATCCATCTTTTAATTCTTAATCCATATAATTTCCAAATAATTCCTGATGCAATCATAAAAAGAGGCATCGAGAAACGCGTAATGCTTAAACGTGAGTACTCCACAATATTATTTGCCATTCCGATACTTTCGATTGCAAAAAGTGAATGGTCGAGAATCATCAGGGCTATTGCAAGCCCTCGAATTGCGTCAATAATGAGGATTCGCCCTCCATTAAGGGCGGGTAATTTCATGCACAGAATTATAAACTCGATAGGTCTTATTGTCTGATTCAATCTGCTTAGAATACGTGCAGAGTTTAGATTCTTAGTGGAAGTGCCTTGTACTTTACTTGTGAGGATGAATTACCTGTCTCACGACTTGAGCACCCTCTAAAGCATCCATTGCCTCATTGACTTGTAACATCGAAGATGTTGAAGTGAGTAATTTTTCTACAGGCAACTTTCCGTCGCGCCAGAAATCAACAAACTCTGGAATATCTAAACGTGGATTCGCCGATCCAAGGTATGAACCTTTTATAGTTTTAAGGTCGGCGACCAATGACAAAGCAGAAATTGAGAATTTTTCCTCAGCTTTGGGTAGACCTACGCTAACTGTTGTGCCACCACGAGCAGTTGCTTCGTAAGCAGCCATCAAAGTATCAGCTCGTCCGGCAGCTTCAATTGCTACCGAGACACCTGTTGGAAGGTGATTTCTAAGCTCATCTTTTGGATCTAAGGCAATATCCGCTCCAAGTGACAGCGCCAACTTTCGCTTACTCTCCACTGGATCTATCACAATGATCGGTGCTGCTTTGGATATAACAGCGCCCAACAATGCTGAAAGGCCAACACCGCCTAACCCCCAGATTCCAAGAGATTGCCCTTCTTTGGCTTGTGCGGAATTTCTGACTGCACCAATTCCAGTTAACAATGCACATCCAAAAAGCGCTGCAATATCAAAAGGGATATCAGATGGAAGTTTTACTAAAGAGCGCTGATCAATAACTGCATATTGGCTATAACAAGAAACTCCGTTGTAGTGATTTACGGAATTACCATCAATGCTAATCCGTGAGCCTCCACCAATCATTTGGCCACTTGCATTTGCTTTGGCTCCAACGGAACAGTTTGCAGGGATTCCTGATTTACATTCATAGCAATTCTGACAACTTGGTAAAAACACTGTGGTGAAATGATCACCCACTTTGAAATCTTGAACGCCGTGCCCAAGTTCAAGAACTACTCCTGAAGATTCATGACCAATGATTATAGGAAGAGGGCGGACGCGGGAACCATTAACAACAGAAAGATCAGAGTGGCATATCCCAGCAGACTCAATTTTTACCAGCACTTCGCCGGCTTTAGGAGGAGCGATATCAATATCAACAATTTCTAGTGGTTTAGATTTTGCATAAGGCAGATTTAGGCCAGATTCACGAATTAAAACCGCTTTTGATTTCATTCCTTTGCTACCTACTTTTCATTTCTTCGCTATCTGGATTTGTAATATCGTTTGGAACAAATCTATTGAAAAATACCATATTTATATTGTAAATACTAGATAAATAAAGGCGTTTACGGTTAAAAACCTGCCATAACTCTTATATAATTAGATTTCTAATGCGAAATTATCTGAAATCAACACATAAACTATCTGCTCAAATTATTCCATCGTTAATGATACTTCCTTATGTTTGCTTTATGTTTTTTTGTGGGATCATTCCGATTGCCTACGGAATTCTAGAAGTTAGAAATCCCTCTTGGGTAAATATGGATGGCGGATACGAAACTTTTCTCAAAGTTTTACAAGATTTTCGGGTTGGTCCGGCATTAATAAATGTTTTTTTCATAATCATAATTTTCGTGCCATTAATGGCCATAACGGTCCTAAGCATTTCACTACTGCTTGATGCAACAGAACTGCGTGGAAATGCGCTGATGCGATTGTTATTTCTGATTCCCGCCTTGATACCTACTGGGGTCGCCGTATTATTTTGGGTCTCTGTAGTCGGTCCAGATGTGGTTTGGGACCATTCCAATATCCGCTGGTTTATCGGCAGTATTGCATTTTCGACTGGGATCGGAAGTTGGATCGTTATTCAGTATGGATCGCTTAGATCGATCCCCCCTGAAGTTTTGGAAGCCGGAATCATTGACGGGTGCAATCGCTTTCAGCTTGCCATCAGGCTTAAGCTGCCAATGATAAGCAGGTACGTGGCCTATATGGTTATTTTGCTGATCGTAAGTGCTTTACAAATATTTAACGAACCTAATTTACTTATGTTCACAAATATGACCACAGATTGGTCATTGAGTCAGATTGCATTTAGTTACGCCTTTAAAGCCGCAGATTTTGCTGGTAGTTCTGCCTTATCAATTATGATTTTAATACCAAACATAATTCTGGCACTTTTATTTGTTTTCTTCACAGATTTTATCAAGAAGAGTAAAAACTCATGAAACCTGTTAAGCAGGATAGAAACTCTAGCCTTATAAAAATAACGCTGTGGTTTATGGCTTTTTTAACCTCTATACCTTTTCTTTGGCTGATAAAAGACGCCGGAAGAATGATTTTTGCCCCAATTATTTACTATGACAATGGAATTTTCTTTGTCTGGTTGAAGAACACTTCGATTTTCGTAGGTTCCGCATTATTAATTTCAGTACTAACTTGCGTAACCGCTGGCTTTGTAATGGCAGTACTAAATGTTCCTTTTCGCCGCTTTCTGCTTTTTTCCACACTCGTAACGATGTTAATTCCAATAACCGCCATGGCAATGCCACTTTATGTTTTAATTGATCGGATTCACCTTAACAATACTTTGCTTGGGCTAATCTTGGCCTCATCCTATTTTCCATTTGGCGCCTTTCTCTCCTACCTCTATTACTCATCGGTTCTTCCGCAAGAGTTGATTGGAATGGGTCGCATTGATGGTTTGACAGATTTTGGAATTTATCGGCATCTTGGAATTCCTTTATCAAAATCTCTAATTTCAATCGTGACATTCTTTTCCTTCGTCGGTCTTTGGAATAGTTACCAACTGCCACGAGTACTCTTAATAGATCCATCTCGCTCTGTTATGTCTATTGGAATAGAAGTTTTCTATGGGCAAGGCACGACACTAATTGGAATCATGATGCTGATTCCGTCCGTGTTGCTTTACCTAGCCTCTCAAAAAACAATCGCCCGTGGAATATTCAGTGGGGCAATGAAAGGCTAGTTATCTATTCCTTAATTGAGCCGGCAAGCATTCCGCGAATAAGACGTTTCTGGGAAATTAAGAACATCACCATGATTGGGAACGCAATTAACGCACCAGCCAATGCGATCTCTGGCTTATAGATCGGCACAGAGGTTGCACCAACACCTGGGTTAATCGCAGGGGTTGATGAGAACAAGAAGCCCAGTCCTAGTGGCAAGGTGTAATTCTCGCCCGAATAAAGCATTACATAAGGCATAAAGTAGTTAGCCCAGTTTCCAATAAACGCAAAGAAAGCTAGCAATCCAAGCAAGGCGCCTGAAAGTGGGAACGCAATTCTTGTGTAAAGCTGCCAGTCGCTACAACCATCCAAGCGGGCAGATTCATACAACTCAGGTGGGATTGTTGTTGAGTAATAAATATACGAGAGAAAAGCCCCAAAAGGATAAAGCGAAGAAATCAAGATTACAGACCATGGGTTATCTACTAATCCGACTTTATCCATTAGAACAAAGAGTGGAATAACAAGTGCCACTGGTGGAAGTAACATCATGATTAGAGTGCTGATTAGAAATGTTTTCTTAAACTTAATTCTAGAAGCTGAGATTACGAAGCCAGCTAAAGAAGCAGTGATTGTGGCGATTATAACAATCGCTATGTTATAAAGAACTGAGTTGATTACCCATTTCCCAATTACACCATTATCAAAAAATGTTAGGTTGTTCCAAGCATTTATATAACCTTTGAAACTACCAAATGCTAATGGGTTACGAGTACTTAACTCTGGATCGGTCTTTGATGAGGCAAGTAGCAACCAAGCCATTGGGATGATGCTGATCACGGCGAAGAAAATCAACCATGAGTTGACGAAAAACATACCGATTCGACTTTCTTGATGGGTTTGTTTTTTTGTCTTCTTTGAACTCTCAGTCAGAGTACTCATAGCTCCACCTTATCTGAATCTTTCTTAGTTCTAATTGTCTTATCATCAAACATATCTGTTTTGAAAATAACCACTAAGGCGCCGATTAAACTTGGAATTAAAAGAATGATTGAAAGTGCTGAAGCACCGCCAAAGTCTCCACTCTTAAATGCAAGCTCGTAACTAAGTTGATCAAATGACCATGAGCTAGCAATTCCAGCGTAAACGCCGGTGTTCAATAGTTGTGGTTCAACAAAGATCTGTAAGCCACCAGCAAATACAAGCACAGCCATATAAATTACATATTTACGGATGAGTGGGAGTTTGATACGAACAGCAAGCTGAAAAGCAGAACATCCATCGACTCGTGCTGCTTCGATAATTTCAGAAGAGATGCTTTGGAGTGATCCATATTGGATCAAAATCCAGTTTCCAGCCAATGAAAAGAAGGTCATGATGGCAATGAGATAGACGAGGTTTTCAGTCTGCCAAATTTGCCGCGCTGAATCTATTCCAAAGAAGTTCAAAATTGATTTTATTGGGCTAATAGTTGGTTCAAAAATTGCCCACCATACAAGTACTGCAACTGCGCCAGAAATAGATGCAGGAACGATGTAAGCCAAGCGCAAGTACTTACTCCACTTAGTTGTTTTGACGTCCAACATTAAAGCCATCGCTATAACTACAATAATCATCAACGGAACGAAGTAAGCCATAAATCCGAGCACATTCTTTAGCGCTGTGGGAAATCTAAAATCTTGAAGGACTATTCTGAAGGCATCCCAACCACCATCTGGGTTAGCTATGGATTCCCCGGGAACTTCTAATACTGCCATGAATAATGGAAGTATTCCGAAGACAATTAAAAGGAAAAGATACGGCGCAAGCATCGCAATCATTAATATATTTGTTTGCTTGTATCCTCTTGATTTAGCCATTCAAACTCCCTAAAGATGCATTCAAATCTACTTTAACTTAAGAAGCGACGGGTTTGAAAAATTCAAACCCGTCGCTCTCTACTATTAGTAACTCTTAAGAATTACTTTTTGGTTGTTACCTCATAGCCCAATTGCTGAGCTAAGTTCGAGGTATATGTTGCATATGCATCTAGAGCTTTTTGAATGTCCTTAGACTTCGCCAACTCTGGAGCAAACGCAGCTCCCCATGCACCATCAGCGTCATAACGAACTGGCTTTACGCCAGTCCAGACTTTGCCCGCTTGGGCTGCCATGGCTGCATAAGGACTTCCCTTGTAATAGGTATCTGCGTCGATCTTTGCTTTCCAAAGCTTATTTCCCTTGATGTACGCAGGGAAAGTTGGAGCTCCGGTGCTCTTATCTGGGTTAACTACATCCACAACGTTTCTCTTATCGCCAACCATGAAGATTGCGAAATCGAGAGCTGCACGTGGGCTCTTAGCGTGTGGAGAAATTGTGTAAATTCCACCACCCCATTCGCCAGAGTAGTTAACTTTCTCGCCATCCCATGTAGGCATTGGAGCTGCTGTTAGGCGGCCTGATGGAATGTTGAATGAAGATGCTGGGCGAAGTACGAACTCACCAAACCATGATGGTCCAATGTGTGCGACAAGTTTGCCTTCTTGAGCCATCTTGATGTACTCAGGTGAGAATGCAGAACCTGCATAGAAAACGCCTTTGTCAATCAGCGGTTGTAGTGCTGCTGTAACGCGGGTGCACTTAGGTGATTTTGAATTGATAAGTACCCGAGTTGCGCTTAGCTCATTATTTAGTGGACATTGTGATGGCCAGAAATAAGATGAGTAAGCAGCTGCATCACTTAGAGCTCCCAAGGAATACCCTGGGTGCTTTGCGGCAAGGTCTTCACCAATTGCGAAGAATTCGCTCATCTTGGTTGGGACTTTGTATCCGAACTCTGCAAATAATGCTGTGTCATACCAAAGGACTGATTGCGCCATGTCATTCTTTACGCAGTAGTACTTTCCGTCTGCACCTTTACACCAGTCATTGAGTTTGCCAAAGTTTTTGATCTCTTCAGCCTTCAATAGACTTGAAATTTCGCGAGCATTTCCGATGATTGGGTTACGCAATACAGCTACATCGTTTGGTGGACCAAAAACTACATCTGGCCAACCTTTTTTAACACGGTTAAATAGCTGTACTTTCGCTAGCAAATCACCTTGGGCGTGAAGTTCAACTTTTACGTTTACTTTGCCCTTCATAATCTTTGCGTACTCTTTAGCGCCAGGAAGACGCGGTGAATCTACCCACACTAGAAGTGATGGGGTTGCTGCTTGTGACGGCATGCTAATTAGTGCGCTACCTACTATTGCAAGCACACCAACAGCAGCTGCTGCTTTCTTATTGATTTTCAAGGATCCCCCTTATTGGTTCTGAGAAAAGCTCTTTTCCCAGTGATCTTTGCCCTCATAGTATGGTGAAAAAACGATTTTTCCTATATCTGCCTAGCCTCAGATTCGCGCAAAAAGCCCGAATTAGGCTCACTTTTATGACTGTTATCAAACCGTTACCGAAAACAATTATCTCCCCTGTCCGAATTGTAACGATTCACTCCTTGTAAGGTTCTATTCCTGATGCGAAATTATCTAACATTGCTCAAATTGCGCCAAGTTAGATTGCTGTTAATCGTCTCGTTCCCGGCCCGAATTTGTCAGTCCATGGTGAATTTAACAATCTTCTTTCATGTTCAACGTGTCTCTGGATCCATCGCTTTAGCTGGATTGGCCAGCGGTTGCTACCAGCTCTCGCTCTCGTTATCACTTGGCTACAGAGCATTTTTGATTGAAAAATTTGGCCAGCAGAAACCATTACTTATGTTGGTTCCGATCTACTCGCTGATGGTTTATTTCTATAAATACATTGATTCAACTTTCTTACTAGTGGCATTGCCCTTATTAATGGGTATGGCCTCGCCCCCAATCAATCTTTCTGTTCGGCCACTTTGGAAAGCTGCAGCACCGATTCAATTACTTCGAACTTCTTATGCTTTAGATTTGATTGCAATAAATATAACAACAATTTTAGGGCCGTTATTTGCAACAACTTTAGCCTTTTCATCACGACCAGAAACTGCAATTGAACTTTGTGCATTGCTCCAACTCATTGGTGGTCTTGGATTATCCCTCACCGCTGTTTCTCGGAGTTGGGTCCCCGAAGGCAAAGATAAAAAAGAGGGTGGGATTTGGAAATCTAAAGGGTTGCAGATCTTGGCAGTTCAAAGCGCAGGTTTTGGAATCGCTGCTGGCGCTTTTTCGGTTGGTATCCCAGCATTCACATTGATCGAAGGTGTGCCAAAGTGGTCAGCAGTTGTATTTACTGGGATGGCGGTTGCATCAGTCTTTGGTGGTTTGATGTCAGGATTAATTTCACGAAAGACTTCACCGGTTTCTGCTTTGATTTTAAGTAATGGATTATGGGCATTAATCACAATTCCATTTGCACTTACGCACGCTGATTGGAGCTTGCTAACAGTTGCAATATTTTATGGGTTCTTTACGGGGATCTTGCGCGTATTTTTCTGGGAAGTTATTGAGGCAGTAAGACCGGCAGGAACTGCACTTACAGCTGTCGGAATGTTATGGACAGTTGAAGGGTTATGTATGGCTATTGGAGCTGCCGCTGGTGGTTGGAGTGCAGATCATTTATCTCCAAGAGCAACACTTCTAATGATCACAATTTCTTTAGGAGTCAGCTTCCTTACGATAATTGTAAACAGTGCAAAACTAAAAACTCTCTATAAAAATCATCTTGAGAAAGCGAATGAGCGTGCTAAACATTTGTAAATAGAAAATATCTTTAAATTACTTCGCCTTGTAACCGGATGGACATTTTGGATTACTTCCAGAGACTTTCTTGCTTATCTTTCCCTTTACGCAATTAATTACTTTAAGTTTTGGAACCATTTTCTTAACTGGTGCTGCCTCTTTGTTCGCTGTCTTTGTAGAAGAGATGGGTTTATCTTGCACTAATTTCACTTTAATTGTGGGAGCTGAAAATGTGAAGTTCTGAGCAGAGAGAAATAACCACTCCCGTTTTTTGTCTTCCCTGACGCTTTCAGTCGCTATGGTCTGCTCAGTTCCGTCTGCACCTACCACCGAGATTGAGGCTTGGAATGGTGCATCTGTAAATCCATAAACGCACCGTGCAACTGAAGATCTGATCGCTAGGTCGTAACTGCCTCGCGTTAGAGTGACGCCATCTTCAGTGTGGTGTAAACCTGCGACCTTGTAATTTAAAGTTCCATCTTTAAACTCAGGGGCAGCAGGAGAATATATAAGCGCATTTGTTGTAACAATTCCAAGAAGTTTTGTTTTGTCTTCGAAGCAAGCGTTACTACTTGTTGCTCGATATCCATTTGCACTGGCACCTGCTGAAACTACCCATTGAGCCCGATATCCCGGTTTAGTTTTCAGAATTGGTTCAAAGGCTTGAAAATCTTCAAAATTACCAACAGGGTCATATCCGCTCACTCGGCTAAAATCTGAATTAATCATCTCGTTGTAGCCAAACTCTCCACTGCTGAGTCTGATGCGCTCATCTAGTTTTGGATTATTTTTTAACTCGCTTTTCTTGATAAATCCATATGCTCCAGGCGCTGCTACCGGATTTGCCTCAATATAAATTTTGTTGAACTTGTCGCCAAGTGGTGAAACTTCTACATCCACATCTTTCATTCGACCATAGAGCCAGCCGGTCATCTCACTTCCCATTCGAAGGGATAATCCAACTCGGGTGTTATCTGCGAAATCTACATATTTTGCGCAGCTGCCACTCTCGGTCCAAGCACAATCGGTTAAATTGTCATAATCATTTCCAGTTGGACGAATTCCATAGGTAGCACCTCCGTCTGAATTTACAGTTGAATAACTTTCGAGTGGATAATATTTTCCAGCAGTTATTGAAACTGGAAATACACTCACACGCATTGAAGTGAGTGTGATTGGAGCATTTCGCTTGCCCGCACTTCCGGCTTTCTCACGATTTTGAAAATACATTACCCGGACATTAACTCCATATGTTTTTGTTCCAGATTTATTTGCCACGGTTGGTGCGCTCCATAAACTTGGACCGCCACCTCGAGGTAAGCCAGTAATTGAATCTGCTGGACTCTTTAATGATGCAATTTCTTTCTCTAAAATTGCCGGTTCCATGGTGGCTGAAGTTGAACCTATCGAAAGAGCTTCAACACACATACGGTCTGTTGCTGCGATACACGGAGGCAGAATCAATTGGGCAGTTACATGGGCGCCTTTACTGCATTGTGGATCATCCATTGATGAGCAAAGAAACATGGCCGGAACGCCATTTACTCGATCGGCCACCGCGACGTTGCTAGTAATTACCGAGACATTCTCAGCATAACTAGGTTGGCGCTCTTCAAATGTTACGCCGTAGTAACCCGGACTCTGACTTCCACCTGGAAGTAAATCCAAAACAGAAGCACCTTGACTTGGAAACAAATTGGAG
>Ga0192647_103117_pt1 | contig 10076 bp, 11 predicted proteins | sample LauGreFa1BDMLBSN_2_FD_133046 | JGI IMG/M metagenome (GOLD analysis project Ga0192647, IMG submission 133046) | Freshwater lake microbial communities from Lake Michigan, USA - Fa13.BD.MLB.SN - reassembly | ecosystem: Environmental > Aquatic > Freshwater > Lake | place: Lake Michigan, USA...
CAATCACCTTTTACTGTGATCTGCTTTTGGGATCCAACATGTGGACACTGTAAAGAAGAAGTACCAAAAATGGATTCCATCTTTCAGGCTAAATGGAGAAAAAATGGAGTAAAGCTGATTGGAGTAATGGTGGATGGAGGAAAACAAAACTGGTTGAAATTCATCAAAGATCAAAAACTATCTGGATGGACACATATATATCAGACAGACGAGATGAAGGATAAAATTTATAAAGCAGGAAAACCTGGATTCCGTCAGCTCTATGATGTATACCAAACCCCTATGGCTTATTTGCTGGACAATAATAAAAACATCATTGCCAAAAAATTGAACTACTTGCAAATAGATGAGTTCATGGAAGCGAAGAAAAAATCACAACAGCAATAATTAAAAAACCTGGGCTACTGCATCACGAATGAGCATGGGCTTACCCAACGTATAATAATGCAACACAGGCACGCCCGCTTTTTTGAGCTCCTTTGATTGATGAACCAGCCAGTTCATTCCCACCTGCTCGCTTTCAGCATCTGTTTTTGATTTGTTCATGTCGTTGATCAGATCTGTCGGTAGATCCACATGGAATATTCTTGGAATAACAGTCAGCTGCTTCTTGCTGGTAAGTGGTTTCAAACCAGGAATGATGGGTACATGAATATTATTCGCTTTGCACTTGTCAACAAATTCAAAATATTTGGCATTGTCAAAAAACATTTGCGTTAAAATGTACTCAGCTCCTGCATCCACCTTTGCTTTCAAGTAGCGCATATCGGTCTCCATATTGGGAGCTTCAAAATGTTTCTCAGGATAACCGGCAACTCCCATGCAAAAGTTGGTTCTAAAGCCCTCACGAATGTCCTCTTCCAGGTAAATACCATTGTTGAGACGATCAACCTGTTGCAAGAGATCTATAGCATATTTATTTCCATTGGGCTCAGGCTCAAAGCTGGCTTCATTCTTGGTTGCATCACCTCTTAATACCAATACATTGTCTATCCCTAAAAAGTTAAGGTCAATCAATGCATCCTCGGTTTCACGTTTGGAAAATCCACCGCATATCAAATGCGGTACTGCATCAATTTGATAGTGATTCATGATCGCAGCACAAATGCCAACAGTACCCGGACGCTTCCTTACTTCAACTTTCTCAAAAGTGCCATCATGCTTTTTCTTAAAAATATGTTCACTGCGGTGATAGGTAACATTGATGAAAGAGGGCTTGAATTCCATCAAAGGATCCAGGTGTTGATACAATGAGGCAATGTTTTTCCCCTTCAGAGGAGGTAGTACCTCAAAGGAAACCAGGGTATCTTTTGATTGTTTGATATGGTCGATTACTTTCATGCCCTTGGGTGTTTTGTGCGACTGCAAAAGTAAGGATAATATGCTGTTTAAATTTGATACATTTGTATACCATGAGTCTCACTATTACTACGCAACAACTCGTTAAAAAATACCGCAACAGAACAGTGGTGAACCAGGTTTCAGTTGAAGTGAAACAGGGAGAGATTGTTGGTTTACTCGGTCCGAATGGTGCTGGGAAAACAACTTCTTTTTACATGGTGGTGGGACTGATTAAGCCCGACGAGGGAGATGTTTTTTTGAACGACATCAACATCACCAAACTTCCCATGTACAAGCGAGCACAAATGGGAATCGGTTACTTGCCCCAGGAAGCATCTGTTTTTAGAAAACTATCAGTAGAAGACAATATTGCAGCAGTATTGGAGATGACTGCACTCAGCAAGCAGGAACAAAAGGATAAGTTGGAATCATTGATTGCAGAATTCAGGTTATCGCATGTAAGAAAAAACAATGGTGATTCTTTGAGTGGCGGTGAAAGAAGAAGAACTGAGATCGCAAGAGCATTGGCCGTAGATCCCAAATTTATTTTATTGGATGAGCCCTTTGCAGGTGTTGATCCAATTGCAGTGGAAGATATACAAATTGTTGTAGCAAGATTGAAATACAAAAACATTGGCATCCTGATTACTGACCACAACGTAAACGAAACATTGTCTATCTGCGACAGGGCTTATCTGTTGATAGAAGGAAAAATTTTCAAACACGGCAGTGCAGAACAATTGGCTGAGGACGAGCAAGTAAGGAGACTCTATCTTGGAAGAAATTTTGAATTGAAGCGAAAGGACTATTTGCATGAAGAAGCAAAACAGCACATCACAACAAATAGCCAATAAACCCCCATTACCATGAAACTGCTGAGTCCTGCCATTTCAACGCTGGCAAGATTGCGATCCTGGAGAATCGAGGCCTGGATTGATCATCCCATCTCAGCGCAGCGGGAGGTATTGCAGGATTTGGTGACCGCAGGACAATACACGGCATTCGGAAGAAAGTATGAATTTTCAAAACTCTTCAGTACCAAAAATTTTAAACAGGCCATTCCCATTCATGATTACAATGACCTGAAGCCATATATAGAAAGAATCATGGCAGGGGAAGAAAATGTATTGTGGAATACCCCCATCAACTGGTTTGCAAAAAGCAGTGGCACAACTTCAGACAAAAGCAAGTTCATTCCTGTAAGCCACGAGAGTCTTGTTGATGGTCATTACAAAGCAGCAAAAGATATTCTCTCATTGTATTATATCCATCACCCCGATTCTGATTTGTTGACTGGAAAAGGATTGGTAATTGGTGGCAGCCATAACATCAACAGCCTGCATGAAGAAGCACATTTTGGTGATCTCAGTGCAGTTTTAATGCAAAACACACCGTTTTGGGGAAATTGGATCAGGACCCCTGATTTGAAAATTGCTTTGCTCGATGAGTGGGAGAACAAAATAGAAATGCTTGCACAATCAACCATGCATGAACATGTAACCTCCATTTCAGGAGTTCCCACCTGGACGTTGGTGTTGTTTCAAAGATTATTGGAATTGACAGGCAAATCATGTATCAAGGAAGTTTGGCCCTCACTTGAATTGTATATGCATGGTGGCGTTTCATTCCATCCTTACAAAGAGCAATTCAAAAAACTGATTGGAGCAGACATTCATTATTTGGAAATGTACAATGCCAGTGAGGGATTTTTTGCGGCACAGGATATGCCTGGAAGCGAAGGCATGCTGCTCTTTTTAGACCATGGTATATTTTATGAATTCATGCCCATTGAAGAATACGGCAAAGAGGAACCCAGAACTATCGGACTTAAAGATGTAGAAATGGGACAACAATATGCCCCTGTAATCAGTACCAATGGAGGACTCTGGAGATATTTAATTGGCGATACCATACAATTCACAAGCATCAAGCCCTACCGAATCATTGTAAGTGGCAGATTGAAATTATTCATCAACGCATTTGGCGAAGAATTGATCATTGACAATGCAGAGCGTGCCATTTCTGAAACATGCAGACTGACCAATGCCATCATCAATGATTATACAGCTGGTCCTGTTTATTTCAGTGAAAATGGAAATGGCGCACATCAATGGCTGATTGAATTTGAAAAAGAACCATCAGACATCCAATTCTTTTCATCCATATTGGATCAGGAGTTGAAAAAACTCAACAGTGATTATGAAGCAAAAAGACACAAAGACATTGCACTCAGACCTCCCATCATCCATGTTTTGCCACAAGGCCATTTCAGCAAATGGCTGAAACAAAAAAATAAATTAGGCGGACAACATAAAATTCCACGATTGTCAAATGATAGAGTGATCATTGAGGAAATTTTGAAACTGACGACAGTTGGAGGTTAGCTGTTGACGGTTGTCTGTTGACGGTTGACAGTTGACAGTTGACGGTTGATTGAAACGATTGATATTGCATTACATCATAACAGACTATTCCAGATTGATTTATATTTGCTCTTAAACAAACCCTTTAACCGTCAACCGTCAACTGTTAACAGTTAACTGTTAACTCACTACCCAAAACTTATAACTCACAACTGATATGAAACTCCTCGAAAATAAAATAGCCATTGTAACTGGTGCTGCACGCGGAATTGGCGAAGCCATTGCCATCAAATTGGCCGAACACGGCGCAGATATTGCCTTTACATATGTAAGTGAAAGCAGTGCTGAAAAAGCAAATGCCCTGGTAGCAAAACTTGAAGGCATGGGTGTAAAAGCAAAAGCATGGAGAAGCAATGCCGGAAATTTCAGCGAGTCAGAGGCATTTGTCAATGAGGTGGTGAAAGAATTTGGAACAGTAGATGTCTGTGTAAACAATGCAGGGATTTCAAAAGACAATTTGCTTTTGCGCATGACGCCAGAGCAGTGGGATGATGTGATGGAAATCAACCTCAAAAGTGTTTTCAATATGACCAAGCAGGTCATTCGTCCCATGATGAAGGCCAAAAAAGGATCCATCATCAACATGAGTTCCATCATTGGTATTCGTGGAAATGCCGGACAATCGAGTTATGCTGCAAGCAAGGCAGGCATCATTGGATTCACCAAATCAATCGCACAAGAGATAGGAAGCAGAAATATTCGTGTCAATGCAATTGCCCCCGGATTCATTGAAACCGACATGACCCATTACCTCAAAGAAGGAGAGGCTGCACAATCCTTTCTTGCAAAAATTCCACTGGGCAGATTTGGATCTGCGGAAGAAATTGGAAACACAACTCTTTTCCTTGCTTCCGATATGAGCAGTTATATCACAGGGCAGGTATTGAGCGCCTGCGGCGGATTAAATATTTAATCCCTGTTAATCTTTTCAGAAACATCTTCAAGATTGGGAATTTAGAGGATGATTCATTAAATTGGGTTTGTGAAAAAGACAGTCCTTGCCTATATTTTACTTGCTACCTTCTCCATCCAATTGATCCCAATCAAGGAGATAGGAAGCATATTGTATGGCAACCAAATGATTGAAGAGATTTGCAGCGGAATAGACGGTCAAGAAAAAACTGCAGATTTCAATGAAGATGTCAATTCGAAAGAATTTGACTACAACAAACTTACTGCTGATCTGATATTTTTTATACGTACCCATTCAACATCCAATCTAATGGAAAAATACTACGGATCTCGACTGGCAGATGATACCCCTACACGACCTCCATTGGGGCTTTCAGTCTGATCGAAGACAGCCCATCCGATTTTATAATTTAAACCTTTACAATGGCTCGCCATTGAAATCATCACACACCATTTTTCGAATTCATGAAATCTGTTCAAAATAAAAAAAGTATCAATGCTGATCTGCTTGCAGGCATGGTTGTTTTTTTGGTTGCGCTCCCCCTGTGTCTTGGTATAGCAGTTGCAAGCGGCGCACCACCTTTTGCAGGAATCATCACTGGAATCATTGGTGGGGTGATCGTAGGGATATTGAGTAAGTCAAATGTAAGTGTAACTGGTCCTGCAGCCGGATTGATCGCAATCGTGCTGGTAGCCATAACGGATTTGGGATATGAATCTTTTCTGCTGGCAGTCATGATTGCAGGACTCATTCAGTTAACACTGGGATTGGCAAAAGCAGGAGGAATCTCTAGCTATTTTCCAACAAGTGTGATTGAAGGAATGCTGGTAGCCATTGGCATCATCATCATCAAAAAAGAATTGCCTCATGCGATTGGTTACGATCTGGAACACGAAGGAGATTTTTATTCCTATCAACTGTTGAAAGAAGACCAGGGGTTTTTTGGAGAAATTTTACACGCATTCAATTTTGCACATACAGGTGCAATTATTGTGACCATTGTTTCTATTGCAATCATTGTTGCATTTAATAAAGTACCGGCACTCAAAAAAATAAAAGCCATACCAGGAGCACTCGTTGCAGTAATCGCCGGCATCTTCTTAAATGAGGCTTTCAATGCTTTCAAATCAACATGGGTGATTGCCAATGAACATCTCGTTGTTTTACCAACTGCAGACTCCTTTTCATCTTTCATCGGACAATTTCAGACCCCCGATTTCTCAGCATTTGCGAATCCCCAAGTATGGATTGTAGGCGTAACAATCGCCATTGTTGCAAGCATCGAAACACTTCTATGCCTGGAAGCCGGAGATAAAATGGACCCAATGAAACGTTACTCCAGTGCCAATGCAGAATTAAGGGCACAGGGTATTGGCAATATATTGTCAGGGCTAATAGGTGGACTCCCCATGACTTCAGTGATTGTTAGAACAACTGCCAATATCAATGCAGGAGCAAAAACAAAAATGTCTGCCATATTTCATGGTGCATTTTTATTGATTGCAGTTGTATTGATTCCAGGAATATTGAACAGGATTCCTATGGCAAGTCTTGCTGCCATCTTAATTATGATCGGATTGAAATTAGCGAGTCCAAAGGTTTTCAAACATATATGGAGCTCCGGCATGCAACAATTCATTCCTTTTATCATCACAGTCATTGCAGTCGTTTTCACTGACTTGCTAAAAGGTGTAGGTGTAGGTTTGATCGTAAGCATTTTCTATATCCTAAAGGGAAATATGAAGCTTGCGTACAACTTTAAAAAAGAGAAGTACAATGAAGGCGAAACCATTCACATTGATCTGGCGCAGGAAGTTTCGTTTTTAAACAAAGCAGCAATCAAACAAACACTGAATGATTTACCAAACAACAGCAAAGTAGTCATTGATGCAGGAAATACCGTGTATGTTGATTTTGATGTACTTGAATTGTTCAGGGACTTTCTGCAATTTGGTGCCCAGGAAAGAAACATTGATGTAAAACTTGTAAATTTTAAATCTTCCTATAACATGAATGATGCACAACATGTGCATTCAGAAAATGATTAAAATCAATTAAATTACTAGATATGAAAACATATGAAAAATTATTAGAGAACAATAAGAATTGGGCACGCCAATCCATTGAAAAAGATCCAGAATTTTTCAATAGATTGAAAAATACCCAAACGCCTGAATATTTATGGATTGGCTGCAGTGATAGCCGTGTGCCGCCTGATTCAATCACAGGTACCGTTCCCGGTGAAATTTTTATCCATCGAAATATCGCCAACATGGTTGTACATACAGATTTCAATATGTTATCTGTTTTGCAATATGCAGTGGAGGTACTGAAAGTGAAACACGTGATTGTATGTGGACACTATAATTGCGGAGGGGTAAAAGCTGCGATGACTCACCAATCACTTGGAATTATCAACAAGTGGCTGCGCAATATCAAAGACGTGTATCGTATACACTACGATGAAATCAATTATTTACCGACCGAAGCAGAGCAGGTAAACAAATTGATTGAACTCAATGTGCAGGAACAAGTGATGAACCTCGCAAAAACTTCTATCATTCAAAAGGCATGGAAGGAAAACAATGCTCCACATCTGCACGGCTGGGTGTATGGATTGGATGATGGACTGATTAAACCAATCTTTGAAATGGCTGCCGGGACGCATATTGATCCCATCTATGAATTTGATAATTTGTAAGACTACTTTCTTGCATCAATTTCCTTGCACAACGATGAAAATATTTCATCGATCGTTCCGAGTCCGTTGAGATGAACAACTTTGTTGTACATCTTGTAATGCTCAGCCACTGCAAGGGTTTCATTCCGATATACTGCAATTCTTTTTTTCTGTACCTCAGGATCTGCATCGTCTGATCGGCCTGAAGTTTTTGCCCTGCCAATCATTCGCTGAATGAGTTCCTCCTCGGGGACATCGAGGGCCAATACAACATGAATTTCGGTTGCATGAGATTGCATAAGTGCATCCAATGCTTCAGCCTGTGCTTTGGTTCGTGGAAATCCATCAAATAAAAATCCATTCACCCCTTTATTTGCACTGATCGCTGCATCTACCATACCAATGACAACTGCATCAGGCACCAATTGTCCTGCATCCATGAATGATTTCGCTTTCAACCCCAATTCGGTTTTGGAAGCAATCTCAGATCGCAACAAATCACCTGTTGACAAATGCTTTAATCCGTATGTAGAAATTAATTTTTCTGATTGCGTACCCTTGCCACTTCCAGGGGGACCGAATAAAATCAAATTGAACATTTCAGTCAGTTTTGGGTTTATTAGATGTAACCTCTTTAAAAAGGAGGGTAAATATAGTTAGTTTTACGCATAAATTTTGGAGATGAGATACATGACATTTGCCATAGCGGGACTACTGCTCATCTGCAGTTGCACCGCACAACAAAAGCCTTCAAAACCGAATCATATGGAAGAGAAAAAAAACAATCCGGTCTTCTCCAGAACAAGCAACGACAAAGTGGAGATCAGTGAGGAAGAATGGAAAAAGTTATTGTCACCTGAACAATTTTACATTGCCAGGCAAAAAGGAACTGAGCGGCCCTGGACCAGCCATTTTGAAACTTCAAATGAACTGGGCACCTATTATTGCGTCGCATGTGGCTATACCCTTTTCAAAAGCAATACCAAATTTGACAGCGGTTGTGGTTGGCCGAGTTTCTTTGAACCTGTTTCGAAAAAGAGCATCATTTATACAGCTGATAACACACTTGGCATGAGAAGAACAGAAGTACAGTGTGGAAGATGCAAGGCTCACCTTGGACATGTATTCAATGATGGTCCACCTCCAACTGGATTGAGGTACTGCATCAATGGTGTGAGCTTGGGATTTGAGAAGAAATCGGAATAGAGTTGACAGTTGTCAGTTGACAGTTAACAGCGAATATAGAATTACATCCAACCGTCAACTGTCAACTGTTAACTGAATTTATTTAGCCTGATCCATTTCAACAAGTACTGTAATATCCACATCCTTACCTACTGCCAATCCACCTGCTTCCAATGCTGGTGCATATTTCAACCCAAACTGCAAACGATCAATGGTTGCCTTGGCTTTGAAACCTGCTTTGATACCACGACCGGTATTGATCTGTCCTCCATAAGTCACATCAAATTCTACTGTTTTGGTAACATCGCGGATGGTAAGATCGCCAGACAATTTGTATTTGTTGTTTCCCAATGGCTTCATTGACTTGCCCACAAATGTCATTTTTGGAAACTTTTCTGCATTGAAGAAATCATCGCTCTTCAAATGTCCATCTCTGCGGTCATTATCTGTATTTACTGAAGCAACATCTACCGAAAAACTAACCTTCGCATCAGAAAGATCAGCCTTTGACGCAACCAAATTACCATCAAACATTTTGAAGCTGCCTTCTACCTCTGATACCACCATATGTGATACAGCAAATTTTACGTTGGAGTGAACCTTGTCAACATTCCATGTTGTTTGGGCACCTGCCACCATAGATGACACCAGTGCAACGAGACCGAGAATTGATTTTTTCATGATTGTAATAATTGATGTTTAAACACTAAATTAAGAAAATTCCTCATTCCAGCCAAATTTTCCTTGAGGTCTGACTGGTTTCTATGGATCAATGCCTTCGGTAAAAGAAATTTTCCTTGGAGGGTATTAATCCATAATTTTCGGAAAATTATTAAACATGTCAGCGCTGAAAAAGTTCTCATTTGTCCTCGTGCTATCATTATTTACCATGGGTGCCGTAGCCCAGAAATTCAACCTGGACCAATTTAAAAACTGGAAACCAAGGAATATTGGTCCGTCTGGAATGAGCGGACGCATCACCACCATTGATGCAGTTGTTGCAGATCCAAACACCATTTGGATTGGTGCAGCTTCAGGCGGAGTATGGAAAACCAACAATGCAGGAGGAAGCTGGGAATCTGTTTTTGAAGATCAGCCCATTTTGAACATCGGCTCTATTGCCATACAGCAATCGAATCCATCGACTGTTTGGGTGGGAACAGGTGAAGGAAATCCAAGAAACTCTGTGAGTCTGGGTGAAGGGATGTACAAGACCATTGACGGAGGGAAAACATGGAAGCGCGTGGGACTGGAAAAAACCAGAAACATCCATCGCGTCATCATTGATCCAACCAACCCCAATACTGTGTATGCTGGTGCAATTGGAAACCCCTATGCAGAGCATCCAGAAAGAGGCGTCTTTAAAACAACCGACGGTGGTGAAACCTGGAACAAAATACTTTTTACAAATGATACTTCAGGCGTGGCTGATATGATCATGGATCCATCCAATCCCAATAAATTATTTGTAGCCATGTGGCAACACCGCAGAACACCTTGGAGCTTGAGCAGCGGAGGCCCTGGCAGCGGACTG
>Ga0192647_103121_pt1 | contig 10069 bp, 6 predicted proteins | sample LauGreFa1BDMLBSN_2_FD_133046 | JGI IMG/M metagenome (GOLD analysis project Ga0192647, IMG submission 133046) | Freshwater lake microbial communities from Lake Michigan, USA - Fa13.BD.MLB.SN - reassembly | ecosystem: Environmental > Aquatic > Freshwater > Lake | place: Lake Michigan, USA...
GTGGCGCCGAGAATGGCCTCGCGCAGGCTGGGAGAGCACGATGCGCCGAAGTTCGGGCCCATGGACGCCATGTCAAGGTTCACGTAGGCCACGGCGCCGCGCAGCAGGCGGTCACGGTGGCCTTCCACCCACTCGGTGCTGCCGATGATGCCGAACTCCTCGGCGCCCCACGCAGCGAAGACCACGGTGCGCGCGGGGCGGTCGCCGGCACGGGCAGCCTCGGCGAAGCTGCGCGCGCACTCCATCAGGACGATCGTCCCGGCAAGCGGGTCAGCCGCGCCGAAGCACCAGGCATCATGGTGGCAGCCGATGATCACGTACTCGTCGGGATTCACGGCACCGGGGATCATGCCCACCACGTTCGCGGTGCGGCGAAGCGCACGGTCCTGGACGACCTTCACGCGGACCTGCAGCGCGTCGCCGCCATCGAGGCGATACTCGAACGGCAGGCCGCCCTTCCAGGCGGAGTCGGCGGGCACGGGCTTGCCCTGCATCCGGCGCACGATCTCCGCGGCGGCCGCGTAGCCGACGGGCTGCACGGGGATGCGCGGCAATCCGGACGCCGCCATGTCGCGGCGCGGGCAGCCGGGCGTCGACGGCTCGAACGGCGTGGTGGGATCTCCGGGCTGCTCGTTGGCAAGGATCGATCCACGCTGGACGCAGGTGTCGTTGGCCCAGCCGCCCTCGGGCCACACCTTGCCCTTGGTGGTGCCGGAATCGGCGGGATCCGTGAAGATGACGAGCGCGGCGGCGCCTGCGTCCTCGGCGAACTTGGCCTTGTAGCCGCGGAAGTTGCCGCCGTAGCGGCAGAGCACCACCTTGCCGGTGCAGTCGATGCCCCACTCCTTCAGCTTGGCGAAGTCCGCCTTGGTGCCGTAGTTGGCGTACACGACGCCGCCCGTCACGTCGCCGGAGGCGCTGTAGGCATTCCATCCGAAGGTGAGGCCGGGATGCGCGGTGGCAGGATCTTCCGCCAGGTTGCGTTCCACCGTGGGCAGCGCGATCACGCCGCGGCGGCCGCCGGGCGCGGGCTGCGGCATGTCGGTACCGCCGACGATCTCCACGAGCGCCTCGCTCGGCTGCGGAAGCGGCGCCTCGAATTCCTCCACGGTGGTGGAGAGGCCCATGGCGACGAATGCATCGCGGATGCGGGCAATCTCGCGCGCGTCGCCTTCGGTACCGGCGATGTGCGGCTCGCTGCCGAGGAGTTCATGCCACGCGGCGATGGAACGCGCGGTGGGCACGGCGTTCAGGCGCTGCAGTGCGCGATCGACCGGGATGAACTGCGAATCGCGCGAGATCGGAGCAGGCGAAGCGGGCGCAGCGCCTGCTGCGAGGATCACCGAGACGATGGAGGCGGCGATGAGCACGGACGACGTCCCTACCGGGGAAACCTGCTCGGGTTGCCGGATGTCGCCGCGGTGGTCAATGCGCGGCAGGGGCGGACTTCGCCGCCTGCCCGAACACCGCCGGCCACGGGTTGCTGCCGTGGCAGGGGCGGCCGGTTCGCTCCACGTAGTCCTGGTGGTAGTCCTCGGCGGGCCAGAACTTGGCGCCTTCCACCACCTGGGTGACGATCGCCTTGCCTCCGAAGCTCTTCGAGGCGGCGAGCTCGGCGATGTACTCCTTGGCCGCCTTCGCCTGCTCGGGCGTGCTGCAGAAGATGGCAGAGCGGTACTGGTCGCCCACGTCCGGACCCTGGCGGTTGAGCTGGGTGGGGTCGTGGATCATGAAGAACCCTTCCAGCAGCTGGCGGTACGTGACCTTCGACGGATCGAACGTCACCTTCACCACCTCCGCGTGGCCGGTGCCGTGGTTGCACACGTCCTTGTAGGTGGGCGCGTTGGTGGTGCCGCCCATGTAGCCACTCTCGGCGCTCGACACGCCGGGGCAGACCTGGAACCAGTGCTCGGTGCCCCAGAAGCAGCCGCCGGCGAAATACGCGGTCATCATGGTGGTGGTCATGGCGGGGTCCTTCTTCGACGGATCGGCGGATGCCGATGCGGCGGCCTCGCCGCGCGCGAGGCCCGTCGGGTCCTTGGTGATCGTGTCGGCGGGCAGCGTGCCCTTGTCGTAGAACTTGAGCGAGGCGGAATTCAGGCAGTAACGCAGGCCGGTGGGCTTGGGGCCGTCCTCGAACACGTGGCCGAGGTGCGCGCCGCAGCGGGCGCAGTCGATCTCGTCGCGCACCATGCCGTGGCTGGTGTCGCGCTTGGTGCCCACGTGCACCGGATCGACCGGCGCGTAGAAGCTGGGCCAGCCGGTGCCGGAGTTGAACTTGTGCTCGCTCGAGAAGAGCGGCAGTCCGCACACGATGCACGCGTACGTGCCCTGCTTGTGGTTGTCCAGGAGGTTGCCGCAGAACGCGGCCTCGGTGCCCGCGTTCTGGGTGACGCGGTAGGACTCGGGCGAGAGCTTCGACGCGAGCTCCTTCACCACGGCCGGCGAGAGCGGGGTCATGTCGTAGCCGGACTGCGATCGGGCGGGAGCGGATGCGGGCTTGGTGTTCATGGCGGTGGAGCCCTGTTCGGGCGGGGCGCAGGCGATGAGGTTGATGCAGGCGAGCGCGGCAAGCAAGGAGATGGAAATGCGGTGCATGTTCATTGGCGACTCCGGGATGGAAGCGTAGGCCGCAACGGCCCGGCGCGCCCCGCCGCGCGTAGGCTCCGGCCATGGAACACGAGGAAAGACGCGCATTCCTGGTACAGGCAGCCGCCCTGGCTGCCTGCGGGGCATCGCTGGCGGCCGCGGGTTCGGCCCGTGCGGACGGGGAATCCTCGCCGCCCGCCGCGCCGCCCTCGCCCGGCGCTCCCCCCTCGCCCGAGGGCATCACGGCCGGCACGCTGGAGGAAGCGGAGAAGCTGGCAGGCATCCGGTTCACCGCCGCCGAACGCACGCAGATCCTGCGCACGGTGGGCGAGCTGCGCGCGCAGATCTCGATGCGCGTTGCGTCCGGCACGCTTCCCAACGAGCTCGCGCCGGCCGAGGCATTCCGCGCAGAGCTTCCCGGCATGCCGGCGCCGGCCGTCACCACCGACGGCGATCCGTCGGAGCTGCCGCTCTTCAAGATGTCCTCGCAGGTGCCGGGGAATGACGCGCTTGCGTTTGCCGGCATCCCGCAGCTGGCCGCGATGCTGCGCGCCAAGCTTGTCACGAGCGAGCAGCTGACGAAGCTGGCGCTCGACCGCTTCGAGCGGCTCAACCCGAAGCTCCTCTGCGCCATCACGGTGATGCGCGAGCAGGCGATCGCCCGCGCCCGCGCCATGGATGCGGAGCTTGCCGCCGGGAAGCCGCGCGGACCGCTGCACGGCATTCCCTACGCGGCGAAGGACCTGCTGGACACCGCCGGCGTGCGCACCACGTGGGGCGCGGAGCCGTGGAAGGACCGCGTGCCCACGACCAACGCGTGGGTCATCGACGCACTCGACCGCGCAGGTGCGGTGCTCACGGCGAAGACCGCGGTGGGCGCACTTGCCTACGGGGACATCTGGTTCGGCGGGACCTGCCGCAATCCGTGGAATCCCGAGCAGGGCTCGAGCGGCTCGAGCGCCGGCAGCGCCTCGAGCGTGGCCGCCGGCATCGTGCCGTTCGCCATCGGCACGGAGACGCTCGGCTCGATCGTCAGTCCGTGCACGCGCTGTGGCGTGAGCGGGCTGCGCCCGACCTTCGGCCGCGTGCCGCGCACCGGCTGCATGGCGCTGACCTGGTCGATGGACAAGATCGGCACCATTGCGCGCAACGTGCAGGACTGCGGCATCGTGCTCGGCGCCATTAACGGATTCGACCCGAAGGATGCCGGGAGCGTCGACCGACCGTTCCGTTGGTCGATGCGCCAGGACGCGCGTGGGCTGCGCGTCGGCTTCGTGCCGGCGTGGTTCGAGGGCGAGGCCGGCGCGAAGTACCGCCCGGTGCTCGATGCGCTGCGCGATGCCGGTGCGACGCTCGTGGAAGTGGCGCCTCCGAAGGTGGACGCCGGACCGCTCACGCTGCCGATCGTGGCGGAAGGCGCGGCGGCGTTCGAGGAAATCACGCGCAGCGGCAGCGACGACACGCTCTCCTGGCAGGCAGACGAGGCGTGGCCGAACACCTTCCGGCAGGCGTGGTTCATCCCCGCGATCGAACTGGTGCAGGCCTCGCGCCTGCGGCGCCGCGCGATGGAGATGATGCACGCATGGTTCATGCAGTTCGATGCCGTGGTGAGCCCGCCGTTTGCCGGCGATCTCCTGGTGCTCACCAACTCGTGCGGCCAGCCCTGCGCGGTGGCGCGCTGCGGCTTCGACGACCCGAAGACACCGCGGACGGTCACGGTGATGTCACGACTCTTCGACGAAGGTACGGCGCTCCGCGTCGCCGCCGCCATCGAGGCGCGTCTGGGACAATGGGACCGGTTCCCTCCGTCGTGATCGGCACGACACTTCGCACGCATCTCCCATGAACGCTTCGGCAACGGCTCTCCTCGGAACGCGCGCGCTGGCATGCATCTTCGGTATGCAGGATGCCGCACCGCCCGTGGCGCCGCCCCCGCCGGTGCCGCCGCCGGCAAGCAAGCAGGACGTCGACCCGGACGAGGGCATGCGGCAGGGCCGGGCGGAGACGGAGGCAGAGCCGCTCGCAGGACCCTTCGCGCAGCAGCCAGGCTTCGAGCTGTTCCCGAAGGAACAGCCGAAGATGATGCCGTACCTGGCCACGGTCAACCTGTACGGCGACTCATGCATCCAGAAGGACGCGCTCATCACCGGCGACCCGATCTCGCAGGCTGCCGAGGACGTGAAGAAGGCGATGGCCGGGTACGGCATCAACTACGTCATCTGGCAGTCCTACAACTTCGCGGCGATGACGCAGACGCTGCCGGGCAAGAAGGACGTCCTCAACTACTACTCGTTCGACTCCTACCTCACCTGGAACATCTTCCAGAGCAGCGAGCTCTCCGGGACGAGCGGCTGGCTCACGATCGGCGCAAGCGCCGGCGCCGGGCTTGGCTACGACGACGACGACCAGACGGCGCAGAGGAACATGGGAGTCATCGGCTTCCCGCTCGGCAGCGACGTGGGGCAGCAGGCGTACATCTATCAACTCGCCTGGCAGCAGTCGTTCCTGGCCGGCCAGCTGGTGGTGACCGCGGGCATGCTGGACCTGGAGACGTACATGGACCTCAACCAGTACGCCAACAACCAGTACAACCAGCTCATCAACTACGAGTTCATCAACCCGGCCACGCTCCCGTGGTCCTACGGCGCGATGGGCGCGCTGGTCCAGTGGCAGCCGGTGGACTGGTTCTATGCAATGCTCGGCAGCGCCGCCAACAACACCAAGGATGGCCAGAGCCCGTTCACGGACCTCTCCTTCGACGACTGGACCACCACCGCGGAGTTCGGGCTGATCACCGAGGACATGCTCGGGCTCGGGAAGGCCGTGTACCGGCTGCTGCCCTTCTACGGCACCGCCAAGGGCGTCTCCGGCGGCGGCGTGCTCTTCAACATGGAGCAGCAGCTGGGAAGGAACAGCCCGGCAGGCCTGTTCCTGCGCGCGGGCACCACCAACAACGCGCTGGGAGCCGTGCAGGGCGCGTCCACCAGCGTCGCGGGCGGCGTGGTGCTGAACGGGCCGTCGGAATGGACGCTCCTGAAGACGCAGCAGGCGTACTTCGCCGCAGGCTTCTACTGGCTCGAGGCGCCGTACGAGGCGGTGGCACACCAGAACGAATACGGCCTGGAGATCAGCTACGTGTTCCAGCTCACCGAGACCATGACGCTGCAGCCGGACATCCAGGTGATCTTCGATCCCGCCAACAACCCGCAGTCCGACGCAGTGGCGATGTTCACGTTGCAGGTGGTGTACACGTGGTGACGCGCACCTCGGCGGTGAACGCCGACTGCGGGTCGTAACGCTCGCCGAGGACGCGCTCGATGGTTTCCTTGCTGCGCGGCGCGCGGCCCGAGAAGAGTTCCTTCCCGCCCTGCGTCACGCGCACGTCCTTGTCGAGGTCGAGCATCGAGTCGTCGAGGCGGATCCGGAGATTGACGCCTGCAGGCGCCTCGAGGATGCGGATCTCCTGCCCCTGCCGCTCCGCCACGATGCGCTGCCCAGCCTTCGGTTCGTCCACCGCCAGCCAGTAGAAGCGCGGGCGCGTCACGTCGTCCTGCAGCCAGACCACCTTCGCGGGGCGCGGATCGCGCACGTAGCCCGCCATCCACGGCACGGCCGAGGCGTCCTCGCGATCCATCCAGTGGCCCTTGCCGGCGTGGATCTCCACGTGGTGGACGTAGGCGCCGGGGTCGGCCGCGGCGAGCGCATCGAGCTGCTGGCCCCACGCTGCAGCCACCTTGTTGCGGTCGAACGCGCCGTCCTCGGCACCCATGTGGATGGCGAACGGGAGGTTGCGAAGCCCGTCAGGACGCGCATCGTTGGGGTGCCCCGCCATCATCGAGGCCGCCGCAAGACGGTCGGCCATGCGCGGCGCAAGCTGGTAGACGCCGTCGCCGCCCGCGCTGTAGCCCATGAGGTAGACGCGGTTCGGATCGACGCGCTCGCAGATGACGAGGTCCTCGATGAGTCGCTCGAAGCAGCGATCCACCGGCGCCTGGTGCCACAGGTTCCACTCGTTGCTCGGCGCGCGTGGTGCGACGTAGATGCCTTCCTTCGGCTGGTAGAGGCGCTTCTGGTTGTCCCATTGCTGGTCGTTCACCTTGGCAGGGGCGCCGCCGCCGCCGTGCATGGAGATCCACAAGGGACGCGTGCCGTCCTTCGATTTCTCGCCGTACTGCGCCGCCCAGATGGGCATGCGCGCGCCGTCGACCGCAATGACGCCGGACTTCAGCTCCGCGGCGCGCTCGGCACGCGACTTGTCGGCGATGGTGCGGAGCGCTGCCTTCACTGCTGCATCTGCGTCCGCGCGGGAAAGCGGCGCGTTGCCGCCGGGCGCGCCATCGCCACCGGCAGCAAGGAGCATGGTGGCAGCGAAAGCGCACGGAGCGAAGGGCATCATGGGTTTGAGCGTACCGGGGGATGCAGGTGCGATCGGCTCACGCCCGTCGCGATGCTTCCCACGCTTCTGCGCCGCGGGCGGAACTCTGCACCGGCGGATCGAGCGCAGGGTTCACCGGTCGTGCGGCGAGCTCGGTGGCGAGCGCCGCGTCGCCCCGCGCACGCGCCACCGCGGCGGCCATCCGCAGCGCAGCGCCGTGACCCGGGCCGAACTGGAGCGCGATGTCCAGGCTGGTGGCTGCGTGCTCCAGCTCCCCACCCCAGGCGAGGGCCGCCCCCAGCAAGTAGTGCGCCTCCGGAATGGCCATGGCACGTTCGGTGGCGTCCATCGCGTGCTCGCCTGATGCCTCGAAGTCACCGAGCTCGAGCGCGGCACGCGCCGCCGCCACGTGCGGCTCCGGGGCCGCCGGTGCATGGGCGATCGCCCGGGCCGCGTGCGCCGCCGATTCGGGCCACCGCCCGGCCAACGCGCAGAGGTCGGCGAGCGTCCGCGCATGCGCCGCGTCCGATCCCATGGCGGCCTCTGCGGCATCCAGCGCCGCAAGCGCCTCGATGCGCCTGCCGAGCGCAAGAAGAACCGGCACGCGCAGCGCAAGCGGCTCGTCCGCCGTGGGTGCCAGCGCCTGCCATCGGTCAATCGAGGCCATGCACGCCGCATGCTCGCCCGCCACGAACTCGCATTGCGCCAGCACCGAGCGGTAACGAACGTCGTTCGGCAACTCCTCGGCGAGCGCGCGCAGGAGCGGCACGGCCTTCTCCGGGCGCGCGGTGGTCATGCACGCAACGGCGAGGTTGAAGTTGCTCTCGCGGCGCACCAGTTCGAGCAGCCGCTGCTGGTCCGCGCCGGTGTCCGCCATGTAGCCAAGATCGATGAGCTGCCGCAGCGCATCGGCCGCCTCGAACGGGTCCTGGCGCATCTGGGGCGGATGCAGGCCTGCATCGCCGGGCTCGGTGTCCCAGCTGGGCACCGTCTGCACGGGCAACGGCATCGCGAACGCCTCGCTGACGACGCGGCCGTCCATGTCCTGGCCCACCGGAAGCCCCAGCGCGGCAAGCGCGGTGGGCGCGATGTCGAGCAAGGTGGGCGCGCCGATCCGTTCGCCGGCGCGGAAACCCGGCCCGGAGAACACGGCCACGCCGAACTGACGGTGCCACCGGCTCTCGAGCGCCGCGCGCTCCTCCTTGGTGACGTCCAGGATCACCGGCCGATCGGCGCCGGAGTGGAAGCCGTGGTCGGAGACCAGCATCACCGAGACTCCGTCACCGCACACGGCGAGCAGCTCGCCAAGCAGGCGGTCATGCGCCCGGTACACGCAGTCCATCACGTCGCCGTAGACGCGCAGGTCCGCCGCCTTCACGTGCGGCATGCGCGGCGCGCGGTACTCCATGAAGTGGTGGCCGATGGTGTCGATGGTGTCGTGGAACACCATGGCGCAATCCCACGCGTCGCCGCGCAGCGCCTCGAGCGCGGCGCCGTGAAGCGATCGCATCCGGGCGAATTCCTTGGCAAGCGTGGCGGGACGGGTATCGCCGCGCGAGGCCTGCGCCACGTTCGGAAGCAGCTCGCGCAGCGCATCGCGACCGATGTCAGCGGTACGTACGCGCGCCGCCGCAATGCGCGCCGCGCGGTCCGTGCCGCCCTCGCCCGCCGCGTGCACCAGACCATCCATCACCGGCCACGGCGTGCCAGGTGCCTCGGGCATCTGCTCCATCAACAGGTTGCTCACGCAGGTGCCGTTGATGGGCTCCGCCGGGTGCGATGCGTACCAGCCCACCACGTTCACGCGCAGCCCGCGCTGCGTGAGCATGTTCCAGAGCGCCTTGGTCCGGCGCGTGGTGCTCGACGTGACACGCACGCCCTCCCCGGACGGGTTCGGTTCCACAAAGTTCAGGATGCCGTGCTTGTCGGCGGTCTTCCCGGTGGCAATGGTGGACCACAGGATCGGCGAGAGCTTCGGTTCCAGCGTGCGCAGGTCGGCGCGGGTGCCGACCGCCACCAGGCGCGCCAGGTTCGGCATCTGCCCGCGCGCCAGCAGCGGGTCGATCACCTGCCAGTCGGCGGCGTCCCAACCGAGGATCAAGAGGCGCTGCGCAGGTGCGGGCATGGGGCAATCATCCTAAGGAAGGCGTGGGAAGCATGCAGCCACCCGGCCATCAAACGCACAGGGGCAGTCCAGTCGGACTGCCCCTGTGGAAGTTTCAAGAAGTGCGTCGAGCCGTTCAGCGACGACGACGCTTGCCGGCGAGGCCAGCGACGCCGAGCAGCGCGAGCGCGCCCGGAGCGGGGGCGCCAGCGGCGATTGACTGGCCAGCGACGCTCTCGTACGCGAAGTCAACCACCGTGCGGGTGACCAGGTTGCCCGTGGCGGGCTGCGAGCCCATCAGGAAGCGCATCCAGCCGTAGTGGGTGGTGCCGGCCGACGACACGAAGCGGAAGCCGACGATGTTGTTGGAGGCGTACTGCCACTGGCCCGCGGCAGAGCCGAAGGAGATCGTCGAGGTGGCCGAGCTGAAGTTGCTCGACGCGCCGATGAGCGTGCCCGAGGCGAGGTTGATCGCCGGGCCAGTGCCAGACGCGGCCGACACCATGCCGCCGCCGGTCGGGCTGAAGAAGTTCATGCCGCTGCCGGACGACGAGCGATAGGGGTTGACGTCCCAGCCCGGAACGAGGGATGCCGGGCCGTTGGTCAGCTGGCCGGTCTCAACGTTGATGTACGTGCCATCGGTGTCGATGGCGCAGCTGAAGTTCAAGATGCCGCTGTAGACGATGGCTGCGTTTGCAGCGGCGGTGGCGCCCATGGCGACAGCGGCAGCAACGAGGACGTGCTTCTCAAAGCGATTCGAAAGACGCATGGTGTGTCCAATCTGTGGAAAGGGGAACGGGAACTGCTCTCAGCCCAAACGCGAAGGGGAACAACACGTTTGGCGCCTACTGCCCCACGGCAGCTGATGCCCGCAGAGGGAACTGGCGGACCCACCGACAATGCCACGGGTTTCTGAACGTCGCAAGAATCATCCGCCAAGATTTCGTTCGGACGACCGAATGCTGTCTCCGAATGGCTAGCGGATGGAATGCAAGAGGCAT
>Ga0192647_103127_pt1 | contig 10060 bp, 8 predicted proteins | sample LauGreFa1BDMLBSN_2_FD_133046 | JGI IMG/M metagenome (GOLD analysis project Ga0192647, IMG submission 133046) | Freshwater lake microbial communities from Lake Michigan, USA - Fa13.BD.MLB.SN - reassembly | ecosystem: Environmental > Aquatic > Freshwater > Lake | place: Lake Michigan, USA...
GGGGTAAAGAGTTTGATCTGTCTCCCAAGCGAAATGACTCACAAATCTATTCCAAGAGAAAAGCGTTATCAATGCGGAGTGAAGGACAGCTTGATCAGACTCTCTGTCGGCATTGAAGATGTAGATGATCTGATTGAAGATTTGGAACAAGCATTTGCAATTGCATCTGCATTACAATTTGTAAATGAGGAGAATGCCTAATGCAAAGAAAGTCATTGAATATCGGCTTATTTGGTTTTGGATGTGTTGGATATGGATTATATCAAGTCCTTGAAAAAACACCAACATTAAAAACTGCGATTAAAAATATCTGTGTGAAAAACCCGGACAAAAAAAGAGAGATATCTGAATCTCATTTTACATTTGATAAAAATGATCTTTTGAATGATGATGAGATAAATGTGATAGTGGAACTGATTGATGATGCTGATGCTGCATTTGAAATCGTCTCGACAGCACTGAAAAAAGGAAAGGCGGTTGTCACTGCAAATAAGAAAATGATTGCAGAACATCTGGAAGAATTACTGGAACTTCAGGCAATGTATAATGTGCCCTTGCTCTATGAAGCGGCATGTTGCGCCAGCATTCCAATCATCAGAAATCTTGAGGAGTATTATGATAATGATTTATTGGAATCCATAGAAGGTATTATCAATGGATCTACAAATTATATTCTGACAAAAACCTTCGAAGAAGGCATCGGATATTCAGAAGCACTTGAAAAAGCTCAAGAATTAGGATATGCAGAAAGCAATCCCATACTTGATACAGGAGGATATGATGCAAAATACAAACTCATTATTCTGATTCTGCATGCATTTGGGGTCAAAACCAAACCCGACGAAATCTTCAATCTTGGTATTGACCGATTAGGAGAGCTTGAACTGAATTATGCGAGAGAAAAATCACTGAAAATTAAACTGATTGCTCAAGCATATAAAACCGTACATGGAGATATTGCCGCTTTTGTCATTCCAACATTTGTGAGCAAAACAGAAAAACTGTTCACTGTTGATGATGTATTCAATGGTATAATCACAAAGACTGCTTTTGCAGATACACAATTCTTTGTCGGTAAGGGTGCAGGAGCATATCCAACTGCATCAGCTGTTTTGTCGGATATCTCGGCTTTATCTTATGATTATAGATATGAATACAAAAAGTTGAATAATAGTGAGACTATTCTATCTTATGATAATTTGTATGCACGCATACTATTGAGACATAACACGGAGAATCAAAGTGAGATTGAACTATATTTTGAGGAAATACATGAAAAGTATGCCAATCAATCCCTAGGATATCTCATAGGCATACTCTCTTTCGCAAAATTGCATGAGCTGATACTCTGCCATGAAGAATCGGTTTCGGCAATATTGTTCGATACCATCGATAAGGTATGAATTTGATTTGTTGAATGAAAAAGAGTAGTTATCTTCAATGTATCTTTGCGAATTCCGAACACATTATCTGTATATCTGAATGAGAGAAAAACAACAACTGCGTTTCTTTGATATAACCATGATGGTCATATCACTCGTGATTGGCATGGGTATTTTTCGTGCTCCTGCTACAGTTGCTCAAAGAGCGGGAAGTGAATTGATTTATTATGTTGCATGGATAACCGGAGGATTGATTGCTCTTTGTGGTGCCATCGGTTTCGCAGAAATCGGGAAGCGCATGCCTGTGAGTGGTGCATATTATTCGATTTTCTCAAAAGCTTATTCTCCTACACTCGCTTTTGCGATCAATATCATCATTCTTGTATCCAATTCGGCATCAATTGCGGGCGTTGCGATCATTGGTGCGGAATATGTGATGCCATATGCAATGGGCTTGCCTAGCACAATCATTGCATCGGTATTCATCATTTTATTATATGGACTCAATCTGCTTGGTCTGCGAACAAGTGCCACCGTGCAGAATGTACTCATGGGTATCAAATTACTCATGCTTGGTGCAATCATTTCGGCATTGGGAATTTTGCCACCCACAGAAACAGTGACTGCAATACAATCACATTCTGGAGGAATGTGGGAGTCCTTTGGTCTTGCACTTATCGCTGTTTCATTCACCTATGGCGGCTATCAACAAACAATCAATTTTGGTGGTGAGGTAAAAGACAATGGAAAGATGTTACCAAGAGCAATCATACTTGGAGTCTTGATCATTGTTGGAATATATCTTCTTGCAAATCTTGCTTATGTGCAAGTGATTGGTTTCAATGAATTGGCACAATCCAAATTCATTGCAGCGATGATGATGGAGAAATTATTTGGAAGCACTGCCGCAATGATCGTGAGCATGGTCATCGTGATATCTGTATTCGGCTATGTAAATATATCCATGCTGTCTAATCCTCGAGTGATATCAGCAATGGGAAAAGATGGAGTATTACCAAAAGTCTTTGCTCAAGCAGATGAAAGAAAAGGTGTGAGTGTTTCTGCATTGACTGTTTTCACTGCCATCAGTTTGATCAGCGTATATGCGGGAGAATCATTTGAGAAAATTCTGAATTATACGATCTTCATAGATAGCATCGGACTTGGTGTGGGAATGGCCACTTTATATAGACTCAAAGGCGAGAAATTATCTTTGTTCAGCAATATCGCGGCATTGATATTTATCTCAGCATGTTTGTTCACCGGAATCAATATTTTCCTCTTTGACACAAATGCCGGGATTTATGGAAGCATGCTTTTTGCATGTGTTTTATTGATGGGATATTTCATCTCAAAAAAGAATATAATCTCAACATGATTCATCTTCGAATGATGAATGAAGTATCCAATGTTTTTCCATTACAAGTATAGTGTAATGTATACATTCCTGAAGACAAATTAGCTGTGCTGATTACCAATTCTGTTGAAGGAATATTTTGATGCTCGAAGATCAATCTTCCCTCAGATGAATAACAGAAGACAGAAGACTGAACCCCACAGTCAATATTCAATCGGATGTGATTATTCTGTGAATCATATGTGAAAAGAGAGTTTTCATTTGAAGTTTCATTGATCCCGGTTGTCATGCAAAATCCACCCTTTCCAATGAGTTTGGTCATTTCTTGACAGAGATATGCATAATTATCTTGTTCTTTTGGTGTAAGAACCTTTAACAACAAATCATTCTTTTCTTCCGGATCATTGATGAGATTGAAGAACTTCTGCGAGCCATTGTCAAAATCAATCAGCTTAAACTCTTCATTTCGCATAGTCTTTCCATCAAATTGCGCAGGCGTAGTTTTAAATACTTCGCTAAAAGACCATTCTCTTATTGATGGATCCGAATTTAAAATGATTGGTAAAAGACTTTTTGAATCAACCGGTTTCTCATTTGGAATCGCTTTCTTCCAGTCCATAAAACCAAAGAGCTCAAGTACTGTAGCAAAGATGTCTTGAGTATTGACCAAAGCATTGGAAATTCTTCCGGGATTATTTACCGATGGACCTGATATGATGAATGGTACGCTAATGCCATCTTGATACACACTCCCTTTGGCTCTTGTTGTCCCTTGATATACGCGAGAATCACTTCCATTGTCACCAATGAAAATGAAATCGGTACTATCAAAACGATTGATTGCTTTCAATGAATCAAGAAGTCGCCCAATCTCTCGATCCAATGCCTCGCACATGGCCTTGTAATACGGTACAACACTTGTTGCAGTATCTTGTGCATTACCTTGTAGACTTGAATATGAGTGAAGATTGCTTGGTGGGAGATTAAATGGTGAATGCGGCGCATTATATGCCACCCATAAAAATACCTGCTTATTCGAAGGAATTGTTTTGAGCCAATCAATTGCATTATTGGTGGTTTCGATTGTTGCATAGGTGCTACATATAGCCAAACTTCCATTCTTGATTTTATTCCACGCATAGTAATTGGGTAATGTTCCGCTAAAACTACCCTCATAATAATCATATCCCATTTTGGTAGGAATCGTGAAATTACTTTGTGGCATCGGAGTATGAAGATGCCATTTTCCAATATTTGCTTTTGATATTCCTTGTGGATTATAGGTATTCAGTAATCGGGGAATGGTAATCTCAGATGTGTCCAAGGTGTTTGAATTTTGTCCACCAACAGCATCCCCAATGCCAGTTCTGAAACTATATCTTCCTGTTAGAATACCTGCTCTTGTTGGTGAGCACAGTGGATTCGACCAAGCACGAGTGAATCGAATTCCTTTGGTAAGCAGTGATCTCACATTTGGCATGATGACGGTATCGCCATGGTGTTCATAAAAGCCACAGTATTCAAGTCCCAAATCATCGGCAATGATGAGAACCACATTTCTTTGTGCATATGCGGTTGAAATGCTCAGACAGAATGTGAGCAGAGTAATAAATAGTTTCATTATTGCTGAGTTTGTTTATGAAATATGAATCAATCCATATGGCTCATGATTATACCGATCAATAAGCCGGTATAAGACAATGCGAATGCATAGAATGAAAACTTATCCAATACTTTGGAAAGATGAATGGATTTAGGGGTCCCTTTCTCATACATATGAAGCGATATCACAGAAATAGTGATGATGAGAAAGATGTATACGAGTGTCACATTATGTATATCATCCAGCATCGTCACTTCATTTGTTGAAGGAACCATCCCTTCGATGATATATTTATTACCGATGGTTGCGAAAAGTCCTCCAACGCAGAGTCCGAATCGAGGATCGATATTGAATGGCTTGATGAAAAACACGCAACAGGAAATCACGAATGCAACCAATACACCTGTGATCAACTTGAACAAAACGAGAAATGATTCTTTGCGTTCAAGTTCAATCACCATATTGAATGAAGAATTATAACTCGTATTTCCAAGATTCTCCGATCCAAAATTCGTGGAATACTTCGATTCAGTCACAGTGAATTTTGTTTCTTTGATATGCCATTCAGGAAGCAGATTCTCAAGCGAATCTTGATACCCCGAATTCTTCTTATCTTCAATGAATACCATCTTCGTTGTATCATGCTTTGATGATTCAACTGAAATCACGAGTGTTTGCTTATCAAAAGGATAATCTTTTGTTTGCCATAATTGTCGGACCGTAGCTTTCGTTTTTGTGGAAAAGAGAATATCCTTCCCAATATTCTGAAGATATGGCGATTCAAGTGTCACATCATTTGAATTCATCACTTCGAATTCATTTGCGAAATCAAACATTGGATTATCATATCTGCACCAATAATATGCGTCATACTTGAATGAATGTGCAGATAAATCCAAATCATGAAGCGAAGTGAGATACATCCCGATTCTTACAGTATCCGGCTTGGCATGCACCTGTGAAGAGACTATGGAGAATGTTAACAGAAGAAGAGTATAGAATATTTTCATAAATCGATTCGAATAAGTTCAATAATATGATGCAATTATACGATGAAATAAAATCCAAGAACTTTCAAGTTTTCCCCATAGTTATTCACTTTCTTTTGATAAATAATTCTTGCTGATATGTCTTGTTTCCATTGGAAATACGAAGTGCATATAATCCATCATACATCAATGAACAATCAATGTGAGATATAGTGCTTCCTTGTTCAAGAATTGCATTTCCGACTTCATTTCCTCTAAGATCATATAACATGATGTTGACTCTTTCTTTGATGAGATCATTGGCTTGAATGATGAGAAGATCATTGGATGCAAAGAAGATGGTAAAAGCATTTGAATTCAATTCTTGTACTGAAGTGGTTGCCGTATATGTCTCAACAGGTTCACTTACTTGATTCACTTTTGCGGCAACAATGGATCCATAGAATGTGGGACCTACCGCATAGGGAAATGCTGAATTCCATTGTTCATCAACTGTGCAGAAATAGGCATAAGTACCATTTGGATATTCTGGCGTGATGCAGAATCGACCATTATGAATATCCATATAATCATCTTCACCGGGATGTGAGATAAATTCATAATCCTCATTGAAATATCCCAAAGGATATGTGCCATTCACGGGAGGACCATCAGTCACATCGGTACCATTTGCATAAAGCGTGCGTTCGGTGATTGAGCGCAAACGATATCCTGATTGCATTCTTACTATTCCCCCGGTTCCATCGGCATTTTTAAATCCATAAGCTCCATAGACCGGAAAGCCATCATAAGCGAAACCGATGAGGGGAGAATGAACTGCAGGATTGATTGCGTATAAGCCCTCAGCATCATAAAGCGAGCATACATCATATATGACCTTTTTATCCAATTTGAATGCTGATGGATTCTGATGATGATGATAATTTCCCATGGCGGGATGTCCTTTTGAACAGTCAAACCCTATGCGCTCCGCCACGATTGCATCTCGATTCCAAATGCCATCACCTTTACCCATGATAGGTCCACCAACGACTCTCTGCTGAGCATTATTCCATGAAACTCCATCACGAGAATCAAACAAAGCAACACCATTTATGAAGAGTCCGATATTGCCCATGGTGGTTTTCACGGGAGTTCCTTCATTCTTTAGGGCCTTTAAAGGAAAACGAAAGATTCCATTCTGACTTTGTGCTTGCGATGGATTTCCATCTTGAAATGGTCCTGTTGGGTAACTTGGGATGCCATTGCTTGAGACATAGACATTGTTTGCTGAATATCTCACCAATTGCACATTAGCTTTGATATTGTTGCTGATTGCAGTGGGATTATTCTTCATGTAATAACTTCCTGTGACAGTAGTATTCTGTAACCAAGAAGTGATGATGGGATTAGTTTGAGAAAATGCAGTACATGCACTAATAAGTAGTAAAAGGTATTTCATCATTGATTCCTTTGAGGATAATGAATTTGTGAAAATGCTGGATTAAAAATAAATGTGCGATCTGTCAATGCATGAAGGAATGACATCAAGTCCGTAATATCATTTGAGCTTATTGGAATGGGATTTTTGATGCTTCTTGTTTCATCATGCATATTGATTCCTTTCGCATAATGATTTAATACATCCCTCAATCTTTTGAAACGACCATCATGCATATAGGGAAATGAATAGAGGAGATTTCTCAAAGTCGGAATCTTGAAATGTCTGATATGTGCGCTGTCATCAGTAATCCGAAATCTTCCCATATCATTCAATGATGTGTCAATCGGCAATGCATTATTGGCAAATTGTCCGTTCGTGAATAATGGCTCTGCATGACATCGATTGCAATGCTGTTTGAATAATGTATATCCTTTCTTCTCTTGCTCGGTGAATTCCACCAAATGCATTCTCATCGAATCATAGCGTGAATTTCTTGAAATCAATGTGGATTCATAATCCGCAATTGCTTTGAGTACATGCTTTGTCTGAATCGGTGATTTGCCAAATGCTTGCTGTACCAAGTATGAATACTTGGGATGTTTATTCAATCTGTTTAGAATGGTATCGAGAGAATTATCCATTTCATGATGAGCTGTGAGAGGCGTCAACACTTGTGCCTCAAGTGAAAAGCTTGCTCCGTCCCACATGAATGATTCCGACCAAGCCAAATTGACCAATGCCGGTGCATTACGTGTACCGATTCGATCTGCAATGCCATGACTCAGCGCATGATCGGAATGTGCAAATGCATTGTATTGTGAATGACAGGATGCGCAAGAAACTGTGCTGTCTTTCGATAAGATTGGATCATGAAACAATTCGCGTCCAAGTGATACAATCGGTGAATCTGGATTAGCGATTGGATATATCGGTTCAGGGAAATACTCATCGTTCACTGAAATGAATGACATCAGCAAAAGCATTGAACATGATATGAGTATGATATGTCTCATTGTTCAATGTTTATTGATTGTTGAAGAATATGCATGAGTTCATGAGCATCCTTTCCGGGTGACATCACTGTGCCTTGATGATTATTCAAAAGCGCATCTATAGAAGGAGCAATATCAATGGATAACTTGATTGATGTATTTCGTGGAATTCTTAGTGGAATGGATTCTTGATGAGGAGCTGTAAATCCTCCGAGATGCATCTGAAATATGCGATTTCTTTGCATTGATCTTTGAGAAATACCCTCGATTTTCACATTGATATATCCTGAATTCCATGTCCAGAACATCCCATGAATGGGATCAAGAGCTCCCGAGAAATTCGTTCTCACCGTTTGCATGCTGTTGATTCCAATAATCACGCTCTCAGCATCATCTGGTAACGAACATGAAAGATTATCCTCTATGTCCAAGAGATGAACAATAGTATCTGTTAAAGTTGGAATGACAATATACGCTTTGAAACTCGTGATGATGATACTGTCATTATTGTGAACTATCGATGAGTTTAGTACGACAGGCGTTTTGGCAATCATTGGCTTGAGAGATAACTCGCGACCAAATGCCAGTGCTGTACAGAGAATGGATAATATCAAAAGGAGTAGATTCAAGTGGTTCGGAGAGAATGAGGGAAATAACTCAATAATGACACATCATTGTGAAATCAGGTTACCACATTTGAACACAAAGACAGTGTCAGCGCAAAAAAGGTATATGTTTTTTCATGATGTAAATTATCGCCGCCGCAACGACTATATGCATGATATTGAGTGAAATGGCATAGCCAACCGGCACTTCGGGAATGAAGAGGAATGGACTGAAAAATGAAATCAGGAGCATGAACCATGCAATTCTTTGAAATATTCGGAAAGCATCACGAGCGAAGAGTGAAATAACGAAATAGACTATACTTGCTATCAAGGAAGAAACAATTGAGGAAATGATCGCATTGTGTACACCCAATGGTTCACCCGGCATGATTTGCACCGTATCATTGATGGCACCAAGATTCTTAAACGCATAGAATAAAGCACTATTCATAATCGCTGCTGCCAAGCCCGCCATCAAACCTTTGATGAGAGAAGACTTTAGAGTAATGGATGACATGCCTGAACCTCAAATTGTCCCAAAAATTCACGAAATTCGTAAGTCGTGTAAATTAAACCCATTATTTAGATAAGACAACCAAAAAAACATAATTATGATACAGTTGCAAGACGGAGCATATGCCATTGGTGGAATTCACATTCAAGAACTCGTGAATTCTTTTGATACACCACTATATGTCTATGAGGCGGAAATCATCGACAGGCAATATTCACGGTTGAAACAGGCATTTTCATCATGCAAAACACGCATAAATTTTGCCTGTAAAGCACTGAATAATGTAAATGTCATGCGACACTTACATGATTTGGGTGCTTGTCTGGACACTGTATCAATTCAAGAGGTATGGCTGGGACTCAAAGCAGGATTTACACCTGAAGAAATCATCTATACACCGAATTGTGTTTCGATGGAAGAAATTGATCTCGCAGTCAAAGAAGGCGTTATGATCAATATCGATAATATCTCCATTCTTGAACAATTCGGCTTGAAATACGGAAATACCGTTCCGATTTGCATTCGGATCAATCCACATGTGATGGCCGGCGGGAATATCAATATTTCAACAGGACATATTGATTCAAAATTTGGAATCTCCATCTATCAAATGCGACATGTCGATCGAGTGGTGAAAAATACCGGACTGAATGTCATTGGTCTTCACATGCACACGGGAAGTGATATCGTGGATGTCGATATTTTCCTTCGCGCCGCTGACATTTTGTTTGAACAAGCCGAGCATTTCCCCGATCTCACATTTATTGATTTCGGCAGTGGTTTCAAAGTACCGTATAAGCCGGATGATCACTCCACCGACATCGAAGAATTGGGCGAAAAACTTACTGCAAGGTTCAAAGAATTCTGCACTGAATATGGCCGCGAATTGGAATTATGGTTCGAACCCGGAAAATTCCTCGTGAGTCAAGCGGGTACTTTCCTCGTGAAAGTGAATGTACTCAAGCAAACCACAGCCGCGATGTTCGTGGGAGTGGATAGTGGTTTGAATCATCTTATCAGACCAATGCTGTATAATGGCTATCATCATATCACGAATGTGAGCAATCCTGAGGGCGCTTTGAGGCTCTACACCGTGGTTGGGTATATCTGTGAAACAGATACATTCGGTTGGGATAGAAAATTGAATGAAGTACGCGAAGGCGATATTCTCGCATTCAATAATGCGGGTGCT
>Ga0192647_103132_pt1 | contig 10054 bp, 11 predicted proteins | sample LauGreFa1BDMLBSN_2_FD_133046 | JGI IMG/M metagenome (GOLD analysis project Ga0192647, IMG submission 133046) | Freshwater lake microbial communities from Lake Michigan, USA - Fa13.BD.MLB.SN - reassembly | ecosystem: Environmental > Aquatic > Freshwater > Lake | place: Lake Michigan, USA...
TCATTAGAAGATAATGAGCATGCATGGATGCTTTGGAGTAAGCCAAATCCAAGCGATGGAAATGTTACAATTCAATATTATCTTCCATCAGCAAGCAAAGTAACAGTTCAGATTCGTGATATATTAGGTTCTTCAATAATGAATATAGAGCCTGGTATGATGGAAGCTGGTATGCATGAATATCCAGTGCAGATGAATACTATGCCAGCAGGTGTATATTATTATACATTGCAGACATCTGATATGTCTATTACTAAGTCTATGACAATTATTAAGTAATACCAACGCAATTCTTTCAAGCCCTGTTTTCATATGAAAATGGGGCTTTTTTTTGATAGATACATAGTCATGGATAATAACCAATACATAGAAATTATTAAGAAAAAAGTAAAGCGTTTTACTTTACGAGTATCGATAAAGGATAATAAAATTCTGTGCACTGTGCCTTTAAGGGCTTCAAATAAGGATATTGTTGCATTTATTGGACATCATCAATCATGGATAGAAAAGCAACAGTCTAAAGTAGAAGAATTAAGAGCTCTTCATATCGAAGAAAAACCTGACACACTTTTATTTATGGGTGAATTATATCAAGTACATTTTAATATATCTGCAGGATTTAAGGGGATTGTAGATACAGAAGACAAGATTATTATGTCGACGATTAATCTGGAAAGTCCTGAACAAAAAAAACAATGGTATAAAGAACAGGCTCAGGATATTATACCACCAATAGTGAAAAAATATGCAGAACGATATAATTTTATTTATGGAAATATTACTATTAAATCACAGAAATCGAAATGGGGAAGTTGTTCATCTAAAGGGAATTTGAATTTTAATACAAAGATTATGCGTGCACCTGAATATGCACTTCATTATCTCATTATACATGAATTAGTACATACCAAGCATTTTCATCATGGGCCAGAATTCTGGCAAGAAATAGAGCATTGTTATCCAGAATGGAAAAAAGCAGAATTATATCTTAAAAGGGAAGGGCGTCTTTTATAAATGCAAATAAATGAGATACATAAGTCAACATTATGGGCTCAGATATTGTTTAATATCATGTAAACTGAATGATATACTTGCTCCATCTACACTCATGCAAGCCCCACTTAAACCAAAAGTTACATAAAAATTGATCGTATTATTGTCAAAATCGATACCTAATTGTTCAAAAGTAAATGGTACTAAAGACATTTGACCAAAACAATCGCTGGATGCTGGGTCTTGTGCATATTGTTCATATTTTTTTTGATTTTAGCATTAATGAGAGATAGTAAATCTATTTTTTTTCCATTAAACATAGACTCATTCTTTACTTTTATATATGTACCATTTGACTGTTTTTTATACAATGAATATTCATATGTATATCGTCCTTTATTATCAAGAGCTCCAATTGAAATTGTTTTATAGTGTTTATACAGACAAGTTTTCTTTATGATTGGATCTTCCGCATCAGGATTTGGTATCTCTTTTTCAGAGCACATAACTATATCATTACTATACTTTTGTTTAGATTCTTCTTTTACAGTAGACATTTGTTGTACAGTATCTATGTACTTTGGATGATTTTCTTGTGACATTGTATGAGCAGCTTCATTATTACACCCTAGAAAGTTAAGAGAAAGTATAATTGCATAAAAAACTGTATATGTATGAAAGGCTTTGACAATGTATTCAGTATTCATTTATATTTACTACCCTAATCTATTAGCTTTTCGAAAGCATTCTTAGCATTATTCCTGATATCTAGAATATGTTTATTATAAAACGTGGTGAGCCAGTACTTTTTGAACATCATAAACATTTACTGATTTATTAAACTGCTTACTAATGCTTGGTTCAATTTCGCTAGAAACCCAAATTTTAAGTTCAGCATCTAAGTCAAAAGTACCTGCAGTTTCTATGCTAAAACGAGTAATACTTTTATATGAAACAGATTTATATTCTGTCTTACTACCTGTAATTCCTTGCTTATCCACTAATATCAATCGCTTATTAGTAAAGATGAACATATCTCTAATTATTTTGAATCCCAACTCAATTTCTTCGCCCTCGCATAATAGTTGACTATATTGCTTATGTAACTCATCTTGACTTACTGCACCTGCATTGCCAAGTAATGCTGAAAATAGACCCATTGTAGTACTTATATTTTTGAATAAAAAATAATGTGATTTATATACTTAAGTAACCAACTTGACTTTTGAATAAAGAAGACATCTGTATTTATTAACTTTCTAATATAAGATGTAGTTTAATTGTATTATATCAAAGTGATTAGCTTTAAGTCTTAGCAAAAATGATGTTCTTTCTTAATGTGTATAAAGCACAAATTAAATGTGAAGAATTAAATTGAATTTTCGTCAAATGTTCAGTTCAAGTTTTATATTAAAAGTTTACTTGAGCTTGCATTCTTAACAAACTACCAGATTGGTAATTATCATTTTTTAGAAAATCCTCATATCTTCTATTGGAGAAAGTGTAATTGACAACTAATTCAAAATTTTTATTTACTTGCCATTCGCTACCAATCTCAAATTCAGTAACATTATAACTTCTTGCATCTTTTTCATGTTTTTTACCTCCATCATAGTATTGATATCTAATAAATGGAATGAAAATTTGTTGATTTAGTTTTATTAAGTAACTTAATGTTACATATCCTCCATTAAGAGGCATTACATCAATAGATTTAGTTGCATTATTAAATTCAGGTCCTTTCCCAAAAGTATATTCAGCTTGAATACCAAATGGTTTAGGATATAAAACAAAAGTTCCCGCAACCCTCTCATCAAGGTAGTTTAAGTCTGAACTAGTTTTTACTCCAGTGCTTACATTTGCTTTTGGCATAACCCATTTACCAGTATAAGCTTGAACACCAAGTTCTACGATTTGATCATAATATTCAAATGGATAAGTTAAACGACTTACAATATGAGGTTCATTATTTAATTCTGGATTATTGGCTGTTTGACCATTATATGCACCAAATGCAAAAACACCATAGTCACCACTTCCTTTCAAACCATCATTTACTAAACTTGAATATAGTTTTCTTATTTCTTTGGGTGCCCAATAAAAGAACACACCTATATCACGTTCATTTGAAACTGCACTATTTAATGCATCATTTCTGTCGAGAGGTATTCTATTTTGACTTGACTGCATATTTTCAAAACCATATGGAACCTTGCTTTGTCCAATTCTAAATCTATATTCATTGTCTTGATCTACTCCAACATCAAAATAGGCATCTCTTAATTGGGCAAAATGAAGTCTATCTGTAGAGGGACTACTAGCAAAATCAGGTTGGATATATACATATACATTTTTACTAATTTGTCCAAAAATGATAACCCGCATACGCCTCATAAAGAAACCTCCATCTTTTCCCCAAGACTTATCACATTGTTCACAACCTAAATTTTCATTTGTTTCAAATAGTCTATTATATCTTATTTGCGTATACCCCCGAATGGATAAATTTTCAAACCATTTTTTAGGTTGGGTAATTTCCTGAGTTACATGTGTTTTTAGGCTATCTGTTTGCGCATAAGTTTGTAATGAAAAGAGGATTAAAGCAATAATTTTATATAGGTATTTTATCATTAAACTATTGTTATACATGTGAAAAAAAATCTATTCAACTTCCACTGGAAGGATAAATATTGTGAATAGTGGAGTGTAGAAGATTAGATATAATGAATATGAATGTTATTATTTCATAATAGCACTTCTAATTCCTATTACAATTTAAAAAAATGCATACACATAATTACTAAAAATCAATTCATATTGTAGTTTGAAAATGCTAAATCAATCCATTTCCTTCTCTAACTATCAAGTTTATTGTTAGTAAAATGCCATTATTTGTAAAATTTATCTTTCTGCCATTTTGCTGGATTGTTTACGATATATTCTGAAATATTGTGATAAGATTGTTGGTTTCGAATTATATGTTCGTAATAATTTGTTTGCCATAATTTTCCCATTATTGGGGCTGGGTTCGCCCCTACCCATTTTGTTTTCCAAATTTTCAAACATTCGTTTGCCACCAACGATTTGTATGCCCCAATAATGTCGCCAATCGTAGGGGCGACTCTTGCGGTCGCCCAATTATCATTATCGGTTAAATGTATTGGCAATCCATGGGGTTGCCCATTTGACGATTGACCGTATATTTTATGATGTTTTTCGACGTTATTATGGACGGGGTTGAACCCCGCCCCTACGGTGTTGTTTTCGACATTATTATGGACGGGGTTGAACCCCGCCCCTACGATGTTGTTTTGGGGATTATTATGGACGGGGTTGAACCCCGCCCCTACGGTGTTGTTTTGGGGATTATTATGGACGGGGTTGAACCCCGCCCCTACGATGTTGTTTTGGGGATTATTTTGGACGGGGTTGAACCCCGCCCCTACGATGTTGTTTTGGGGATTATTTTGGACGGGGTTGAACCCCGCTCCTACGGTGTTGTTTTGGGGATTATTTTGGACGGGGTTGAACCCCGCTCCTACGGTGTTGTTTTCGACATTATTATGGACGGGGATGCACCCCGCCCCTACGATGTTGTTTTGGGGTTTATTATGGACGGGGTTGAACCCCGCCCCTACGATGTTGTTTTGGGGTTTATTATGGACGGGGTTGAACCCCGCCCCTACGGTATTCAATGCGATGATCGCGTGCATATGATTGGGCATTATCTGAAAAACATCTAATTCAAAATTTGAAAACCGTTCTGTTAATTTTATCCATTCATTGTATGCTATCGTTCCATATTCATTTAAAATCATTTTCTCATTTTTAATTTTTCCAAACCTATATTTCCTATTCTCGCAACAAATGGTGATGAAATACAATCCCGCCTGTGAATAATCATGGCCCTTCAGACGAATTGAACGCCTGTGATGAATTTGCGGATTGTATGTTGGCTTATAGTACATCCTTTACCCTTATAAGTTAATATTCAATTTCTTCTTCAACTTCTTCAAAGTTGTTCTTTATTGTTTAAGTTGATTTACTGTGTTACCCAGCTGCTACTTTCTTTAAGTAGTCTCTACGTTTACCTAAAAGCGCATCACCCTTTTTTATGCGTATTTATATAGGCATGTGTAAAAAAAATCCAATACATGATGTGACTTTTCAGTTATAGTGATGAAGAGAAATTATACCCCTAATCGTTTTTGTCATTCAAGATTTAATGCATACAAAAAAAAATTCGGTATGAAGAGATTGATCTTCATTGGCAAAATAATTTGAATTTCTTTTCTGACTTAATATTGGAAATCTGTCAAGCTAAACATCTAAGATTTAAAAAGAAAAATGAATGAGATTTTCCAGTAATTGCCGACCAATGTAGCCGCGAAATGGTATTTCATATAACATTTTGCAGCTATAAGAAGTTGACGATTTTTACCACAAAAGTTGATGCGGAACACTGAATCGGCAATTTCTTGAATGTGCTGTTATGTGTTGGATATTTTAATAACAAGGTGTTAAGCGATATCCATTACCATTGGGATCTATAGAATCATCTAAATTGATAGTAAAATCGAACTTTTTACCATCTTTTCTTATGTATTGGATGTAGTCCCAATTTCCAGAGTGAGTAAAGTTGTATTTGCCATTGGGCTGACCATTTAGTATCTCAATATATGACTCGGTAAAACTACTGTATCCTTTTTTTTGAAATTTTAGGCTACCTTTTATCTTCTTTAATAAAATTGATGAATTTTGCCCTTTGTATTTTAGGGAAACAGGAGTTTCATCTACATATTCTACAGAAATCTTTAGGTTAACATTATTATCACATTCAAAACATCGATATGACTTTTGTTGAGAAAATGCAAGAACAGATGTAAAACAAAAAAATGTTAAAAAAATATATTTTATCATAAATCAAAACTAAATAATTGTTCCTACTCTTTTGGATTTTCGGATAGCTCCCTGTTTTTAGAGTTGTTTTCTCGTCTCAACCTTTTTGTTTTTCACTTTAAGTGGTCAGCCTGACTTTAAACCCTATGTTGTTTTAAACTATCACATAACTACCATATACTCGATACTTTCTACGCCTACTGTATATGCGTTAGTTATACGAAATAAAATCACTTTTTGTTAATATATGTTTTTTATTATTCATCAAAAGGATGTTTTTGTGTGTCGAATATTCTTAATGCTAACATAGATGTGTATCTGTGTTGTATTGCCACTTTTTTCCCCACTCCCACTTATCTTCAATCACTAAGAAATAAATTCCTCGATTTCCATTCTTGAAAAAAAATATTGAAAAGACCAATACATCCAATATGGAAATGCTATGCCACAAGTTATAACAGACAATACAAATAATCCTAATGACATAATGAAATATTCACCAAAGGTACCTGTAAAGTGTATTTTACTGCCATTATATTCTAAATTGTTGAAAAAATACTCTGTAGACCAATATATCCAGTATGGAAATGCTAAACCAAATGTGATAATTGATAAAAATAATAGCCCCAAAGACTTTATAAAGTAATCACCAAATCTTCCAGTAAAAACAATTGATTTTCTCATTATAGTATCTCCAATTATTCTCTTCCCAATATTTCTTTGTATCTATAATAACTTTTTCATTGTATAAAGCTGATAATCTACTATTCTCTTGATAGATAGCATATATAGCCATTCAAAAGCATATAAAATAATGCAGGTAATGATATCCACATGCTATCGCCACATTTTATTCTAACAAGTAATCCGCATAGCATAAGTAAAGCTAGACCAAAAGATGAAATCGTTAAAAGTGGATTATATTTTAACCCAATCAATAAGCCTGCTGCACCTAAAAACTCTAAAAGTATAACCAAAAAAGCAAATTGCTCTAATTCAAATCGTTTAAAATCATTATGTAAGTTATCTGAGATAAAATACATCGCAACATATATAAAGAACGATATACTAGAAAATAATGTACATACTATAGTAACAATCATTATGTATTAATTAATCTTTGTGTATGCTATAAAAGCGCATAAAATCAAGAAAATCAGCGAAGGTACTCTTCTTATAAATGGATTATGTGCTCTGAAATGAAAATACTGAGCAGAAATCATAAATATTCCCATGAATATAGATGGAATTAGTACAAAAGATGGATACCAAACACCAGCAATCAATAATGTGGCTAAGGCTATTTTAGATGCACCTACAAAACTTCTCATTAAATCACTTAAACCAAATTGCTTAAACTCTTTGATGATATTCTCAAATCTAAATATCCATACGAATAATACAGAGATTCCAACTATTAATTGTGCTACCTTAATCATATGTTCCATGACTTTTCCTTTTATAACTGTACAAATAGTGCATTGTTTACAATGACCCGTTTTTTAGTGTGGGTTCTGGACTCCACAAATGAAATTTGTTCTCAATCTACGATAATTATTGGTCAATTACTGTTTTCTATTTCATGATAATAAAAGATAGTGTTTCTTTCCTACTGCTATTGTAAATCGGTATGAAATATACTCCATTCGGCATCGAAGAAATTTCAAACTCTCTATATTCACATGAATTGTCATTTCTTGGTTTTAAATGATATATTCTTCCATAACTATCATATATATCAATAACTTGATTTTTATCAAAATTTAATCCAATACTATGTTGGGATATTCTCATTATACTAGTCGCAGGATTAGGATATATCACTTCATGAATATTTTGTGCATTCATTATAGAAGATGGGATTTCTTTCAATTTTACTGAAAAACTCTTTGATTGTACTATGCCACAATCTGAAATAATATCACATCTATATATACCATTGATGTTTGTGTCAATAGCTTGTATAACTAATACAGAATCATTGTATGTATTGAGTACATTGCCATTTTTATACCATTTGTATTGGATAGAAAATCCAGCTGCATTCGAAATATCCACAGTATATGTTATACTTTTTCCTTGTTCAATTATCGTGTCTGTAAATGTAGATATAATGATGGGTAATTGAGAAGAAATATTGTTTTTTTGTCCGGCATTAGACATAATATCAAGCGCTTCTTGATTCCACTTATTATTCACAATAAACTCATTATTTCTTATGATACAATTTGTTCCATTTATGGCACTTACTTGAGTATCGGAATAATTATTTTCAACGGTGTCTTTTAAACATTGATCTGACCACAAACTAAGCCAGCATTTAGCATTCTTGATTACATTATGATGCCATCTCATATTGCTTGAACCTAAATCGGGATATAAAGCACCAAAGCCATTTAAAACATTGCTTATATAGTTATATGAAATATCTGCTCCAGGCAAAGAACCAATAGTATAAATGCCACCTCCATCTTTAAGCTTTGTCATGATAGAATCTATGCGATTATTCTTTACCTGTATATTTCTTCCCGGAATTAATTGATTGTTCCAACCCCAGCCTACAGAAATTCCTGTATATGGTAATTGAATTAATGTATTTGAATTGATGATTGTATTCTCGCTAATAGGAGTAAATACACCCACACTACTTTCATATTCAATACCAATATCTCTAATCAAATTATTTTCTACTGTATTATCTTTTACCATATCGTTTTCTGATAAACTAAAAGACATTATGCTTCCAATTGCAATTGCACTTCCAGAAATATCCTTAAATGTATTATTGAATATTGTATTATTCTTACATCCAAAATATAATTGTAATGCTGTACTGCCCAAATGTTCAAAAGTGGAATGTAAAAAGTTCACATTCCTACAATATTCTAAGATAATATTACCTGGATTTTGTAGCCATGTAGTATTGTCAAATCTGACATCTGCCTGCACAACGGGATAACCAAATTTAGAATTTGGCTGTAACCACGTTGCATGTGAAAAAGTAATTCCATTAAATTCTGTATTCTGTAAGCCAGAACATCTCATTAATAATTCAAGCTTCGGAGCAATAATTTCTGCTTGCTGAATATCTTCATTTGCACTACATTTTACATAGATTATACCAGTTTTTTTATCAAGATACCATTCATCTTCAGCATCAAGTAATTCATATGCATTTTCTATCCATACAGGTGGGGCGTCAAATTGTTTATGGACATTTGTCCAATAAGGCTGCGACATTGTAATTGAATTACCATTAACAGAGTCAATTAATCCTCGGTGATGTTTCCATTCATTTCTTGCAACAATTTCGATATTAGAAATATTAGACCAGCCAGAAATATTAATTGGACTACTATATCCATTACTTGTCTCTTTCCAACCTTCTGCATCTATTGATCTAGCCCTAATTGCCCTTCGTCCATTAATATATAATTGTCTTGTATCAAATGATGAATCAATAAAAGCCTTGTAAATATTTTTTGAAGCATCATGTAAAACCCAATTTTTAATGCGCTTTCCACCACTAATAATTGGTTTTTGACAATCAAATGCTTGATAGCGAATAGTGTGTCCATTAAATCCTGAATCATCATAATCAAATATCAATGTAGAATCAATTATATAAATACCATTCATGATAAAAACAACAATATCTTTATCTATTGATTTATTAATCTTGCGAATTTCTTTCTTTGCTTTATTAATGGTTAAAAATGGAGCATCTTTTGTCCCAGAATTAGCATCATTCCCCGCAGAAGACACATAAAAACTTTTGTGATCATCAGATTGAACAGTTATCACAGAAATAGAAGTTTTAGCAGATTCTAAATCAGCATGATTTACAGTAGAAATTGCAACGGTATTAGTATTCTTTAGATTAGCATTATAGATCGTATAATTCATAGCCGGTTGTTCTGTCGGAATAGGCTTATCTGAATTAGTATCAAAATATTGATAATATGATTGCTCGGGATATGTAGCTACTTTTATATCATTCAGATATATATTAAAATGTTTAATTCCAGATTCACGATCTGCATGTGCTTTCCAATTAAGATTAATTGTAGAAAGACCATTAGTTTGGGCCTGAACTTTGATTGGAGCAGATGGTGGGGTAATATCTTTAATTGTTCCACTGAAGATAAATTCTTGGAATTTT
>Ga0192647_103139_pt1 | contig 10041 bp, 7 predicted proteins | sample LauGreFa1BDMLBSN_2_FD_133046 | JGI IMG/M metagenome (GOLD analysis project Ga0192647, IMG submission 133046) | Freshwater lake microbial communities from Lake Michigan, USA - Fa13.BD.MLB.SN - reassembly | ecosystem: Environmental > Aquatic > Freshwater > Lake | place: Lake Michigan, USA...
GTCAGGGACAACTGCTGAAGGGGCAACAGGGGTGTTGGGGGCCAGAGACGCGCAACCGCTCAGACACAGCGCCAGGCAGACCCACCAGATCCTGTTGTTCATTTGAAGTTGTTCTTCCAGCTGCGCAAGGCAGCAAATACCGACACATCGTCACGGGCGGCGGGATCGTGGCGTTGTACCGCCTCGACAACGCTGTGTTCGCGCGAGCGCAAAAATGGGTTCACCAGGCGTTCCAGCCCGATGCTGGATGGCAGGGTGGGGCGGCCCGCCTGACGCATGGCCTGACAGGCTGTGTCGTATTGCAGCAAGGCGGCATTGTCTGGTTCGACGGCTTTGGCGAATGCCAGGTTGGACAGGGTGTACTCGTGCGCGCAACACACCAGGGTGTCGGCGGGCAGCGCGGCCAGGGTGTCCATCGATTGCAGCATCTGGGCCGGCGTACCTTCGAAAATGCGCCCACACCCACCCGAGAACAAGGTGTCGCCGCAAAAGAGCACGGGACCCAGGGGCGAGGCAGGAATCCAGTAGGCAATGTGGCCCGCCGTATGGCCGGGCACATCGATCACCTGTAGCTTTAAACCCAACAGTTCTAGGGTGTCGCCGCCGCTCAGCGACTCGTGGGGAAATCTCAATCCTTCCGCGGCAGGAGCCAGCACGCGAGCACCCGTGGCGGCCTGCAGGTCTTGTACGCCACCGACATGGTCAGCATGGTGGTGTGTGACTAGAATCGCGCGCAGAGTGGCTTTCTGCTGAGACAAGGCCTTGAGCACCGGCTCGGCGTCGCCTGGATCCACCACGACGGCATCCGTGCCGGATTGCCACAACCACAAGTAGTTGTCAGAGAAGGCAGGGACTGGTAAAAGTTTCATGGATTCTCGGATTATAGAAATCGAAAGCCTGGATGCCTGGTTGAATACCCCTCCTGGCCAATACGTGCTGGCTTGGGAGCAGGAGCAACTCGACCGGGTGGTCGCCGATTTGTTCGGGTTTCATGCCCTGCAAATGGGCATGCCGTTGCTGGAGAGTCTGCGCGCCAACCGCATGCCGCACCGTTGGGTGGGGTCTGAGGAAGTCGTGCCAGGTCATACCGACCTCGTGCTGGACCCCACGGCGTTGCCGTTCCCCGAGCAATCGCTGGATCTTGTGGTTCTGCCACACACGCTGGAATTGAGCCAGGATCCGCACGCCACCTTGCGTGAGGTTCATCGGGTGCTGGTCCCTGAGGGCAAGCTGGTCGTGTGCGGCTTCAATCCCGCGAGTCTGTGGGGATTGCGGCAACGCCGCGCTCACTGGGGACAGCGTTTGGGTTTCAACAGTGGGTTCTTGCCCCAGGCGGGCGAGTTCATTGGCTATTGGCGCTTGCGCGACTGGATGAACTTGCTGGACATGCAAATCCAGGGTGGGCGGTTTGGGTGCTACCGTCCAGCGGTGGAGTCAGGCCGCTGGTTGGAGCGCTTTGCCTGGATGGACGCGGCCGGCGACCGCTGGTGGCCCATTTTGGGTGCAGTCTATTTGCTGGTGGCCACCAAGCGCGTGCATGGCATGCGCCTCATTCAACCGGGTTGGCGGGCTGCACGTTCTTCCAGCGTGCCAGCCGTGACCAGCGTGGGCTCGGGGCGTGTAGCATCGGACGAATGAGCGAACTCAACACAGTGGTGATCTACACCGATGGTGCCTGCAAGGGCAACCCGGGGCCGGGTGGCTGGGGCGCTTTACTGCAGGCTGGCACCCACGAAAAAGAACTGTGGGGCGGCGAGCCCCACACCACCAACAACCGCATGGAACTCCTGGCCGTGATCGAGGCCTTGCGCGCTCTCAAGCGACCGTGTCGCATCGAGCTGTACCTGGACAGTCAGTATGTGCGTCAGGGCATCACCGAGTGGATCCACAAGTGGAAGGTGCAGGGCTGGCGTACCTCGAGCAAGCAGCCCGTCAAAAACGTCGAACTGTGGCAAACACTCGACGACTTGGTTCAGGGGCACGGGCATCAGATTCGGTGGCACTGGGTCAAGGGCCACGCCGGAGACCCGGGTAACGAGCGGGCTGACGCCCTGGCCAACCGGGGCGCGGCAGAGCATATGTCGGTTGTGTAAATCTCCAGTTTCAAGACCCTCGCCAGGGCCGGAATCGATCGCAAATGGGCCTGTAACTGTTACATTGCGCAGTTGCACTCCCAAATTACACGAAGTTTTCTCCGATATGGCTAAAAAGATTGTCTATTCCGTCGTGGCTGTTTTGGGCATCGGTGCCGCTTCCACGGCGGCCTGGTGGTACCAAAACAAGCGGCCTGCCTCACCTCCCGTGGCCGCTGGCGGTGCGCCCGGTGCAGGAGGTGCTGCAGGTGCACCCGGTGCACCCGGTGCGCCGCGCGCCGTGGGGGCGGAGGTGGCCCGTGTCGAGAAACTCACCTTGCGTGACGATGCTCAGGCGGTGGGGACCCTGCGCTCGCGCCAAAACGTCATGCTTCGTCCCGAAGTGGCGGGACGCATCATGACCTTGGGTTTCCGTGACGGGTCGCCCGTGCAGGCGGGGCAAACCCTGGTGCAACTGGACGACACCCTACAGCGCGCCGAAGTCCAACAGTCGCTGGCCCAGGTCTCCATTGCGCAGGCCAACCACAAGCGTAACCAGGAATTGGTGGCGCAAAATTTCGTGGCCCAGCGAGTGCTGGACGAGAGTGCAGCCAGCTTGCAAGTGGCGCAGGCGCAACTGGCGCTGTCCTGTGCGCGACTGGACCGAATGCGCATCGTGGCGCCATTTTCGGGTCTGGTAGGTATCCGCAACGTCAACATCGGTGACTATGTCAAAGACGGGGCCGACCTGATCAACCTGGAAGACATCAGCGTCCTGTATGTCGACTTCCGCCTGCCCGAGCGTTACCAGGGCAAGATCACGCCGCGTCAGACGGTGGAGATGCAACTCGATGCCTTGCCCAATCGCATGTTCAAGGCGCAAGTAGAGGCCATCGATCCTCTGATCGATGCCAACGGCCGGTCCATCGGTGTACGTGCCGTCCTGCCCAACCAGTCGGGCGAACCGGTTCGCCCGGGCGGTGGCCCCAACGCTGCGCCAAACTCCGCCGCCGCCTCTGCAAAACGCCCCCCCATTCCCGCACCTGCTCCGGCTACGCCTGCGGCTCAGGGTGATATCAAGCCGAGTGCCTCAGTGCCTGGATGTCCGGAACCCAGGGCTATCGTGGCACCCGCCAAGGGGCCAGGCAGCGGACCTCTGCGCCCCGGGATGTTTGCCCGTGTGACCGCCGTGTTTGAGGTGCGACCCGATGCTTTGTCCATTCCCGAGGAGGCCATCGTGCCTCAGGGTGGCCGTCAGTTCGTGATCCGTGCCGTCAGTCCGTCGCAGGTGGCCAGCGCAGCTGCGTTGCCGCCCGATGTTCAACAAGTCTCGCAGCGGGTGGAGGTCAAGCTGGGCATTCGCCGTCCGGGACGGGTCGAAATTCTTGAGGGATTGTCCGAGGGGGATACCGTGGTGATTGCCGGGCAACAACGCCTGCAAAAAGATGGAACGCCTCTGCGCATCGTTGAGATGAGCCGAGGCGGCCCTGGTGGTGGCGCACCAGGGGGTGCTCCGGGTGGTGCTCCGGGTGGTGCTCCGGGTGGTGCTCCGGGTGGTGCTCCGGGTGGTGCCCCTGGCGGTGCTGCACCCCCCGCTGGCGCAGGAGGTCCCCCACCTGCTGCCGCCAGTGCTGGCCCACGTGCAGCCCCCAGTGCGGCGCCCAACGCGTCAAGCGCTCCCACACCGTCACCCGCGCGCTGATCCCGTTCGATCGGAGTTTCCATGCAATTGCCTGAAATATCGATCCGGCGCCCCGTCTTTGCGACGGTGCTCTCCTTGCTGATTTTGCTGGTCGGCTGGGTTTCCTTCACGCGCTTGAATGTGCGCGAGTACCCCAAGATCGACAACCCGGTGGTGACGGTTGAAACCAAGTACCTCGGCGCCTCCAGCACGGTCATTGAGTCTCAGGTCACCAAAGTCCTGGAGGATTCGCTCTCGGGGATCGAAGGCGTGGACGTGATCACCTCGATCAGCCGCCAGGAGCAAAGCCAGATCACGGTCAACTTCGTGCTCAGTCGCGACCCGGATTCCGCCGCTGCCGATGTGCGGGACAAAGTGTCCAGGGTTCGACAGCGTTTGCCGCAAGGCATTGACGAGCCGGTGATATCCAAGGTTGAGGCCGATGCCTTTCCGGTCATCTGGCTCTCCTTCAGTTCCGAGTCGCTCAGCGCCCTGGAAATTTCTGACCTGGCCAACCGCATTGCCAAGCCCATGTTGCAGACGGCGCCGGGGGCGTCGGATGTGCGCATCTTCGGCGAACGCAAATATTCCATGCGTATCTGGCTCGACCCTGATCGACTCGCCGCCTTCAAGCTCACCACGCAGGACGTGGAGGACGCCTTGCGACGCTCCAACCTCGAGGTGCCCGCCGGCCGCATTGAAAGCCAATTGCGCGAGTTCAATGTGACGGCCTCCACCGACCTGCAAAAACCGGCCGAGTTCAGGCAGATCGTGATCAAGTTGGTCAACGGCATGCCCGTGCGTATCAACGACGTGGCGCGCGTCGAGCAAGGACCCTTGTCCGAGCGCACGGCCACACGTCTGAATGGTCGCGAAGCCATCACGCTGGGTGTGATCCGCAACGCCACCGCCAACCCACTTGACCTGAGTGCGGCGGTGCGTGCCATGATTCCGCGTATCAAGGAGGGCATGCCCCCAGGCATACAGATCGATATCGCCAATGACAACTCGATCTTCATTGACCGCTCCATCAAGGCCGTCTACGAGACCATCCTCGAGGCGGTGGTGCTGGTGGCGCTGGTGATCTTCCTGTTCCTGCGCACGCTGCGAGCGTCCATCATTCCGCTGGTCACGATCCCGGTGTCGCTGATTGGCACCTTTGCGCTGATGGCGCTCTTTGGCTTCACCATCAATTCACTCACCATGCTGGCGCTGGTGCTGGCAATTGGTCTGGTGGTGGATGACGCCATCGTGGTGCTTGAAAATATTTATCGCCATATCGAGGACGGCATGCAACCCTTTCAGGCTGCCATCCGCGGGGCCAAGGAAATTGGTTTTGCGGTGGTGGCCATGACCCTCACCCTGGCAGCGGTGTTTGCCCCGTTGGCGTTCACCCCGGGTCGCACCGGCCGGCTGTTCGCTGAATTTGCCCTGGCGCTGGCTGGTTCGGTGATTGTCTCGGGCTTTGTGGCGCTGACGCTTTCACCCATGATGTGCTCCAAATTGCTCAAGCACGTCGACAATCCGGGCTGGTTCGATCGCACCATGGAAAAGGTGCTGGTGGGCATCACCAACGGCTACGGCAGCGTCCTGCGCTGGACCCTGACCACGGCGCAGATGGGCCGGTTGAAGTTCTCGCGTCGGTGGCTGGTGGTGGCGGTGATGCTGGCCGCTGCAGGCGGTACCTGGACTTTGTTCAAGTCGGCCAAGAGTGAACTCGCGCCGCTGGAAGACCGTGGCGTGATCCTGACCGTCATCAACGGACCGGATGGCGCCACCATGGACTACACCACGCGCTACGCCCAGGCCATCGAGCGGATGGGTTCGCGCTTTCCCGAGTTTGATCGGTTGTTCACCGTGGTGGGCAACCCCACCGTGGCACAGGGCAATGTGTTTTACCGCGCGCTGCCCTGGGAGGAGCGCAAGCGCTCCACGCTGGAAATCGCCCGTGAGATCACCCCGATGATCTCGACTCTGCCGGGCGTGACAGCCTTCCCGATCACGCCCCCTTCGTTGGGACAGGGTTTTCGTGAGCGTCCGCTCAACTTCGTGATACTCACCAACGACAGTTACCAGAACCTGGCCGGTGTGGTGCGTGCTCTGCAGGAAGAAATCGCCAAGAACCCGGGTATCGTGAGCGTGGATACCGATCTGCGGTTGAACAAACCCGAGATCAGCCTGGAAGTCGATCGCGAGCGCGCGGCGGACATGGGCGTGCCCGTGGATGCCATTGCCCGCGCAGTCGAAACCATGATGGGTGGACGCCAGGTCACCCGCTACAAGCGGGAGGGGGAACAGTTTGATGTGTTGGTGCAGACCAAGCCCAGTGATCGTGATACACCGGACGACATTGAGAAAATATTCGTGCGTGGCCGCAATGACGCCATGATTCCGCTGTCTGCGCTGGTCAAGATCCGTGAGGTGGTGGTGCCGCGCGAACTCAACCACTTCAGCCAACGGCGCAGTGCCTCCATCACGGCCAATATTGCTCCAGACTATTCTTTGGGCGAGGCGCTGGCTTTCATGAAGCAGGCCTCCAGCAAGGTGCTCAAGCCTGGTTATTACACCGACCTGAATGGCACTTCGCGTGAGTTCACCAAGTCCTCGGGGTCACTGGCCATCGTGTTTGTGCTGGCGCTGTTTTTCATCTTTTTGGTGCTGGCCGCGCAGTTCGAGAGCTTCATCGATCCGATGGTGATCATGCTGTCGGTGCCTCTCTCCATGGTGGGGGCCTTGTGGGCCTTGCGTGTGTCGGGAGGTACCTTGAATGTGTTCAGTCAGATTGGCTTGATCACCTTGGTGGGGTTGATCACCAAGCACGGTATTTTGATCGTCGAATTTGCCAACCAGTTGCGCCAGGAGGGCATGGACATGCTCGAGGCGGTGCAGGAAGCTGCCACGTTGCGTCTTCGCCCCATCCTGATGACCACCGGTGCCATGGTGCTGGGGGCGATACCGCTGGCACTGGCCACCGGTGCAGGCGCCGAGAGCCGTCGTCAAATTGGCTGGGTCATTGTGGGCGGGATGTCGCTGGGTACCTTGCTGACCATCTTCGTGGTGCCCACCATGTACACCCTGTTTGCGCGCAAGAGCACGCCGGGTGCGATCAAGACGGTGGTGGAAGACCAGCAACTCAGCCCACACACCGAGGTGCATGAACCGGTACACATGAAAACCTGAGTGTCTGGCCGTGTAGGCCTAGATCACACCGTCGAACATCATCACGTCGACGGTGTCTCCGGGGCGGACATCGCCTTGTTCGTGGTGCAACACAATCAGACCGTTGCCCTGCACCATCGAGCTCAGCACCCCTGAGCCCTGGTTGCCCGTGGTGCAGACCTGCAACACACCTTGCGCATTGCGCGTGACCAGACCACGCTGGTATTCGGTGCGGCCGGCTTTCTTGCGCAAGGCCTCGGTGCAGGCGGCTTGCAAGAGGGGGGGCGTTGGGTTCACACAGCCCATCATTTTCAGCAGCGCTGGCCGCACAAAGGCCAGGAATGTCACCATCACCGCCACCGGGTTGCCAGGCAGGCCGAACAGGACCGATGAGCCAATTCGCCCCACGGCCATGGGACGGCCGGGGCGCATGGCAATTTTCCAGAACGCCACATCGCCGAGTTCGCGCATCATGGCCTTGGTGTAGTCGGCTTCGCCCACGCTCACACCGCCGCTGGTGATGACGGCGTCGGCCTCATTCGCGGCTTGGGTGAAGGCGTTGCGCAGGAGGGCAGGGTCATCAGGCACCACGCCCAGATCGATCATCTCGCAACCCATCCGATCAAGGAGTCCCATCACCGTGTAGCGATTGCTGTCATACACGGCGCCTTCACGGGGTGGCTGGCCCAGACTCAAAATTTCGTTGCCGGTGGAGAAATACGCCACACGCAACCGGCGTTTGACACGCACGGTGGGAAGTCCCAGGCTGGCGACCAGCCCCAGCGCAGCCGGTGAGAGGCGTTGACCGGCTGTCAAGGCGGCGCAGGCCGCACGAATGTCTTCGCCGCGCAGACGACGGTTGTCGCCAGCACGCAATCGACCGGGGGGCACGGTGATGGTGTCGCCTTCGATCTGCACCAGTTCCTGCGGTGCCACCGTGTCGAGTCCCTGGGGCATGATGGCCCCGGTCATGATGCGCACGCACTCGCCTGCACCGACCGTGCCAGGCCATGCCGCGCCGGCCAGGGCAGTACCAACAACCCGCAACCGCAATTCGTGGGAAGACGCCAGCGCGGCACCCTCAAAGGCGAACCCATCCATGGCCGAGTTGTCATGAGGCGGCACATCCACCGGGGAGATGGCATCACAGGCCAAGACTCGTCCCAGCGCCTGTGGAATCGGCAACTCCTGATCGTCTTGGGAAGAGAGGGGCGTGATGAGCTGATCCAGAAACGCCAGCACATGGGGCACGCTCAGAGCTTGCGGGTCATAGCCTTGCAAGGCAGCGGCGATTTCGTCCAGAGACTTCATGGGGGTCACGAGGCAGCGGGGAGGGCGTTGAGTTCAGCCAGGGTGTTGATGTTGGCAAAGGCTGCAGGGTCATCCTGCGGGGCATCAAAGGGTACCAGCACGGTGCGGTGTTGTGCCGTCCAGCGGTCGATTTTGCGCTCGCCCGCAGCCAGAAAGGTTTGCAGGGAGTGCTGCAACTGAACCGACAGTAGACAAAACACGGGCTGGGGCCGTAACACCCGCCTGCCATGTCGATCGACCTCCGGGGCACTGACCATCGCAATGTCAGCCGACGCTTGATGCAAGGCGGTCAGCAGGCGCAGGGCCAGGTCGAGCGGAAAACGCGGCGAATCACAGGGCACGGTCAGCACGTGCGAGGTGCGGGCGGCTTGCAGGCCGATCAGAAATCCGGCCAAGGGCCCCTGGAAGTCCTCCAGCGGATCGGGATGCACCTCCACGCCCCATTGCTGATAGCGCGTCAGATGCCGGTTGGCATTGATGATCACCGACCCCACCTGGGGTTGAAGTCGCTGCAAGGCATGCCACACCAGAGGCTGGCCAGAGAATTCCTGTAGGCCCTTGTCGACACCGCCCATGCGGGTGCCACGTCCACCCGCCAGAATCACACCGGTGATGTTGTGTCGATCCAGTGCGGGTGTGTTCATGCGCCCTCAGCCGCCGATGTAGCTCATTTCCACGCGTCGCGGCGCCGCTGGGCCCGGGGTGTGCCGACCACGCAACTCGGAATACCGATCGTCGCGCTGTTGCCAGACCTGGCCGATGGCGGCCTTCAACTGTTCGTCGGTGGCCTGGTTGCGCAGCAGGTCACGCAGATCGTGCCCCTGTCCTGCGAAGAGGCACAAATACAGCTTGCCCTCGGTGGAGAGGCGGGCGCGGTTGCAATCGTGACAGAACGCCTGCGTCACGCTGCTGATCACGCCCACTTCGCCCAGCGCCGGGTCGTGCCGTCCGAGCGCATTGGCGTAGCCCCAGCGCTGAGCCGTTTCACCAGGTGCAGAGGGCTCCAATGCCACCAGTGGAAATTCGGTTTGCAACAGACGGATCACCTCGGCGGAGGGCAGAACATCGTCCATGCGCCAGCCGTTGGTGGTGCCCACGTCCATGTACTCGATGAAGCGAAGCGTCATGCCCGAGCCATGAAAATGCCGCGCCATGGGCAGAATCTGGTCCAGGTTGGTGGTGCGTTTGACCACCATGTTGATTTTCAAATGGCTGAAGCGCCCGTGGGCATCCAGCCCCAAGCCGGCATCGCGTGCCGCCGCGATGCCTTCAAGCACATCGGACACCGGAAAATCCACATCGTTCATGGCGCGGAACACCGCATCATCGATCCCGTCCAGGCTCACGGTCACACGCTGCAAGCCAGCGCGGCGCAGGTCCTGGGCCTTGCGTTTCAACAGCGACCCGTTGGTGGTCAGGGTGAGGTCCAGGGGCTGACCATCGGGTGTTCTGAGGGCGGCGAGTTGTTCAATCAGGACTTCCAGGTTTTTGCGCAACAAGGGCTCGCCCCCGGTCAGTCGCAGCTTGCGCACACCCAGTCCCACAAACACACGAGCCACCCGGGTGATTTCCTCAAAGCTCAGCAAGTCGCCGTGGGGCAAGTAGGTGTATTGCGAATCAAAGACTTCCTTGGGCATGCAGTAGTTGCAGCGGAAGTTGCAGCGATCCGTGACGCTGATGCGCAAGTCACGCAGGGGGCGATGCAGTTGGTCGCGCAGCAAACCCTCCCCAGGTAGGGGGGTGGTCGGAATCTTCATGGCCAGGCTCTGGTGGCGCTGGTCGAGAAGCGGGATGATGCGCTCGGACATGCCCTCTATT
>Ga0192647_103141_pt1 | contig 10031 bp, 4 predicted proteins | sample LauGreFa1BDMLBSN_2_FD_133046 | JGI IMG/M metagenome (GOLD analysis project Ga0192647, IMG submission 133046) | Freshwater lake microbial communities from Lake Michigan, USA - Fa13.BD.MLB.SN - reassembly | ecosystem: Environmental > Aquatic > Freshwater > Lake | place: Lake Michigan, USA...
ATCGAAGCCGAATGATCATTCGGTTTATTCGAAGAAGGAAGAGAATATTCTAACTTTTTTGAATTCGGATTATGAGATGTCGGTTTGGGCGAGCTTGGTTGAATTAAGCACTTGGTCAGACTCGCTTAAGAAAAACGAATACACGTTGTTAGTCCCTTCTGACGCGGTTCTTCGAGTGAAGGGACTCGATAAATATCAAGCCTTAGTGCCTTCAAAGAATAGAGCGGCATTGAACAAAGAAATCGGACATCACCTGATTCCTGGACGCATTTCATTTACGAATCTTCCCGATACGGTTTTGAAAAATGTAAATGGTGAAAGTTTAATCTACGTTTCTTCCACAAAAAAACTTTCGGAATTTGAGATTACTGCGGTGGAGCGGGAGCTTAAGGTGGGAAGGGTTGTGAGAATTCGATGAACTTCGTTGTTGGAACTTCGTTGTTGGAACTACGTTTTTAGAACTGCGTTGTTAAACCCTCGTCCGAAGGACCCTCGCAACGCATTCGCCCGAAGGGCATTCGTCGCAGACATTCGTTGAAAACATTCGTCGCAGACATTCTTGGCTCCTCCAATTATCTTCAATTATCGCTGTTTTATAGCCAACCGCCTCTTATCTTTGAACAACCATACACTTTAACTGAATTTCAGCTAAACTGAATTTAACCTTGCTATGAGAAACCGCATCATATCTTCCCTTTTTCTACCCCTCTTCTTAACCTCTCTTACCTTATTGGCCCACTCTTCGGCATTTGGGCAGATTATGTCCAATGGTTTAGTCGGTTACTGGCCTTTCAACGGCAATGCGAACGACGAGAGTGGAAATGGGAATAATGGCGTTTTAATTGGTAATCCAGCATTAACAACTGATAGATTTGGAAATCTGAATAATGCCTATACCTTCAATAATACTCATAATTATATCAACTGCGGTAATCATACAAGTTTAAATTTCAATGGGCCATTTACAATGTCTGCATGGGTAAAAACAGCAAGTAATTATAACAATTGTGGAATATTGGGGCGTTGGAATAATACTCCTGGTAGTTATGAGCACTATTTACTTTATTTAAATACAGGACAGATAACTGGTGCTATTGGCTTACCAAATACATATGCAAACGCTAGTTTCAATTTTTTTGATAACAATTGGCACAATTACATCGTTGTATTCGACGGGATTTTGGTGAAGGTATATATTGATGGAGTATTAGCATCCCAAGCTTTGTTTTCGGGAACACTCAATAATTTGACTCAAGATTTTTTAATTGCCTCATATAGTTTAAATGCTGCGGAGGCGTTTGTTGGAGAAATGGATGATATTTCTGTTTACAACCGCGCCCTGACTCCAACAGAAATTACCCAACTCTATAACGACCAAACCAGTCTAGTTGAAGTGCCGTGTACGCCGTTCTTAGGCGAAGACCAAACGGTTTGTGCGGGGACGAATGTAACGCTTTCAGCAAGTGGTTCTTCATTGGCTTGTCCAACACTTCCTTCAACCTTGCAAAATGGTCTTGTCGGTTATTGGCCTTTCTGCGGTAATGCGAATGATGTGAGTGGAAATGGAAACAACGGAACTGTGAATGGCGCGACTTTGACGACGGATAGATTTGGTAATGCGAATAGCGCGTATGCTTTTAATGTGAATTCTCTGTCAAATATCGGGATTTCAAATCTTAACGGTTTAAACGATTGGTCGATTGCTTTTTGGTGTAATCCAAGCAGTAGTAATACGAGTTTCCTTTATTATCCAATAGGAATTAATTGTCAATTATATTGGAAAGGAATTGGATTATCTGGAAATAATCCACCATGCGGTATACCTAGTCAAAATTTGTTTTTATTCGATGGTAGCCAAGGTTGTTCAAATTGGTTTTCGGCAAATACGATGTTTAACTACAACAATTTCAATCAATTTGTAATTACTAAGAGTGGTTTAGAGTATAGAATTTATCAAAATGGAACGTTATTAAATTCGTCTTCTTCTTTAGAGGCAATTAGTATCCAATCTCTAACACTCGGTAGGAGATGTAATGATCCTAGCACAAACACTCTTGACGGTACAATTGACGATGTTATACTTCACAATAGAGCGTTGACCATTGATGAAATCCAACAACTTTACACCCTAGGACAATCGACATACTCGTGGTCAACTGGCGCGACAACAGCGAGCATTAGCGTTACACCAGCGCAAACAACAACATATACTTGCACCGTTACCGATGCGAACGGAAATGCCTGCACAGACAGCATAACTGTTTTCGTTCCGCAAATTGAAGCGACAGATTTAACCATATGCGCAGGAGAGTCGACAACACTTTCTGTTTCAGGAATTAATTCAACCACAACACCATCTGCTTGTCCAACACTTCCAACCAATCTTCAATCTGGACTCGTTGGCTATTGGCCTTTCTGCGGTAACGCGAATGATGCAAGTGGTAACGGAAACAACGGAACGGTGAATGGCGCGACGTTGACGACGGATCGTTTCGGGAATGCGAATAGTGCTTATAGTTTTGATGGTAATTCGTCTAAGATAATTGTCTCTAATTCTCCATCTTTAGAAATGGGGCTCTCAAATTATTCACTTAGTGCTTGGGTTAAAACAAATTCTCAAAATGTTATAAACGGAAGGATAATTTCAAAAGGTAGTTCGGGTTGCATAACTGGCTATATGATGAGAACCGGTTGGCCTAATTCGTCAAAACTATATACTGAAAATGCATATAATTCAAATTGCTTTGTTTCCAACAGTTCAATAGCTTCGATTAATAATAATCAGTGGCGATTGGTTTTAGTGACAATCGAAAGGAATGTTGGAGTGAAATTTTATATAGATGGAGTGCTTGATTCAGAGTATTCCGTTAATTCCCTGAATAATATTTCGAATGGACAGGATTTATTTTTTGGCTACAATAATCTAACTAATTCTGTTGAGCCTTTTTCTGGAGAAATTGATGATATATCAATATTCAACCGCGCCCTTTCCGCCTCCGAAATCCTACAACTATACACCCTCGGACAAACAACTTATGTATGGTCCAACGGAGCAACAACTCCAACGATAAACGTTTCTCCAACTACCACAACAACATACACATGCACAGTAACCACAAATGGTGTGAGTTGCACCGACAGCGTTACAGTTGTAGTGAATAACCCAACAATTGATCTTGGAAGTGATGTTACAGCTTGCGGAATTTCAACAACATTAACAGCACCTACCGGATACGATTCGTATTCGTGGAGCAATGGTGGAACAACGAATTCAACAACGGTTGCTGCAAACGGAACATACACATGTACGATTACCCAAGGTGGATGCAGCGCAAGTGATGCAGTTGATGTAACGTTGATTGATGCAACAATAACCGCGAGCGATTCTACCATTTGTGCGGGACAAACAATAACGTTATCAGTTCCACAAGGCGGTTCTGCGAACACAGCATGTGCTGTTCTTCCAACTAATTTACAAAACGGACTTGTTGGCTATTGGCCTTTCTGCGGTAATGCGAATGATGCAAGTGGAAATGGAAACAACGGAACGGTGAATGGTGCGACTTTGACGACCGATCGTTTTGGAAATGTGAATAGTGCCTATAGTTTTGATGGGAGTGATTGGATCACTCTTGGGGACGTTCCTGAATTAGAATTAACAGAAAGTTTTTCAATTTCTTCTTGGTTTAATTCTTCTGTAAATAGCGTTTTCAACTCAATACTTACGAAAGCCAGTTGTAACCAAGCTAACATTCAGGGCTATATTATGGGCTTGCAGGATTTTCCTAGTCAAGGTGCTAATTCGAAAGTTCATTTTCAAGCCTACCCATTTTTGTCAGATGCCTCACCCTTACTTCCAGGTCAATCAGGGGTGGTACAGACTAATGTTTGGAATAATTTTATTGTTGTTTATAATAAGCCGAATTCGCAATTGAAGTATTACTACAATGGAATTGAAATATTTTCTTCAAGTGTTGTTTTAACCATCACCAATACTGCGTTAACAGCATATTTGGGGCGATTAGTAAATCAAAATTCAGGTACATGTGGAGATACGAATTTCAATGGAGTGCTTGACGATATTGGCGTTTACAACCGCACCCTTTCCGATTCCGAAATCCAACAACTCTTAACGCTCGGACAGACAACATATTTGTGGTCCAACGGATCAACAACACCAACGATTAACGTTTCTCCAACTTCAACCACAACATACACGTGCACCGTTACAACGAATGGTGTTAGTTGTACCGATGCAATTACTGTTGTAGTAGGAAATCCTGTGGCGAGTATTACGCCGAATGGAATTGTGGAAATTTGTCAAGGACAATCTATTGCACTTACTGGTAACGGAGGAGTATCTTACCTCTGGAGCACTGGTGCGCCAACGCAGAGCATTACTGTAAACACAGAGGCGGTATATACGGTAACGGTTACCGATGCAAACGGATGTACAGATACCGAAAGTCAATTGGTAAAGGTGAACTTCTTACCAAACATTGGAGTAAGCAATGCTGCTATTTGCGCAGGTCAATCGGCTACATTGACAGCAACTGGCGGATTAAGCTACGTGTGGTCTCCGGCAACTGGACTTTCAACTACAACAGGAACAACGGTTACTGCATCACCTGCAACAAACACGGTGTATACCGTTATCGGAACAGGCGCTAACGGTTGCACCAATACTGCAACAGCAGCGGTTACAGTGAACGCACCTCCTGTGGCGAGTATTACTCCGAACGGATTGGTAGAAATTTGTCAAGGACAATCCATTGCTCTTACTGGAAACGGAGGTGTATCCTATCTCTGGAGCACCGGTGCGCCAGCGCAAAGCATTACGGTTAGTACAGAGGCATTGTATTCAGTAACAGTTACCGATGCAAACGGATGCACAGACACCGAGAGCCAATATGTAAAAGTGAATCAACTCCCGAACATTGCGGTAAACAACGCTTCAGTCTGCAACGGTCAATTGGCAACATTAACTGCTACTGGCGGATTGAGTTACGAGTGGTCTCCGGCAACAGGACTTTCAGCAACAACAGGTTCTACCGTTACTTCTTCTACCACAACAAACACAACTTATACCGTTAGTGGAACAGGTGCAAACGGATGTTCAAATAGTGCAACAGCAACCGTAACTGTGAACGCACTTCCAACTTCAACAATTACTGCAGCAACAGCAACAACATTTTGTCAAGGAGGAGGTGTTGTTCTCAACGCCAATACTGGAGCAGGACTTTCATATCAATGGTTTAATAATGGAACTGCAATCAGCGGATCAACATCTTCAACATACACAGCCAATGAAAGTGGTTCTTATACCGTTGTTGTAACAAATACAACAACTTGCTCTTCAACAAGCAATTCCATTGATGTAGCAACAGTGCCTAACGTAGATTACTTCGCAGATGCAGACGCAGACAGTTTTGGTGATGCGGCAACACTTGTTTCAACATGCGTTCAACCACAAGGATATGTGACTGACAATACCGATTGCGATGATACGAGTTCAGATATCAATACAACAATTTCTGAAGTGTGTAATCACATCGATGACGACTGTTCAGGAACGATCGACGATGGCTTAGTATTCGATACCTACTATGCAGACAACGATGGCGATACCTATGGAGATGTGAACAACAGTATTTACGAATGTTCTCAACCTTCAGGATATGTCACCAACAACACCGATTGCAACGACAACAGCTCCAATCAAAACGCAGCTTCAACAGAAATCTGCAACGGCGAAGATGACGATTGCGACGGAACCATTGACAACGGACTTATATTCTTAGATTTTTACTCAGACGCCGACGGAGATGGTTTCGGAGCTGGAGATGTGATAAGCAGTTGTACCGACTTAGGTTCTGGATACACAGACAACAACACCGATTGTGACGATACCAACAGCAACACCAATCCAAGTGCAACAGAGACTTGCAACACGATTGATGATAACTGCGATGGGCAGACAGATGATGGGACACTAACGGTTTACTTCATCGACAACGATAACGACACCTACGGAAATCCTTCAGTGAGCATCTTGGCATGTACTCAGCCAATTGGCTACACCCCTGACGACACCGACTGCAACGACACCGATGCGAACATCAATCCAGGTGCTGAAGACATCGGCGGCAACGGCATAGACGAAAACTGCGACGGTCAAATAGACAACAGCATCTATGAACTCAACTCAACCATTGCTTTGTATCCGAATCCAACAAGCTCTGAATTGAACATTCAAATCAACTCTTCCATCATCGGAAATTATTTGTACATCTTCGATGCAGTCGGTAAAATTGTATACAAGCAAAAGCTTCTTTCAACACAAACAACCATCTCTGTTTCAAATCTTGCAGATGGGAATTATGTTGTAAGAGTGGGAGAGGTGGTGAAGAGGTTTGAAGTAATGAAGTAGAGCTCGCTCTGCGAGCGGCATGGGTAATGCCCCCAGCAGAGCTGGGGGAGAAAAATCTAAGAGAGCTCTTACACTCAAGTAGGAGCTCTCTTTTTTTGTAAGCCTTTTTGCTTGAAATAATCTCTCATCTCCACCTTTATCCCCCAGCTTCACTGGGGGCATTACTCATGTCGCCCTAAGGGGCTGACGAACTCCGTTGTTTGAACTCCGTTGTTTGAACTGTGTTTTCTTTCACCAAAGGTTTGATCGCTACGCGATTGATCTGAAAGATTGATTCGAAGAATTGATCACCGAAGGTGAGTGTTATTCCTCAATTTCCAACAGAACGCTCAACAACACCTGCAACTCCCTAACCTTATCGGCATTGTTCTGAGAGATGTAATGATGACTTAGCGCGTTAATGTTGCGAGTAACAACATCGGAGTTAGAACATGGATCGAAGAAACGCTGATCCAAAGGCAAATGCTGACTGGTAATAAACTGCTCAATCTCTTCGCGGTCGAGGATAGAACCTCCCGCCGCTGGATTGATATAAAATAAAATTTCTTCTGCGTCGGTTTCGCCTTCAGGCAACAACCACTCTGGCATTTGTTCAACATAACACAACAAGAAATGCCCTGGTAAATTCACACCGTAAATAGGTAAGTCTAAACTGCGAGCCAACAATAAGTACAAAGTGCCAATGCTTAACGATGTTCCCGTCTTCGTATTCAACACATCGAACAACGAATGCGGGGCATTCTGAATTTCGCCCGAGACACTCGTGTATCCGCAAAGCTTAAATATGATATGATTCAAAACATTAACCGTTTCCAATGCGGTTAAGCGGTCGTTCAATTCTAACCAAATATCCTGACGCAGTCTCGAAAACAAATACGTGATCTCTTCACTCGGAACGTTACGCTGATAATACTTGTTCAAGATTAACATTCCTTCAAACAAATCCTGCTCACCCAACTGCCAATCTTTAATCGCCGAATAAGTAGTCTTGTATTGAATGTTAGCAATGATTTCCGATAAACGCTGAAGCGCAAGTTGATCGCCACTTCCAATAATGAAATGATCTTCTAATGTATGCAATACTTCCTCGCCCTTCTCAGTAATGGCTTCGCGAACCGTATCGAAGACTACTTCGTCTGGATCATCGAGCAATTTTATCAAAGCGTGAATATCAGATTGACTCATGTTGGGTGTGTAATTAACAAGGTCAAATCTATTTTAGGCTTTACACTTTTGCACGGCGGTTTTAAGTCTTTATTCACACTGAATTTTTAGTAAGTGGAAAACAGACTGACAGCTTGTCTCTATTATTCATGAATCTTCGTTGTGGAATAGCTGTTGCTAATATGAGCGCATGATTTTAATACCAGACCGAACAAAACTTCTCGACGCACTCTTGTGGTCTTCTATTTTTATTCTGTTATTTATTATTTCATTTTACGGCTCGCGATACATAAATGTGTCACTGACAGACTTCGGAGTTGAACCGCGAACCTTGAAAGGCCTTCTTCATATGCCAACCATGCTCTTTGTTCACGCTTCACCCGAACATCTGTGGAACAACGTTCTAGCATTCTTCATTTTAACAACCACACTCTTTTTCTTCTATTATGAAATTGCCATTCCCGTTTTCTTAATCATGTGGGTGTTCTCCCCAGTTCTTCTTTTTGTAATTGGAAGAGACAACGTTCACGTCGGAGCAAGCGTGCTCATCTATGCCGAATTCGCCTTTCTTTTCTTCAGTGGAATATTTCGAAGAAACCTCAACATGAAGCGAATATCCATGGCAGTCGGTTTTGTCTACGGATACACTGTGTGGTACATGTTCCCCATTGAACAACAAGTTTCGTGGGAAGGACACGTCAGCGGATTCATATGCGGAATTATGCTAGCGTGGTATTTCAGGAAACAAGGTCCGCAAGAACCGGTATACAGGCACGAAGTAGAGCCAGAGCTTAGCGACGAAGATCCGTTTTGGTTGGAAACAATTCAAGAAAAAGATCAAAAGCCTACCTTATCAGATTCGAATAGTGAATAAGTTCATATTGGCCCCCTAATTTATTTCGAAACGGACTGCTTTATATTTGTCACGTAAACTAGATTAAAGACAACACATGAAATTCATTGTCAACTCCCTCGGCCTTTTAAAACAATTACAATTGTTAAATGGCGTATTGAACTCGAACAATACCCTTCCAATTCTCGATAATTTCTTGTTTGAAATGAAACAAGATGAACTTGCGCTTTCCGCTTCAGACTTGGAAACAAGCATGAACACGCGCATGGCTATTCAATGCAAAGAGGAGGGAATGATTGCAGTGCCTGCGAAATTGTTATTAGACATCTTAAAGAGTCTTCCAGATCAACCACTAACATTCGATGTAGACGGAAAGACTTTCGGAATTGAAATCACGAGCGATAACGGTAAGTACAAATTAACCGGACAAAATGGCGATGAGTTTCCAAAGGCACCAGCAATGGGAGCTTCAAAGGCCTTGTTAATTGGTGCAGATGTGTTGAACAGAGCCATTTCTAAAACCATCTTCGCAGCAGGTAACGACGATATGCGTCCTATTATGTCAGGTGTGTTCTTCGAAATCGAACCAGAAAGCGTTCGCTTCGTTGCAACAGATGCACATAAGTTGGTTCGCATGACACGTTCAGACATTGGCGGTGAGTCAGCAGCATTCATTGTTCCGCGCAAGCCATTGAACTTGTTGAAAGGCGCCCTTTCTTCTTTGAAGTCTGAAGTGAATATGCAATACACCGAGAACAACGCCATGTTCACGTTCGATAACGTAACATTGATGTGTCGTTTAATTGAAGGTAAATACCCGAACTACGAAGCGGTTATTCCGAAAGAAAATCCATTCAAATTAACAATTGATCGTTTAGACTTCTTGAATTCGATCAAGCGCGTGAGCATCTTCGCAAACCGCTCTACGAATCAAGTGCGTTTGAAATTAACTGGAAGCGAAATTCAATTGTCTGCAGAGGACTTAGACTTCGCGAACGAAGCACACGAGCAATTGGCTTGTACATTCGTAGGAGACAACATGGAAATCGGATTCAACTCACGATTCTTGCAAGACATGTTGAATAACCTCGATGCCAATAATGTTCATGTTGAAATGAGCGCTCCAAACAGAGCAGGTATCATTACCGAAGTAGAGAAGTCGTTCGAAAACGAAGACATTCTAATGTTGGTTATGCCAGTTATGTTGAACGGATAATTCAACTTGAAAAATATAGTCAAACGCCCGTTTATCGGGCGTTTGTTGTCTCTGCACGTTTTTAATCTACCTTTAAGTCAATGGTTACAAAAGAAGAAATTGTAAAAGACTGGTTGCCGCGTTATACCGGAACACCTTTGGAAGCATTTGGTGAGTACATTATACTTGTGAACTTTCATAAGTATCTCGATATTTTCGCGAAAGAAAATAACGCGTCTGTTATTGGCGAAGACAAACCCATGCAAACGGTTACCGCGAATAACATTACCATCATAAACTTCGGAATGGGAAGCGCCATGTGCGCCACAATCATGGACTTACTTTCTGCCATTCATCCGAAAGCCGTTTTGTTTTTAGGTAAATGTGGC